>Ga0307372_10001022_pt1 | contig 49063 bp, 36 predicted proteins | sample OX1MG_FD_202533 | JGI IMG/M metagenome (GOLD analysis project Ga0307372, IMG submission 202533) | Soil microbial communities from Risofladan, Vaasa, Finland - OX-1 | ecosystem: Environmental > Terrestrial > Soil > Coastal area > Acid sulfate soil | place: Finland: Risofladan, Vaasa | collected...
GCGACGAGGTCGGCTTTCGCTGCCATTTGGGCATTCCCAACCGCCGGCGGATGCGAACGCAAGTGCTGCGACTGGCCGCGGGCGAAGACGTGCAGACCTACCACGTGCCCGACGGCGCCGAACTGGTGGGCCAGCGGCTCTCGATCCGGGCGGAGGAAATCGGCGGCCGGCGGCGGATCTTGAACTACGCATTCCTCGCCGAGCCTTGAGCCCAAGCGAACGAACTGTCCAGAGGCGCAAGTCCTTGCCGGCACAGGGCCGCCGCTCGCGCGTTGACTTGGGGCAAGGGCCGCCTAGAATGGCTTGGTTCTAGAGCAACTTCCCGCGGAACGTAGCGCCATGTCTCACCGCATTTTGACGGCTTTGCCCGTTTATAACGAGGTCGGGCACGTAGCCGACGTGGTCCGAGAGGTCCGCCGCTCTAGCCCGGAAGTGCTGGTCGTCGACGACGGTTCGACCGACGGAACGGCCGACGTGCTGGCGTCGCTCAAGGGCGTCCGCCGGCTGACCCATGAGACGAATCGGGGTTACGGGGCGGCGTTGCGTTCCGCCTTCGAATACGCCCAGCGCGAAAACTTCCAGGTGCTGGTGACGATCGATTGCGACGGCCAGCACGAGCCCAAACGGATCCCGCGTTTCGTCGCCGCCTGCGCCGGCTGGGACATCGTTTCCGGCAGCCGCTATCTCAAGGTCTATCCGGGCGACAGTCAGGCGCCGGCCGATCGCCGCAAGATCAACGAGCAATTGACCGCCGAGATCAACCGCCGCCTGGGCCTGCATCTGACGGACGCCTTCTGCGGATTCAAGGCGTATCGCGTCGCCGCGCTTCCCCGCTTGCACCTGAGCGAGACGGGCTATGCCATGCCGCTGGAGTTGTGGGTGCAAGCGGCGCACGCGGGATTGAGAATCCGCGAGTTGCCGGTGCCGCTGATTTATCTGGACGAGAAGCGATCGTTCGGCGGCTCGTTGGACGACGCCCAGGTGCGGCTGAATCACTACTATCAGGTGCTCGATCGCGCGGCCGCGGCCGTCGAGCGACGGCCGGGACCGCACCTCCGCCTGCCTTGCGGAGAGTGCGCGGGATGAGCGGGCCTGGTTCGGCTTCGCTCGAGTCCGCCGGTTCGGCTTCCTTGTCGGGCAAGCGCCGCGAGTTTTCCGGCGCGGCGTTGAAGGCGCCGTCCGAGGATCGCGCGGCGATCATCGCGCCGCCGCTGGCCGAAGCGGAAGAACTGATCGCCGCCGGAGCGAAGCTGCGCCGCGAATCGAACTACGACGTGCAAGGCCGCACGCTGATGTCGCTGGCCGCCGAGGCTCGTTGCGAGCTGATCTCCGCGGCCCGGCGTTATACGTCGAGCTACCGCAACGTCGCAGCCGCCAAGTGCGAGCCGCTCTTGTTGGCCGGTCATCAGCCGCAGTTGTTCCATCCCGGCGTGTGGTTCAAAAACTTCGCCTTGGCCCGGCTGGCGCGCGAGCGCCAGGCCGCGGCCGTCAACCTGGTGATCGATAGCGACACGCTCAAGGAAGCGGCGTTGCGCGTGCCCAGCGGCACGCTCGACGATCCCGTTCGCGCCGTGCTGCCATTCGACGACCCGGCCGAGGAAATTCCCTACGAGCATCGCGCGCTCGCCAATCGCGAGTTGTTCGCCGATTTCGGCCGTCGGGCGCAGCAGGCGATGGCGACAATCGTGCCCGATCCGCTGATCGGCGAATTCTGGCCGCGCGTCGTCGCTCGCTCGCGCGAGACGAGCAACCTGGGCGAATGCCTTTCGCAGGCCCGGCATCAGCTCGAAGGCGACTGGGGCCTGGAGACGCTGGAACTGCCGCAGAGCCAGGTCTGTCGGCTGGGCGCCTTTCATTGGTTCGTCGCGCATTTGCTGGCCCAGTTGCCGCGATTTCAGGAAATCCACAACGATGCGTTGGCCGAGTACCGCCGGCAATATCGCTTGCGCAGCGCCAACCATCCGGTGCCCGATCTGGCCGCCGAGCGCGACTGGCTGGAAGCGCCGTTTTGGCTGTGGACGGTCGATCGGCCGCAGCGCCGGCACATGTTCGTTCGCGCCAGCGGCGACGAAATGATCGTCAGCGACCGCGGGCAGATCGAGTTTCGCCTGCCGCTCGCGCCCGAGGGCGACGCCCGCCGCGCCGTCGACGTACTGGCCGATTTGCCAAGCCGCGGCATTTGCCTGCGCACGCGGGCTTTGACGACGACGATGTTCGCCCGCTTGTTTCTGGGCGATCTGTTCGTGCATGGCATCGGCGGCGGGCTTTACGACCAACTGACCGATGCCTTGGTGCGGCGGTTCTTTGGGTTCGAACCGCCGCCGTTCATGGTGTTGTCGGCCACGATGTTGTTGCCGATCGAGCGCGCGGGATCGGCGGCCGAGGGCTTGCGCGAGACGAACCGGCGGCTGCGCGAGTTCGACTATCATCCCGAACGATTCCTGGCGCCAGAGGCCAATGCCCCGGAGATCGCCGCAGCGATGGCCGCCAAGCGGCGCTGGATCGAAACTCCGCAAACGCCCGCCAACGCGCGCGAGCGCTGCCGCGCGATCCGCGCCGCGAACGAGTCGTTGGCTCGTTCGTTGGAGCCCGAGCGGCGGCGCGCTCAGGCGGATCGCGAGCGACTCTCGCGCCGGTCGCGAGCCGAGTCGGTGCTGTCCTGGCGGGAGTACGCCTTTTGCCTGTATCCAAAACGAACTTTAGCGGATTTTTTGCTGGCGTTTTGGGCTGCCAAGCCCTAGGCTACTGAGGGTGACGGATCGTTAGCTCCCACACGCTGAAGGGATTCACGCTGATGCGCTCAGCAGCTTCGCAGTGGAATGCAGCCCCGGTCTTACTCCGCGGCCTGGAGGGCCGGGCGCCCTCGCCCGGCAATCGGGAGATTCAGGGCGACCGGGTCGAACTGAATCCGGCGTGCGTGGTCGGTTCGAGCGCGGGCGATCACGCGGCGATTCATCGCTTGTTGCTGTCCGTATTTCACGCGCCCTCGCTCGACGGCTTTCACGCCTCGCTCGACGACCCGTTTTACGAACCGCGAAATCGGCTGGTGGTCAAACGCGGCGAGCAGATCGTCTCGCACCTGCACTTGACGGAGCGCACGACCTACTTCGGCGGACGGCAACTGCCCGCCGCCCATCTGGCGTGGCTGGCGACGCTGCCGGAGTTTCGCGGCTGCGGCTACGGCAGTCAACTGCTAGGGGCGGCCGATTGCGTGATGGTCGAGGGGGGCGCGGCGCTGGGGCTGTTGAGCACGCGGCTGCCGCACTTCTTTCGCCGCGCTGGTTGGGCCGTGTGCGGGCGTCATAGCCACGCGCGCGCCGGCAGCCGCGATTTGCTGGCGCAACTTTCGGCGGCCGGCTTGCCGCCTTGCGAACGGCCGCTGAACATTCGCCCCTGGCGGCAAGTGGAATTGCCGGCGTTGATGGCGCTGTACGAGCGCAATCAGTCGCAGGCCTTCGGCGCCTACCAGCGCAGCGAAGCGTACTGGCGCTGGCTGGTCAGCCGCAAGGGCTTCGATCACATCTATGTCGCCTTTGACGGCCCCGGTCGCTGCGAATTGGACCTCTCCGGCGCGCCCATCGTCGGGTACGTGATTACGCAGGAGGATCGCATTCTCGAACTGATGGCCGACCCGGCTCATCCCTCGGCCGCAGAGCAGTTGCTGGCCAGGGCCTGCGGCGACGCCATCGAGCGCGACGATCACGCGATCACGCTCTACGCTTCGCCGGGGCATCGACTGCTCGAACTCTTCGAGCGTTCCGGCGGCGCCGTCTGCCGCAGCGAAATCCATCAGGGCGAAGTCTTCATGGCCAAGCTGCTCGACCCGCTGGGCTTTTTGCAATCGCTCTGCGGCGAACTGCACTCGCGCGCCGCCCACACCGGGCTCGAACGGCCGTGCGAACTCGGGATCTCGCTCGAGGGCGAGAAATGCCGCCTGGTCGTCTCGCGCCGCAGCGTCAAGCTGGCGCGCGGCAAGCTCGGCCGCAGCTATTTGCGGCTCTCGGCGCCCGAGTTCACGCGTTTGGTGCTCGGACATCTGGACGTCGGCGAAGCAGCAGCTTGCGGCCGCCTTCGCGCTTCGACGCGTCACGCCGCGGAGATTGCGCGAGCGCTGTTTCCGCGATTGCCGTTTTGGCGTTCGCCGCTGGATGAGCTGGTGGTTTGAGCAAGCACAACGCATAAAAACCCGAAGCGTCAGCGAGGCGGGACGACCGATGAACCTCGCTGACGTTTCGGCTGGCGCCTCTTCAAAGCCATTTTGACAGTCAGGTGGCTGGCGGCTGAGCCTAGGCGAAGCCCCAGTTCGCTGGGGCATCGCTTCGCTCTGCCGCCAGACACCCTCACCTATGAACCCAGGCTTGACGAGGCGCCAAGTATGGACGCGAACGTCTTTGAAGCAGCGTTCACTCGGTCGGCGGCCGCTGCTCGTCTTCGTGGGGCGATTGCTCGGCGCGCTTCGCGTCGCGGCGGATCCAATACCGATCGGTCGTCATCGCGGCGGCAGTACACAGCGCCAACAGCGCCAGTTCGACGGTCATCAGCATCGCGCCGTGCTCGTCCAGATAGCTCAACAGCGCTGCGCCTTGGCGCTGCTCGGCGGCTTGTTCTTTCGTGCGCACGACTTTGAAGGCCATCACGCCGTAGGCGCATGCCGTGAGGGTGAAGGCGATGCCGATCAGCACCAACAGCACGTAGAACGGATTGAGGCCCCCGGATTTCTTGGCCATGGAACTTCGCCGTCGAAACGTAAGCTCGAAAACGCAAGCGAGGGGCGTTGGGGCGTAAGAATCGGTTCGCGCGGTTGGTCTTGCAGCGAACCTCTACTTACGCCCGCGGCGCCGCGCCGCGAATCAATAAAAAACCTCGAGGTAACGACTCCCAGCGCCGCTTCGGTTTCCACCAAGGAAACCTCACAGCCGTCGACCTCGAGGTCTACGTCGTCATCGAGCGAAGCGCTTGATGACGACAACACTTCGTACTCTATCTCAACGTTGAATTTGTTGCAAGAGTTCATCGCGCAGCGCACGAAAGAGCGCGTTCGTCGAAGCGTTCATCATGGCCTGCTTCAACGAGGGCCTTCTTCAACGAGCAAGCGCGTCGAGCGCTGAACGGCGCGGTCTTAACGATTGCATCGCGCAGCCAACGCCCGCGCGGCTTCGACGAACGCCTGCGCGCGATGCCGATAGTCGCGAAACTGGTCGTAGCTCGCGCAGCCTGGCGAGAGCACGATGGCGTCGCCCGGCTGCGATCGCTCCCAACACCAATCAAGCGCGTCGGCCAACGTGGCGCGCGTCTCGTGCAGGCATGCGCCATCTTGCTGCGACATCAACTCGGCCAGCTTGTCGCGCACGGCGCCATAGAACGCCGCGCCGCGCGCGCCGCCGGCCAGACGGGCGATCATCGCGCGGTAATCGACGCCCTTGTCGTATCCGCCGACGAGAAACCAAACCCGCGGTCCCAAGGCATTGACTGCCGCGACGACCGACTCGGGCGTGGTGGCCATCGAGTCGTTGTAGAATTTGCGCCCGGCGATCTCGGCGACCAGTTCCAAGCGATGCGGCAGACCGCGAAACTCGCGCAAGGCGCGTGCGATGGCCTGCGGCGCGCAGCCCAAGGCTTCGGCCGCCGCCGCGGCGCCGCCGGCGTTCGTGCGGTTGTGATCGCCCGGCACGCCCAACGGCGGGATGCATGCGTCGTCCCAAGGCTTCGTCAGTCGCCCGCGAACGAGCGAGCCCCAACGCGCCGTTTCCGGATCACGGTCGTTCACCACGGCCACGCCGCCGGGAACTTGTTCGGCCAGCAGCCGCTGCTTGGCCGCAACGTAGTCGGGCCATGAAGCGTGCCAATCGAGATGGTTCGCCGTGCAGTTGACCACGATCGCCGCTTCCGGCAGCCGTGCTTGCGCAGACAGCCAGTGCAGTTGAAAGCTGCTCAGCTCCAACACGATCCAATCGTCGGCGCCGATCGATTCCAATTCGCCCAACAGGCTGCGGCCGATGTTGCCGCCCAACCAGACGCGGCGGCCGTCGGCTGCGAGCATCGCCGCCGTCATCGCGGCCGTGGTCGACTTGCCGTTCGAGCCGGTTACGCCGACCACGCGCCCCGGACAGCGATTCAAGAAGAGTTCGATTTCCGAAGTGATCTTGGCGCCGGCCGCGGCGGCCAATTCCACCCAGCGGTCGCGGGGGCGAACCGCCGGGTTGACCACGACCATGTCGGCCTCGCGAAAATCGCGCTCGCGATGTCCGCCCCATTGGTAACGGGCGACCGCCGCGCCGCGCAGCGCGGTCAACGAGTCGGCGAGCGCCCGTTCGTCGGCCAGGTCGGTGACGGTCACGATCGCGCCTTGCGCCGCCAGCCATCGCGCCGCGGCGACGCCGCCGCCATGACGCCCGAGACCCATCACCGTGACGCGTTGGCCGCTGAATTCCATTTCTGCGCCGCCATGTAAGACGCGTTTCATTTCGACGCGCGGCGCCCGTCGCGATGCGGGACTCGAGCGCGCACTCAGTTCAGCTCCGCCGCCAACCGCCGCGCGGCGCGCAAGTACGGCTCGACGGCTTCCGCTTGTTCGTCGGAACAGCGCGCGAGATAGTCGTTCAGCAATTCGAGCGCCTTCACCGGGCGGCCGTTGCGCAAATACATCAAGCCCAGGTCGCGCTGCTCGTCGGGCGCTTCTGGCAGCAGCAAGACCAGTCGCTGCTGCACCGGCAAGACCGGCGCCCATCGATTTTCCATCACGTAGGCCGCCTTGAGGTTCCGCAGCACGCGAGCGCCGATCTCCAGGGCGCTGGCCGGACGAAAGTGTTCGTCGCCCAGCACGCCCGGCTCGCCGAGCACCTCTTCGATGCGGCGGCGACAGGCGTCGCGATCGAGCACCAGCCCCTGATGAAACGGATCGACGAACCAGCTTTCTCTAGATTCGCGAGCGCCGACGACGAAATGCCCCGGCGCCGCCACGCCGAAGGTATGAACGCCCGCGCGAGCCGCCACCGCCATGTAAACGATCGCCAGCGAAATCGGAATGCCTTTGCGGCTCGCCAGCACCTCGTTGAGATAGCTATTGCGGGGATCGTAATACGCCTCTTCGTTGCCCTGAAACCGCTCTTCGCCGTACAGCAACTCGCTCATCGTCTGCAATCGCTCGACGAGCGGGCCGCAACTCGCGCCGGACGCAGCAATCCGCCGCCGGGCCCGCTCGCCGAGGCGGTCGAGTTCCGACAAATGCGCTGCGCGGTCCAAGGCGGGGTAAGCGTCGGCCGCGAACTCCAGCATCAGTTCGACCAGGTCGATATCTTGTCGACCCGAGACGAGCTTGTTGAATTCCACATTGCTGGCAAAGGCCGGCGCCATAGGTCACGAGCGATCTTGAAGACGCAGACGTCTCATTCTTGGCCGGGCACAGTATCAACAACCGGACGAGAGCGGACGTTCGTCAATTCTAGGGAAGGCCGGGCAAGCTGACAATTGACCGGGCATTCCGCAAGTTCCCCGCCGCCCTAGATTAACATGGCGCCGATCTCTTGGCCAATTTTCCCGACGCCCGGCTCGTGGGCAAGTCGACGACGAATCAGCCGTAGCGGCGCGCGAACGGGCTTGAGCAGCGAAATTCGCCAAGGGCCGGCCGCGCTTTCGACCTGGCCGCCGCGGCAGGTTATAATCTCCCCCGACCCGCCCACACCCTGCCGCAAGGAATTCTCGCCCATGCTCCAGCGTTTCTGCTTGCTGCTTCTCGCGTCGCTGTTGTTCGCCGGCGGCTCGCTTATCGCCGAACTCTCGCTGGCCGCAGAGTTCAAGCCCGAGTCGCCGCGGTTTGCCAAGACCGATTGGCCCTGGTGGCGCGGGCCGACGGGCGACGGCGTGGCCGAGGCCGAGCAACGGCCGCCGCTGACCTGGAGCGCCACGAAAAACATCCTTTGGAAAGCCAAGGTTCCCGGCCGCGGCCACGCCTCGCCGACCGTGGTCGGCGCCCGCGTGTTTCTGCCGACCGCCGACGAACAGGCCGAAGTGCAATCGGTGCTGTGCTACGACCGCGCGAGCGGCCGGCAGTTGTGGAAGACCGACGTTCACAAAGGCGCCTTGGAACGCCGCGGCCACAAGAAGAGTTCGCAGGCTTCGGCTACGATCGCTTGCGACGGCCAGTTGTTGTTCGTGAACTTCCTGCACGACGAAGCGATCTTTACGACCGCTCTCGATCTGGCGGGCAAGCAAGTCTGGCAGACGCGCGTCTCCGATTTCGTCACGCACCAAGGCTTCGGTTCGTCGCCGGCCATCTATCAATCGCTGGTGCTGGTCTCGACCGACAACAAGGCCGGCGGAGTGGTGGCGGCTCTCGATCGCACGAGCGGCGAAGTTGTCTGGAAACACACGCGGCCCAAGCTGCCCAACTACACCTCGCCCGCCGTCTTTTCGATCGACGGCCGCCAGCAGTTGCTGTTGGCTGGCTGCGACCACGTTTCGAGTTTCGACCCGCTCAGCGGCCGGCTGCTGTGGGAAATCGAAGGCTCGACGACCGAATGCGTGGGCTCGATCGTCACCGACGGCCGCCGCGTGTTCGCCAGCGGCGGCTATCCGAAAAAGTTGACGCAGGCCGTGCTGGCCGACGGCTCGGGCAAGCTTGCCTGGGAGAACAGCGTGCAGACCTACGTCCCCTCGATGCTCGTGTACGACGGCGCTTTGTATACCGTCACCGACGCGGGCATCGCCATCTGCTTCGATGCGGCCAGCGGCAAGGAGCTGTGGAAATCGCGGCTGGGCGGCACGTTCAATACGTCGCTGGTGCTCGTCGGCGATCGCATCTACGCGGCCAACCAGGAAGGCAAAACCTTCGTGTTCCGCGCCCGCAACGACAAGTACGAACAGCTTGCCGAGAACCAGTTAGGCGACGACGTCTACGCCACGCCCGCAATCTGCGGCGGCAGGATCTATCAGCGCGTCGCCGAGCAGGCGGGCGACGTGCGACAAGAGTGGTTGTATTGCATTGGCAGCGAGGCCAAGTGAAGGGGCTAAACAGGTGGGAGAATCACGAAAACGCGAAAGGACGAAAACACGAAAAGATGCAGATGAATTCCGAAGCTTGGCGACAATGCCAATGACGCCGGACGCCACTCCCTCGGCCGCAAAAGCCGATGGAGAATGTGCGCGACGTGATGACGTGCTTGCCTCCCTGCGGTGCGAGCGGAAATACACGCGACTCCGCAAACGAACCAGATTCCGCCTTTCGCCTTTTCGTCCTTTCGTGTTTTCGTGATCCTCTCTTTTGATGAGTCAACTTGTTGTCAACGGGATTTACTTGATGAGCGCTCCGATCCAACTACACGTCGGCCGAATGTGCTTCGCCGCCTTGGCCCTGGTTTGCCAATTATCTCTCGGCGCCGCCTCGGCCGCCGAATCGAAATCGAAGCTGATCGAAGAAGAGAACAAGCAGCCGGGAAGCACCGACTGGCAGCTCACGCGCGTGCGGGCCGATGCGAGCGGCTTTCGCTCGACCTGGATCGAAGGCTACTGCTCGAAACAAAGCGTCAAGGCGGGCGAGTCGATCGAGATCATGGTCTCGACGAACCCGGCCCAGCGGTTCGAGATCGAAATCTTCCGCATGGGCTATTACGGAGGCCGCGGCGCCCGGTTGATGAAAAAACTCGGCCCCTTCGACGGCCAGCCACAGCCGACGCCCAAGCCGGGCGAGAAGAACCTGCACGAGTGCAAATGGACGCCTGCGACCAGCCTGACGATTCCCAAGGATTGGCTGAGCGGCGTGTATCTCTGCCGCCTGACGACGCTGCCCGAGGGCAATTCGCGCCCCTACTGGCAAAGCTACGTCGTGTTCATCGTCCGCGACGATCGACCGGCCGACGTGCTGTTCCAATGCTCCGACAACACCTGGCAGGCCTACAACCGCTGGCCGAGCAACTACTCGGTCTACACGCATCCCAAGGGAACCGAAGGCCCTTGGGCCGACGTCAGCTTCGATCGCCCTTACGGCCGCGAAGCGCAATACACGGGCGTGGTCAACGATCCGCTCACGGTCGGCTCGGGCGAGTTTTTGCCGCTCGAGTTTCCGCTGGCCTATTGGCTCGAGCAGCACGGCTACGACGTGACGTATTGCTCCAACAGCGACCTGCTCTCGCCCGAGCACGGTTCGAAGTGCAAGGCGTTCATCAGCGTCGGGCACGACGAATACTGGGACATCCGCCAGTTCCGCAGCGTCGAGAAGATGCGCGACGCGGGCGTGAACCTGCTGTTTCTCTCGGGCAACACGATCTGCTGGGTCACGCCGTTTCGCCCCGCCAGCGACGGCCGGCCGAACCGCATCATCTTCCGCGGCGGTCCTTACGGCGCCAACAACAAGTACGCCCTCGATCGGATCAAGCAGAACGGCCCGTTCCCCGAACATGGCCCCGACGAAGGCTTGCTGATGGGCGCCCGCAATATCGACCCGGTGAACGGCGGCGGCGATTGGATCATCACCAAGCCCGAGCACTGGATCTTCGCCGGCACGAGCGTCAAGAAAGGCGATCGCATTCCGGGCCTGATCGGCTGGGAATATCACGGCCAGCCCGCCGACATTCCGGGCCTTGACGTGGTGGCCGCCGGCACGGCCTGGCAAGGCGGCGAAAACCCGCAGCAATGGACCGCCACGATCTACCCTGGGCCGAAAGGCAACTTCGTGTTCAACGCCTCGACCATCTTCTGGGCCCAAGGGCTTTCCTCTCCGCCCGGCCACACCTTGCCTTGGTCGCACTGGTCGCGGCCGCACGGTCCCGACGAGCGCGTGCAGAAGATCACGCGCAATCTGCTGGAACGCGCAATCGCTCCGCCGAAGAAGTGAACCACGGAGGCACCGAGGGAGTTAACCACAGAGGCGGGGTTAGCCACAGAGCCACAGAGCCACAGAGCCACAGAGCCACAGAGCCACAGAGCCACAGAGCCACAGAGCCACAGAGCCACAGAGGCACAGAGGCACAGAGACACAGAGGCACAGAGACACAGAGACACAGAGAAGATGACGGAGCAAGCAAATGAATTGCATCGAATGATCCAGGACCGAAGCGTACTTATCCGCCTTTCTCCGAGAATTCATCGCAGATTCTTTCTGTCACTTCGGCCTCTTCGCGAACAGGTGAAGTGAACTGCGCCGATGGAGATGTGTTGGCTGACAAGTTTCTTGCCTACCTTCGTCCTCTTCTTCTCTGTGCCTCTGTGTCTCTGTGGTTAGCCTCTTCCGCATCGACGTTCCTTTTGGTTTCACGCGGCGCCCGCAGCGGGTACAATCGCACGCAGATGCGAGGCAATCGCGATGTTCTCTCTGTATGGACTTTCCGAACGCGGCGGGCGGCAATGCACGCGGCGTGAATGGCTGCGGGCGGGCGGTCTGTCGTTTCTGGGGCTATCGGCCGCCGAATTGGCTCGTTTGCGGGCGGCGGCCTCGGATGAAAACGGCGCGAAACGTCGGCGCCATTCGTGCGTCTTCGTGTTCCTGTTCGGCGGGCCGAGCCATATCGACCTGTGGGACATGAAGCCGCAGGCGCCGACCGAAATCCGCGGCGAGTTCAAGCCCGCGGCCACCAAGGCGCCGGGGCTCGAACTGTGCGAGCACTTGCCGCTGCTGGCCGGCCAGGCCGACAAGCTCTGCCTGCTGCGCTCGATGACGCACCGCATGCCGGTCCACGGCCCGGCGTGCAGCGAGATGTACACGGGCCGCGAATACTTTGGACCGCCGACCACCGACCAAGCCCGGCCCGAAGACTGGCCGTCGCTCGCCTCGCTCGTCGCGCGCTACGCTCCGCCGACCGACAGTTTGCCGCCGTCGATCGTGCTGCCTTGGTATTCGCAGTTCGACGGGCAATCGAAGCGGATCGCCGGACAAACCGGCGGCCGGATGGGCGAACGCTTCGATCCGCTGTTGATCGATGGCGACCCGAGCCGCGCCGATTTCGAAGTGCAGGGGCTGAAGGCGCAAGCCGGCGTGACCGACGACCGGCTCGGCCTGCGGCGGCAGCTCCTCGATCGACTGGCCGCCAACGATGGCGCCGGACTGGCCGCCGAGCAAGCGGCCGCCGAATTCGCCGCGCAGCGCGAGACCGCCTTTTCGCTGTTGGCCCAATCGCAATTGCGCACCGCGTTCGAGCTGCAGCAAGAGCCGCCGGCGCTGCGCGAGCGGTACGGCTACTCGAAGCTCGGGCAGAGCCTGCTGTTGGCCCGGCGGCTGGTCGAGGCGGGCGGATCGCTCGTCACCGTCAATTGGGACGACGAGAGCAAGCACGACAAGGTCTCGCCCTTCTGGGACACGCACCACGACAACTTCGCCAAGCTCAAAAACCACCTCTGCCCGATCTTCGACCGGGCCTTCGCCGCGTTTCTCGAAGACCTGCACGACCGGGGTTTGCTGGAATCGACCTTGGTCGTCGTCACCGGCGAGTTCGGCCGCACGCCCAAGATCGGCCAGTTCGTGCAAAACGGCATGACGCAAAAAACCGGCCGCGACCATTGGCCGCACGCCTTCACGGTGCTCTTGGCCGGCGGCGGCGTGCGCGGCGGGCAAGTCTACGGCGCCACGGTCAAGACGGGCGGCTATGTCGACGACAAACCAGTCAGCCCCGCCGACCTTGCCGCCACCATGCTTTGGCATCTCGGCGTCGACACCGAGCAATCGTATTTCGACGAGTTCCAGCGCATCGAGCAGCAAGTCTGCGAAGGCCGGCGGATCCGGAATTTGTAGATGCGCCGGGCGGTTCGTCGCCGCCCTGAAACGCGCGTCTTATGCTCCTCTCAGTTTGTCAGTTCCTGTTGTGAGCAGTCGGCGCGGTAGCTTGTCCAGTGCCTGCGGCGGCAACGAAAAGGTGATGGATGCGGAAAACCGCCTTCTCGTTCGCTCTCCGGTGGTGCGTTTCCTTGGTTCGGGGATCGTCCTGTCGAATCGCCGAGGCGATGAAGCCGCCGTTCTTTTCCATGCGGAGTTCCGTGAGCCGGCTGCGGATGTTGTTTTTCAACGTTCTTCATGGCCCGGTCGATCTCCCCATCAAGTACGTAGGCGAGCATTGCTCCATGCCGAACAAACCGTGCATACTTGCCGTCCACGAATCGCTGCATTCCTTCGGTCACGTATTTGTCGGCCAGCGACTCCCGCCTCCCCGATATCATTACGTTTAATCGCTTCGCCTCCAGACAAAGGTAGATCTCCTCATGCTGGAGCGACGGGAAAAACACGATGTCTTTCCTCCCGGTCTCTTTCGCCAAATCCGTGTCGAATTCCAGATCTTCACGGCGAATCAGAAAAGGAAAGTCGCTTCGGCTTTTTGCATTCACCAGTGCCAAGTAGAGTTTGTCTGAAATCAAATCCTCCCAGTCCGATGGCCCCGGTTTTTGCATCAGCTCCCACGTCGTCACGACATGGGCCAGGACGGCAGGTATCAGGTTCTGCTGGAAGAAGTCATCCCAATCAGTCGGGTCTCCGAACCTCATGCCCCCTCCCGAGCCGACCGAGTGAGGATCGTGGCTGCAATCTCGTCGGCATCGTTGAGAGCGGCCGTATTTGTCCAGAACCGCTGCCCGAGCGGTTTGGTGATGTAAAGCAGGTTCTTGTGAAACACCTTCGCCCCGCGCACAAGCTCGAACGTGCCGTGTCCCTTGGCGGCAGCGCGCTGAAGGCTGTCGAGGACTTTCAGCAACTCTCCTTCAGGCGCAAAGAGTTGGGTCGGCTCTTCGTGGCGCCTGGTTTTTTCGAGGACGACCATTCCGACCCCGATAGACGAATCGGCCACGGTCTTGCCGTGGACCTTGTACTCTTGCTTCGCCCAGCCATTCAGCCGGTCGCACAGCAACCTGGTGTATGAGGCGCGAAGCGCGTCATTGCCTTGTTTGACCGTCGGCACGTCGGGCTTTGCCCGGGACGGCCGAAAACTCGGAATAATGATCTTGGCGGTGTCAGCAATCAGCATCCGTTCAACATCGTCGATGTCGAAATACTCCTCGACGAGCTTATCGACCGACTCCTGCGTGCGTCGTATGATCCCCTCGCGGTCAGCAAAATCGCGGGATGCCTCGTTGGCGGCCTTTGTCACAGCAGACGCAATCTCACGGACAATGGCTTGACCGCGATTGGGATCGTGTGCATTGTCAGGCAACGGGAACGGCAGTCGAAGTAATTCCTTAACGTGGACTTTGGTTCGGCTGACGCCCCAGTTGGATGACGTATGAAAGACGAAATACCGCGCCACGTCCGACCGAAGGTAGGCAGCCAGAAAGACCAGCAGGTCGCGATCCTTTTTCGGCCCGTGGATTCCTCTCAGGGCATGTCGAAAGGAAACGTCGAAGTCAGCAAAAGCGATGTGTGAGAATCCTTGTGAGATAAGAACGTGAGGCGACTTGAACACCTCGGTGTTCTTGTTGGATCGTCCACGAACCGTGACCTGGGCGGTAGATCGCTTCTCGCAGTCATCTGGTAGCAGAAAGAGGTTCAGCTCTTTGGCCGTTGCCTCGATGAACAACCTCGATGGAAGGGTGAGGGGTTTCGCTTTGTCTGGGTCGTCATTCTCTCCGAGTGGCTGAAATCCTTCGGCAATCATCCACTGCTTCGCCGAGCCCCGCCCCGGCTGACATACGATGTCGCGCAGTCGCGGCATGAGGGAAAGGCGGTCGAGTAGCCGCCAATCGCGTGGTGTTGCCCAGAATCGCTCTTTCCATAGTAGTGGTGCATCCTCAGACTTGAGGTCGTCGAGCACATCGCGGACAGTAATGCACGAGCGATCTTGCGGCAGGATGCTCACGATCTCCGCCTGGGTGACGGCCCAATCGGTCTTCGGCGCCCAGTAGTCAATGAGGTGGGCGCTGTCGGCGGGCTTTTCCTTGCAATACCGGAGGACGAGGGCCGGCGCCCGTGATTCCTCGAACAGGAAGAATTGGTAGTCGGTCAGGTTGACTACCCGATCAACAGCATGGCTGCGGAAGAGCGACTGCTGAAAGCGGATGGCGGTGTCGTTGTGATTGAACAGCGTGCCATGCGGCAGGACGAAGCAGACCTTTCCGCCGTCCTCTAGGTGAGTGGGCGCTTTCCAAATAAAAGCCGTGGCCATCTGGCGGTCGGGGTGCGGCAAATGCCGCTCGGCACACCAGCGCACTGCCGGCGTATTGCGATCCTTGGCACTGCCCCAGGGGGGATTGCCGACGATGACGTGTGCCTTTGGCGGCAGATTGGCCGCTTCCGTGAAGAAATCGGCGCAACGGATTGTGTCTCCCGGCGGGGTAGTGCTGGTCTCACCGGGGGCTGAGATCAAGTAGGGGAGCTTCCCGAGCTTGCCGAAAAACTGCCGAATGCCCGGCGGCGAGAGCTGATCCAGGAGGGCAAGGTAAAGGCTGAAGGCCGTGATCTGGCAGGCGCTCCGGTTGCTGTCCACGCCGCGAAGGTTGGTGCGGAGAACGTCTATCAGGCCGTTAGCCCGGCGGTCATAACGCGCTCCGGGGTTCTTCAGCTTCCATTCCTCGGCCAGGCGGTTGAAAAGTCCAACCAAGAAAATGCCCGAGCCGCACGCGGGATCGAGGAATCGCTTATCGAGTAACGAGGTCTCGCCCTCTAGGGCCACGTCCAATACGAACTCTGCCAGAAACCTTGGCGTGTAAAAAGCGCCGGCCGCCTTTTTCTGCTTCTCGCCGGCTGCTTTCAGGAAGTGCTCGTAAATCGAACTGATGGTTTCAATGGGGATGAAACTAAAATCGTATCGCGAAAAGAGCGACAGTTGGCCCGATTCAATATCAGTTTCTTGAAAGAAATTGCCCAAGATTTCTAGGTGCTCGACCTTCAATTGTCGGCGCTCCGCCTCCAGGTCGGCACTGAAAAGATCGCCGTTGAAGTCCTTGCCAAGTTGATCGAATAGCCTGTAAAGGTCGGCCTTGGCATCCGTTCGCGGTTTCTTGGCGAGGATGTCCTTCAGGTGTTCCGCGCCGTGAATGCGAATCGCCTTGAGGTAGGCGGCGTCGATGATGCCCCGGTCGAACAGGTAACAGGTGAAGACAAGTCGACACAGAAGGGCATCAAGCGTTTGCGGTTCAAGCCGTGCGGCCTCGACCTGGCCAAGTTCCTGCCGGGCAATCTGGAGGTTGCGAAGCAAATCGCGGTCAACCCGTTTTCGCAGATCGAAGTACAGTCGCTTTTTGTGAAAATATTCACCCGATTCAACAGAGAGCAGGAACGACCGAAGCTGATCCTGAACCCGCTTCAGCGTCTCGACGAATCCCGGCGCCTGCCCCGTTTCGGTCGGCATATCGCCGGGAGGCATTAGTCCTGAATAGACATGAACTTCGTCCGGGTCAATGATGACCAGGATGGGAGCGATTCCCTGGTTCCAGAAGGACCGATGAAGATCGACGATGGCGGCCGCTTCAATCTTCGTGACCTGACGAAAGTAGACAACCGGACTGCGTTCCTGGCAGAGAACGCCGTCGATTCCAAGCTGCTCGAAGGCTCGGCGAAGGGCGTGGGGCTGCGGCGTCTTCCCCGCTGCGTCGTCGAGTTGGTCCGCACTCGAAAAGAAATGCGGCGGCTTCCGGTCATCGAGGCCGAAATCCCTCTTCCAGTCATTCTGGGCTGCGGTTGTCATTTGCGCGGCGCCCCCTTCGCGTTTGCAGCCGTTGCAGGTTCGGCAAGAAGGTGGTACGCCCAACCATCGGCGTGCCTTTCGGATCGTATGGAGAAGCCACGTTGCTTGAGGAAGTCGATGTCGCGATAGATCGTCTGCTCGGAGACTTCGAGCTTTTCGGCGAGGCCACTCGACGAGTACGCGCCGGAGCGGACCAACTCGATCAGCTTGTCGTGACGATCCGCAATCGCCAGGGCACGTTCATAGCGCATAATGTCGCCTCCGCGGAGCTATGTCTAACTCGCCGTGATAGACTTGTCAAGGTCGCTAGTTCTTCGCACGGACGGCTTCAGCTTGGCTCTCGAACTGCCGGGAAAAACGGAGGGGGTAGAATCGGATTCGCTGCGATCTCCCGCCGCGATTGTTGCCCCGCGCGATAATCTGGTTAATACTGCCTGTACCTCCTTCACCGTCCAATTACCCGCCTGCCGGAGATCCTGCCCATGTCGCGCCGCACTTCCCGCCGTACGTTCGTCAAAACTATCGCCGCCGCGGGGGCCGGCTTGTCGCTGCCGCTGGGCTCGCGGGTTCGGGCCGCGGTGCCGAACGGCCGGCTACGGATTGCGAGCATCGGCACGGGCGGCAAGGGTTGGTCGGACCTGACGGCGACTGCCGCCAGCCCGCACGTCCACGTCGTGGCCTTGTGCGACATCGACGAAAGCGCCCAACACATGGGCCGCGCGGCCGAAAAGTATCCCAAGGCGGCGCGCTACACCGACTGGCGGCGGTTGCTCGACGACTCGAAAGACATCGACGCCGTGATCGTCTCGACGCCCGACCACATGCACGCGCCGATCTCGATGGCCGCGATGGCGCTCGGCAAGCACGTGCAATGCCAGAAGCCGCTGACGCACACCGTCTACGAAGCCCGGCAGATGCGGCTGGCCGCCAAGCGGGCCGGCGTGGTCACGCAGATGGGCAATCAGATTCAGTCGCACGTCGCTTATCGCACGGCCGTGCGGCTGGTCCACGACGGCGCCATCGGCAAGGTCAAGGAAGTCCACTCCTGGCAGAGCGGCAAGATGGGCTGGCTGTTGGAAAGCGACCGGCCGAGCGGCGAAGATCCCGTGCCGCCGACGGTCCATTGGGACAATTGGCTCGGCGTGGCGCCGGTGCGGCCGTTCAAGACGAGGATTTATCACCCGTTCAATTGGCGAGGTTGGCAGGATTTCAGCAACGGGCAGCTCGGCGACTTCGGCTGCCACATTCTCGATCCGGTGTTCATGTCGCTCGAGCTGCCGGCGCCGCGCACCGTTCGGGCCGAGGCGCCGCCGATCAATCGCGAAGTGTGGACCAAGTCGGCCACCGTGTTCTACGAATTCCCCGGCACGCCGCGCACCGCCTCCGACACGCTCAAGCTCACCTGGTACGAAGGCGAAGGCAAGAAGCCGTCGTACGAGGCGCTCGGCATTCCTTCGAGCGTGGCGCTGCCCGGCAACGGCTCGGTGCTCAAGGGCGAAAAAGGGACGCTGATCATTCCGCACGTCGACATGCCGATTCTGCTGCCCGAGGAGAAGTTCGCCGATTACAAGCTGCCCGAAGTCGGCAGCGTCGACCATTACGTGCAATGGGCCGATGCTTGCCGCGGCGAGGGCAAAACCACCTCGCACTTCGACTACGCCGGCCCGTTGACCGAGGCGGTGCTCTTGGGCACGGTCGCCATCGGCACGCCGCACGAAACGTTGCAATGGGACGCCGCCGGGCTGAAGATCGCGAACTCCTCCGCCGCCAACGCCCTGTTGACCAAGAAGTATCGCCCGGGGTGGGAAGTGAAGTGGGCTTGAAGGGCCGCGTGCGGAGGGCGAACGTTTTTAAAAGGGGATAGGGGGATGACGAGGAGGTAGAGGAGATCGACGGAGCGACGCGCGCTTTATGGAGGGACGGGCGCCCCCGCCCGTCAGAATAACGGAGGGACGGGCGCCCCCGCCCGTCGTGTCTCGCGCCGGGCGAGGGCGCCCGGCCCTCCATCTCGATTCCTGTTGACCGCCGCATCCGCCGGCTTTAGTTTAAGGCCAGACGTATCGATCAAGCTTGATGCACTGCTGCACCCCGGCGTTACCCCACCGATTCCAGGAGCGACTCCGATGCTTTCGATCCTTGGCCCGGCCGACCGCAAGGCTCGTTTTTGCGACGGGCTGTCGCGACGGAACTTTTTGAAGATCGGCGGCCTGGGCTTCGGCGGCTTGTCGCTGGCGCAGTTGCTCTCGCTTGAATCGCAGGCCGGCGCCGGCTCCTCGCGCAAATCTCTGATCATGATCTACCTGGTCGGCGGCCCGCCGCACCAGGATCTGTTCGACTTGAAGCCGAACGCCCCGCAGGAAATCGCCGGGCCGTATCGCCCGATCGCGACCAACGTGCCGGGCGTCGAAATTTCCGAGCATCTGCCGCGGTTGGCCAGGCGGATGGACCGCTTCACGCCGATCCGCTCGATCGTCGGCGCGCAGGCCGACCATACGGCCTATCAATGCTTCACCGGCCGGACCCTCCGGCAGGTTGCACCGGGCGGCTGGCCGCAACTCGGTTCGGCGGTGGCCCGGCTGCAAGGCCCGGCGGCCCGCGGCGTGCCGCCGTTCGTCAGCCTGTGCTATACCTGCTCGCACGACCCGTACAACGAACCAGGCCCCGGCTTCGCCGGCGTGGCCCAGGCGCCGTTTCGCCCGCAAGGCCCGAGCCGCGAAGACATGGTGCTGCAAGGCGTCACGCCCGAGCGGCTCGGCGACCGCAAGGCGCTGTTGGCCGGCTTCGACCGCTTCCGCCGCGAGACCGACGCCAGCGGCAAGATGGCCGGCATGGACGCCTTCACCGAGCAGGCGATGGGCATCCTCACCTCGTCACGGCTGGTCGAGGCGCTCGACGTCTCGCGCGAAGACCCGCGGACCATCGAACGCTACGGCGTCGGCGACCCGACGGTGTTCATCGACGGCAACGGCGCCCCGCGCGTGCCGCAGAGTATGCTCCTCGCCCGGCGGCTGGTCGAAGCCGGCGTGCGGATCGTGACGCTCAACTACAGCAAGTGGGATTGGCACGGCCACCCCTACGGTTCGACCTTCGACCGCTGCAAGGAAGACAGCGAAGCGCTCGACCGCTCGATCACGGCCTTGGTCGACGACCTGCACGAGCGCGGCCTCGCGCGCGACGTGACGGTGATCGCCTGGGGCGAGTTCGGCCGCACGCCCAAGATCAACTCGAACTCCGGCCGCGACCACTGGCCGCGCGTGAGTTGCGCGCTGTTGGCCGGCGGCGGCATGCGCACCGGGCAAGCAATCGGCGCCACCGACCGCCTGGGCGGCGAAGCGATCGACCGCCCCGTCGCGTTCCCCGAGGTGTTTGCCACGCTCTACCACAACCTCGGCATCGACCCCAACGCCAACACGCTCGTCGATCTCAACGGCCGCCCGCAATATCTCGTCGAAGACAATGCACAGCCGATTCGAGAGTTGATCTAGCTCCGCCGCTTTGTAGGATATGCTTCAGCATATCCTTTCGCACGCGGCCGTTTTGCACTCTCGCAACACGTCGTTGTCTTGAGCTTGGAAACGATCAACATATCGCACACAGCACGGATATGCTGAAGCATAACCTACGTGCTGAGTACCCCCCCTCATTGGCCAAGCTCCGCTTCGACTGGCACCTTACTCGGATAATAGTGAGCCATGATCCGGGCCGCCCACTTGGACACATAGATTGGCTCCTTCATTTCCGGGCAATGATGATAAATCGCGGACGTTGAATTACTACTCATAAGAGGGGCGACGAAGCCTTCGTCGAACACGAAGGCGTCAATTTGCTCCAACGGCACGAAAGCCCGGCCGTAGATGGTCTTGATCCCAATGCCGTGCCGGTAAAGCAGGAAGACGACAACCCCCAGGTTGGATCTTCCGGCGAACCCGCGCAATCGAAACATATCAAACGATTCGCCGATCGTCCGCAAAGGCGCCTCTTTCGGCAATGGTGTTCGCCGGTACTTGCCGAAGGCACTGTACTGAAGCGGAAACACCATGCCATTGAACATCACCAGCGTGGCCACAAAGTAGAACGGCGCCGCAGGAAGCAGGAGCTTAAAGTAGCTCAAATCTAGCGTAAAGAATGCCAATAGGATGATCGGGGGCACGATGAGGTACACGATGGGCACATAGATGCGCCAGAACCAGTAACGTAGCGGGTGCTTTACCATCCGCCTTGCCACCATGTACTGAAGGCGTACTGGATATTCTGCCAACTGGTCATCGTCGTTAGAAACTCGCGTGGCGTTATCGTTTCCACCTGCGTGTAGGAAACAACCACGCCCCCGGTCACAGCTTTGTAGGTTATGCTTCAGCATATCCTTTCGCACTGGTAAATCTGGTTGACCGTGTCGTTGTAGGTATGGATGGCTTGTTCCAACGCGGCATCGGCCGGTGATGCGGTGTTGCTATAAGTTGTCTGGGCTGCTGCATCCTCGCTGGCTCTCGTTGCAGCCAGGGCGGCCGTGTCGTTCGCGTATTGGGCGCGGGCAGATATGGAGCGCCACCAACTCAAGTCTCGCCGTCGCCGTGCATCACGACACGCGAGGTGTCGCGCCTGACGCCGAATGTGGATTGCCTCGCAGCTTCTCCGGGTAGCATCGCGCCATCATTTCCGCCACCCCGTTAGGAACGCCAATCGGACCGCGCACTTCAGGGCAATGATGCGTGAGCTCGCTCGTCAGTCCTAGAAATCCGCCGCGCAATTCAAGAGAGTCGATCTCGTCCCGTGGCACGAACACGTCACCGACTGGCCAGAGCTTAATGCCTATGCCCTGGCTGAACAGGATCCACGTGACGAGCGGGAGCGAGAAACGCCACTTGGCAATACGTCCGCTTGAGCCGTAAATCTCGAACAGGGGCGCCTCGCTCGGCAACGGCGTCCGTCGGTACTTGCCGAAGACGCTGTAATCAAAATTGAAGATCTGCACCGTACTGAAACCCACCACGGTCGCTAGAAACAAGGGAGACGCCATTAACATCAAGATAAGGTACGCCTGCTGCTGGGTAACGAACGCTTGCCACAAGCACAAGGCGAAAAGGGGATAAACGATGGTCACGAATACTCGCCACGACCAGTACATCCATGCCGGCTTGACCGGGGAAAGTTCAGTAGCCTGCTTGTGCTGCGTCCGGCGCTGGTAGATGGCCCAAGCAGCGAGGCAGGCCGCCTCGAGGATAGCTGCCAGCAACCATGGCAAGCGCGATTTCATGGCAGACTTCCGCTCGGCGGCCGAGCCGCGAGGCGCGTGAGCACCCGCGGCCCGCAACGGTTCGCCATAGAACCAGGATCCTCAAAAGCCCCAATAATCGTCCCAGGCATTCTGTATGTTCTCCCAACTCCCCAGTGTGGTCAGCAACTCGCGCGGCGTGATGGTTTCGACCCACGTATATCCCACCTGCGCGCTCACGCCCACGATCTCCGAAGACGGTCCCACGCTGCCGCTGACGGCGATGACGGTCGGTCGCGCCCCGGTGATGTTGTCGACGGGGACGAAGGGAAGCGGCGCCACCGCATTGGGCGTTACCTCGGTCCCGATATTGCTGACGGAAACCCCTACGCCTGCCACCGCTGGGTTTGCTTCCAAACCCCAGGAAGAACTGAACCCCTTCAACTCATTCAAATCGTTGCAGTTGAGCACTGCCGAGGCCACGATTCCGGCCTGATATTCCGCCCCCGGCCCTTTGATGCCGCCATTGATGCTCGGTACGATGCCGAATTGCCAGTCGAGCGGGCTTCCCCCAGTGAACTGGACGGCGAGATTCACCTGGGGGGCGATTCCCCCAGCAAACCACAGGTCGCCCTGCACGCCGATCATATAAGTATCAGGAATGTAGCCAGCGTCGCTGAGCAGCGACATCGCATACAGATTGGGAAAAAGGGCTTGTATCGCCGCCTCGGCAAGCGCCTCGCCGCTCGCGCTCGGCGCCGCGTTTCCGCTGCTTCCGCCGTTGGGCGGATTGCCGGGCAGCGGGCTGTAAAACGGACTGGCGAGCCACCTGGCGAAGTCGCCGACATCTGACAAGAACGAGGCTAAGATCCCTTGGGGTTGCGGCAAGTCCTTGTCAGGCTGCACGGTTCCGGGATCGTCCGGGGCGTAGATGCCGGTCATGACGTAGGAGCTGCCGGCTTCCTCTCCAGCAAAATCACTATCCGCCGCAGCGCTCACCGCCTGCACCAGCGCCGCGGCCGCTGCGTCGTTCGCGGCGACCTGGTCGGCGGTCGTCGCGATCACATAGTCGCCGGATGCCCCGGCTTCGCCGTGCAACATCGTTTGGCCGTCCGGAACCAGATTGTCAATTTCGTCCTGCGCGGCGGTATCCAGTTGCTTGACATAGCCGGCCGCATCGTCTGCCAGCGTTCCGAGATCGCCTGCCGCTTCGTCCTCTACTGTCGTGAAGTCGGAGAGCGCGGCCGGCAGGACCGCCTGGGCGTACGTCAGACCGTGCGCATCATGGTCCTTGGCGTTTTGATCGTCGTTCGCATCGTAGCTTTTCGCATCCAGCGTCGCAGCGTCGATTTCCTTGCCGGCTTCCGTGCGGGCGGCATTGATTTCATCCTGCGTCGTCGACAATACCTGCGGCAATACTTGTCCTTCGAAACCGGCGATTGCCGCAACATTTGACGAAACGAGCGCCACGACTGCGCTTCCCCATTCATCCTCCAGGTTCTGATTCTCCGCATTGATCTGGCTGACAAGCGCGAGATACGCCGAGAGGCCTTGGCCCACGTCGCCATCCTGCTGAGCGGCTTCCGAAGCCAACAGAGCGGCATTATCTGCCGCCTGCTGCTCGTCGGCGCTCGCCCAGTCATTGGCCCAGATCGTCGTATCGGGATCGTTGCCCGACGCAGCGATAATTGCAGCGGCCCAAGCAGGAGCAAGGAGATCGGCGTAATCCTCCAACCCAGCTTCGATGTCACCCATTGCCGTGTCGTAGGCGGACTCGTAACCGTTCATGACTTGAACCTGCACCGCGGCCGTTGCGGCGCTGTAATTAGCATACGCGACTCCTGCGTCGTGCGCCCTTTGCTGCTCTGCCGCGGCAATCTGGTTCTGCTCGGCGCCCCACGGCCCGACGGTAGCCAGATCGTAGGCTTCGTAGGAGGCCGCGTCGTCGTTGCCCTGCTGCTGCGAGGCGTCTTCGAAGGTTTTCTGCTCTTTTTGCCAGGCAACGGCCCCGTCGTCCCCGTATTGCTTCACCGCATCATCGTAGGCGTCGGTGCGGGTCTTCTGGAAGCCGGCCAGCGACAGTTGAAGCGCCTCGTAGTGCGTCGCCGCGTCGTCATTGTAGCCGGCAGTGATCTCCGCCTCGTCGACATCTCGACTGGCGTAATGGTCGGCGTCGTTGTCGTCTCTAAGCTTGGCGGCTGCGGCGACTCCCTGCTCGTAACCTCCTTCGGCCGCCGCGACCGCGTCCACAAAGCTGACGTACTTCGCTTTGAGGTTGGTTTCGTACTCGTTGAGATGGTCCCCTTCGTCCTCGAGCAGTTGCTCTTGCGCCGCCGCGACCGTGTTCGCGTGGCCATGCTTCGCGCTTAACAGCGTGGCCCAGGCGGCGTCGAGAGCGCCTTGATCGGGCGGCAGATTATTGTCCATCGCCTGTTGCATGATCTGATTGACCGTATCGTTGTAGGTTTGCTCGGCGCTTGCCAGCGCCGAGTCCGCCCCCTGGATGGCGGCGCCGCTCGTCGCTTGCGAGCCCGCGTCTTCCGACGATCGGGTGCTCGCCAGGCCGGCCGCGTCAGAGGCGTACTGCGAGTTGGCGGCTTGCAGACCTTGCTGCTCCGTCTGCGCCAAGCCGGTGACCGCCGTATTGTAAGTCTGAGTCTCGCCGGCCAGGTCCTGCGCCAACTGCGCCTCGCGCGCGTTAATGTCGGAAGTATACTGCGAGGCTCTGCCTGCCGACCACGTATTGTAACCGTCGATGAGCGGCTGTGCCGACGTGTTATAGGCGGCGTCCGCGTTTCCCATGCTCGTCGCCTCGTCACCCGCGGCCGTCTGCATTTCGGTGTTGTAAGTGTCCGTGGCGTCTTGCACCTGCTGATTGTAGGCGTCCTGATGCGCGGCCAACCCAGTGCTCAATTGCTGCTGGAACGGCGCGATCGCCTGCGCGTACTGGTCCTGGGCGTTTTGCACGCTCGCGAGGTACGCGTTCTGAGCGTTCTGCAGGTCGCCGCCAAGCTGGTTGGATGCCGCTTGGAACAACGGAGCGGCGGCCGCATCGGCGGCCGCCTCCCCATTGGCAATATCATCTTGCGCTTGTTGCTGTGCGGAGTTCCAAACATCGTTTGCTTGGGACAGCGTTGCCAGATAGTTCGGATCGTCATTTACGACGCTGGGGTCGACCGCCGGAGCGGCGCCGGCGATTTGCCCTTGCGTTGCAGTCGCGAGATCGTCGATTTGCGTCTGGTAGGCCGCTTGCAGCGCCGCATCGTTCTGCTCCGTTTGGGCATCATCGGCGGTCAGGGTCGTATCATAGGAGTTCTGATCGGCTGCGATGTTCGCCGACGTTTGCGCTTGATCGGCTGCCATCGTGTTGTTGAACGTGGTCGCATCGGCATCTCCAGTCGCATTCAGCGCCGCTTGCTCTGGACCGATCTCGTCGGCGAGTTGAGCGTCATCGGCGGCGTTCACAGCTGCGTCGGCTTGCGCAGCTTGCGTCACGGTTTGCTGCTCCTGGTCGTCGGCCGCCTGATTGAGCGTCGTATCCGTCTGGTCCGAGGCGGCATCCTGCGTTTGTAGGGTGTTTGCGGCCGAATCCGCCGTCGCTTGGAACGACTGGTCGTCGGAGTTCACGTCCGCTTGCAAACCTTCGCCGACCCCCTGAGCCTGCGAGGCGAACGAACTGGCGTCGGCATCTTCCGTTGATTGGAACACGGCATCCTCTGCAGCGACGTCGCCCTGATAGGCGGTCTGCGCAGCCGCAATCGCTGCGTTGAAGTCGGAAGTTGCGTCCAACATCGCCCGCGTTTCCAGAACTTCCGGCCTCCAGCGCCGCCGCAACTGAGCTGCTCGCCGCTTCCGCTTTTCACGCAGTTGGCGAGCCACGACGATTGAAAAGCACTCGAATAGGGACGACAGATCCGTGACATGGCTCCTTGAATCGGGTGAGCGCGAGACGCGCGAAGAACGGCTCCACGAAAAGAGAAGTATTTCGCCCGAACCAAAAGGTGGAGCCTGTCGGGCGACGATGATTTTGGCGAGGTTCTGAGCAAAGTCAACCAGAATCTCGGCAAAACCAGCAAAATGGCAGAAATAAGTTTGGCTTGTCGGGTTGGCGCTGCGGATTTCGATTTGCGGGAATGGAGCCAGTAAAAACCCGCAGCAACCAGAACGCCCAGACGGCTTGTCGCGGGGAGGGGGGAGTCTTCTAATCGTCTGAACGTGCCGGCATGCGCACCGGGCAAGCGATCGGCGCCACCGACCGCCTGGGCGGCGAAGCGATCGACCGCCCCGTCACGTTCCCGGAGGTCTTCGCCACGCTCTACCACAACCTCGGCATCGATCCCAACGCCACCACGCTCGTCGATCTCAACGTCCGCCCGCAGTATCTCGTCGAGGACAACGCGCAGCCGGTAAGAGAGTTGGTTTAGGCGGCGCCCGACAAAGCCCGTCAGCCGCAGGGCGGGTCTTCGACCGCACCGCCTTTCTTTTTACCGCCAACGACAAAAAGGTCGTCAATCAAACAGACGCCCCGCCGGCAAGCGGAAGCCGCCGAGCCAGGCCGGAAAGATCAATTCCTCGTCAGCCGAAAGAGTTCGGCCCGGCTGGCTCGTTCCTCCGATCTCCTTGAAAAGCGCCGGTCGCCGCGGCTTGTTGGTCGATGCCGCCTTGCCAGCGGCGAGTCGCCGCCTTCGCCGATTGCGGGCGCCACTCTTCGCCGCTAGATTGACGCCTGCCCTGTCTTATTCTTCTTTCGTCCGCCTGCGTTCTGCCGACATGCCCGACCGCTTTTCGCTTCAACTCGACTACCTGCCCAAGCTGCCCAAGCACAAGGACGTTGGCATCGGCTGTATCGGCGCGGGGTTCATCATGGCCGATTGCCACCTGGTCGCCTATCGCCAGGCGGGCTTTCTCCCGCTGGCCATCACCTCGCGCACCCGCGACCGCACGCGGGCCGTGGCCGAGCGGCATGCGATTCCCAAAATCTACGAGACCTATCAAGAACTGCTAGCCGATCCGGAAGTCGAAGTCATCGACATCGCCGTGCCGCCCGACGTGCAGCTTGCGGTGATTCGCGACGCGGTGAAGCACAAAAAACATTTGCGCGGCATCCTGGCCCAAAAGCCGCTGGGCATGAACTACGCAGAGGCCCAAGAGATCGTGCGGCTGTGCCGCAAGGCCGGCATCACGCTGGCCGTGAACCAGAACATGCGCTACGACCAGTCGGTGCGGGCGCTCAAGTGCCTGCTCGACCGCGGCGAACTGGGCGAGCCGGTCTTCGCCACGATCGACATGCGGGCCATTCCCCACTGGATGCCTTGGCAGGAGCGGCTCGGTTGGGTCACGCTGCGGATCATGAGCATCCACCATCTCGACGCCTTCCGCTTTTGGTTCGGCGACCCGGTGCGCGTGTTCGCCAGCGTGCGGCCCGACCCGCGCACGGCCAAACGCTTCGAACACACGGACGGCATCTGCCTGTACATTCTCGAATATGCCAATGGCCTGCGGGCCGCCTCGTGGGACGACGTCTGGACCGGGCCAGCGCTGGAGGGCGCCGAGAGCGACATTTCGATCCGCTGGCGCGTGGAAGGGACCGAGGGTCTGGCTCGCGGCACGATCGGCTGGCCCGACTATCCGCGCCGCACGCCGAGCACGCTCGACTTCACCACCGCACACCGGCCCGGCTACTGGTTCCAGCCGCGTTGGAAAGAGGTCTGGTTCCCCGATGCCTTCGCCGGTCCGATGGCCGAATTGCTCTGCGCGCTGGAAGACGAGCGCGAGCCCGAGACCAGCGGCGCCGACAATCTCAAGACGATGGCGCTGGTCGATGCCTGCTATCGCTCGGTCGCCGAGCACCGGGCCGTGGCGATTGCGGAGATTACGGGCAGGAAACGCGGTTGAGCTCCATCGCCCGCGTGAAGTTGGGTCTTGCCGCCTTTGAAACCTTGGCCCAAAATGGCGGGTAGCCGCGGTTTCTCATGCTGCGAGGCGATCGAAATGGAGCGAACTTCGACTCAAGGGGCGAGTAACGACGTTCGGCGTCGGTGGTATCGCCTGCACGCCTCGACTTACGCTGCGGGAGCGTTCGTGGCGGCCGCGCTGGTGCTGGCCGTCGTGCCGGGCGAGGTGAACTCCGAAGGAGCGGTTGCTCGGCATGGCTGGCCTTGGACGTATCTGACGCACTCCGACCGTATGGCTTGGCTGCTGATGAAGCCGAAGCTTAGCGCCTGGCATTTCCTGCGGTCCTCCGAAATCGGTAGCGATGCGTCTTTTGTAAAAACGGAATTCCGCCCAGAGACGCTTGCACTTGATCTGGCAACCGCGCTTTTGATTTTGATCCTATCGGCGGCTGTTCTTGAACGTTCACGGAGGCGAAGGGGCTGCGATATTCAATTCAGCTTGCGATCGTTGCTGGTTTGCGTCTTGCTTGCGGCATGCGGCTGCGGCTGGTGGTTGCATTTTGATCGCCAACGCCGCAAAGAACAAACCGCCGCCGAATCATTGCGAAAACTTGGGGCCGAAGTTTCGATCAGCCCGCTCCTTCCCACGTGGCTGTTGGAGTTATGCCCAAACGAGACGAACCAACGATTCTGTCGCGTGACTGGCGTGGACTTATTTCCGGGAAGCATCATTTGCGGGGCCTTTGAATTCCTCGAACGGAACGCAGCCATCGACGATGATGCGCTTGCACCTTTGGCCGAACTAACGTGCGTCGTTGAGCTTCGGCTGGACCATACTCGCCTAACCGATCACGGCATGGAACGCATTTCGCGTCTGAGGAGGCTGGAGGATCTTTCTCTCGATAATACTAAGATTACGGACGCCGGGTTGGTGCATCTATCGAACCTTCGGTTGCTGAAGAAATTGAGTTTATGTAACACGGCGATCACCGACGCCGGGCTCGTCCATTTGGCCAAAATCCACTCGCTCAAATACGTCTTCCTTGACGGCACGCACGTCACGCCCGAGGGCATGCGCAAGCTCAAGCAGGCGATGCCATCGCTCAAGGCGACAAGTTTCGACGATAAACTAGATTTGCAAGACTTCTCGCCTTTTTGAGTGTATCGCATCTTCAAGATTCGATCGGCCACGGCGAATGAACCATCGTGGAATCCCTCATGCCGCCGCCGATGAATTCCCCGCTTCAAGACCGCCCGCCAACTCGCGGGCGAAGCCACGCGCCGGCAGAAGCTGAGTTCGGCCGGGCGGGCGCCCATGCGGCGCTGATCGCCTTTGCGGCGATCGCCTGGACAGCCGTCACCGCGGCGGCCGACGCGTATTTCGGTCGTGAGGCGGCGCAGAACCTCACGTTCAAGCCGCACGATCTGGTCACGCTCTTGATCCTGGCGACGTTCAGTGCGCCGACGCTCTTGGTCTGGGGCGCCTGTGCCGCCGCTTGCTGGCAACAATTCCGCCGCGAGCGCTCGTTCGAGCCGGAATTCGACCGCACCGCGCGACCCGATCGGCCGGGTTTGCCCGAGGGCAGCCTGGGCGCCGCGGCGATGAACGCCTGGATGGCGAGCTTGGCCGCCGTGTTCGTGCTGGCGGTCGCCTTCGAATTCGGTCTGGTTTTGCCGCGCTGGGCGATCCTCGCAATCTATTTCGCCGCGGTCGCCGCCGCCGGGCTGGCGACGCTCGTCAAAGCCTGGCGGCCAGCCTTCTCGCCGAGCGAGCGCTGGCAGCGACTGGTGCGGAAGACTCGCTGGATTCCCTTTTTCACCCGGCCCGTGGTGACGAGCGAGCGCCGGTTGCTCGTCATTCGCGAGCGCTGGGGGTTGCGGCTGCTGCTGGCGCCGGCGTTTCTGGGCGCCGGCATGTTCGGCTTCCTCGCGTTCTGGCGGAATCCGTGGGGCACGGCCGACCACATGGACGGCGCCGTGCTGGTCTTGCTGCAATTGATTCTGGCCGGCTTCGTGCTGGTGTCTGTCCATTGTTTGAGAGAACAACCCAGTCTCGTGTGCGGTCTTTGCCCGCCGCGGCTGACCGTGACCTACGGCTGGCTGCTGCGGCCCGAGCGGCTCGCGTTCGACCCGCGCGAATTGGCCGCTTCGATCGCGCTCGACGACACGGCGGCTTCGGCTTCGAAAGCCCGGCAGCGGCCGGCTTTGCTGCTGGCTCGCTGCGAGCAACCTTCGCCAGCGATTTGCCTGGCCGGCGCCGAATACTATCCGAACTTACGCGAATTGTTCGAGCCGCTGGCCGAAATGCTGGGCGGCCCGTGCAGCGATCGGACGATCGCCGAAGTCGAACTGCCCGATGGGCGCCGGCTTCAAGTCAGCCGGGCGCCTCGTTGCGGCGGCGCCTATTATCGGACGCTACGGTTCACCGGCCAGGATCGCGCCCGGACGTCGGCGACCTGGGGCATGCGGTTCGTGTATTTTTTCTGCCTGGGCTTCGGCGGCCTCTTTGCCGGCGCCTTTTGCATTGCCAGCCTGCAAGACGGCCAGGACTGGAAGCACTCCTTGGGGGCGGGCGTTTTCGCGTTGTTTGCCGCCGCTGCCGCGGCCATCGGAGCGGGCGGACTTTGCTGCGAGACCTCAACGCTCGTCGACCGCCGGCGCGGATGCGTGGAAATCGGATCCGCCGCGCCTTGGCGAAAGCCGCGGTCGATTCGCCTATGCGACGTGGCCGCGATCCAAATCTGCTCGGCGCCGCACGAAGGCTCCTCGCCGATCCATCAACTCAACTGGGTGCTTGCCTCGCCCGAGGGCGAACGAGTGCCGATCCTCGACGGGCACAATCGGCAGCTCATTGAACGCTGGGCCCGCGAACTGGGCGAATTCCTCGACAAGCCGCTGCTCGATCATCGCGAGTGCTGACGATCTTGCTCGGCGAACCGCTTGGCGTTCTCCACGTAATGCACCGCGCTGGCTCGGTTGCGTTCGATCTCTTCAGGCGTGAGCGGGCGCTTGACCTTGCCGGGCAAACCCATCACGAGCGAGCCGGGCGGAACGAGCGTGCCTTCGGTCACGACCGCGCCGACGGCAATGATGCTGTCGGCGCCGATCTGCGCGCCGTTCATCACCACGGCATGCATGCCGACCACCACGTTGTCGCCGACCGTCGCCCCGTGAACCACCGCGCCGTGCCCGACCGTCACGCCGTCGCCCAGCGTGCAGGGAAAGCCGGGATCGGCGTGCAGCGTGCAGTTGTCTTGAACGTTCGTGCGGCGGCCGATGCGAATCGCCTCTACGTCGCCGCGCAGCACGGCGTTGAACCAGACGCTCGACTCGTCGCCGATCGTCACGTCGCCCACGATCGCCGCGCCCGCGGCGATGAAGACGTCGGGGGCGACGAGTTCGCGGCGGAAGGCGAGGGGCGAAGGTTGGGGCATGGGGCGGACGTCCTGGCGCCAAGGAAATTCGGCCGCGCGATCTATTCCCAGGCAAAGGCTCGGATGTGATTGAAGTTCAAGACCGCCAAGCCTCGGTGCTCAAGAAGCTGAGCAAGTTTGAAATCGTCGGTCAGGACCAGATATCGGTCGTGGGCGGCAAGAGCGATCGTCGTGTCGGTTAGCCCCACTCTGACGAATAGCGGCTCGCGGCCGGCAACGCGGCTTTGGATATACTCTTCCTCTACAGTTTCGATTTCGCTGGCGAACCGCTGAAAATATTTCGATTTGGCTGGTTCGCCCCATTGGCCCGAGAGGCTGTTCACCTCCGCCAGTACGTTCGGCGTCGTCACGACCCGTTTGAAGAGCTTCAGTAGTCGATCGAGCAGGTTGAAGTCTTCCGCGTTGAATTGGCTCGTTCGCTTGAACGTCGAGATACCGTTCGAGTCGAACTTCCCCACGAAGTAGAGCAATAGGAGGTTGGCGTCGACGAGGATTCCCTTGGCGCGGTATCTCTCGATCAAGTCAAACGCATCCGGCATGCGATCACTCGGCCTTCGACGATTCCAGCTCGCGTATTCTCATCGATTCGATGGCACCCGTCGACGCATCGACGATCAAGATTTTGTAATCGCGCTGCATGGAGCTGCCAGCGAGCGCTTGCGCCAAAGGGTGCTTGGGCGGTCTGGCGAAACTCAACGTGACCGCCCACTGATTCTTATCGTGAAGGCGTTCAACTTCTTCAAGCCTCAGGTCGACGATGCCTTCGCCCTGATACATATCCTGGACAAACTGAGCCGCGGCTTGAACGACCTGTTTCACCTCGAGCATATTTCACCAGCCGCTTTCGGAGCGTGTATAACGAACAAGCTGCTCGCCATCTCGACAAAACGGCGTTCAGCAAACCGATCCGATGAGTTTATCTAATGTACCTCGGTTCATCGAACGTTGAAATACGCGGCAGGATGCCGCGTCTACTTGGCCGGCGGCAGCGCCGAGGTCAACCCGAGCCCGATGCCGGTCGCGTCGCAGAACCGCAGTTGCAGCGACCAGTTGTTGGGAACTTCCGGGTCTTTGTGTTGCGGGCCTTGGCAGATTTTCACCAGCAGCGTGTTCTTGCCTTGCCGCAGCCGCAGCGGCGTAATGAAGCGGTCGAGCCGCGTGCCGTTGAGCCATTGATCGCGGCCGAAGACGCGCTGGCCGTTGAGCCAGACGGTGCAATTGTCGTCGGCGCCGCAGCGCAATTGGGCTTCGATCTCGCCGGGCGAATTCAATTCGCTGTAGGCGTAGCCCACCGCTTCCTTGACCGGAGCGATGGCGTCGATCAGGTTCAACTGCCCCAGCGCGTCTTCCGTGCGAAACGGCCGCCAGCGAATCGGCTTGCCGCCCTGGCCTTCGTATTCGGCGTCGAGATCGATCGCTGCTTGTTCCTCCGGCGGAAAAACCTTCGCAAAACCGCCGTAGTCGGGGGCGTCGAACGGACCGAGCAAATACCAATCGACGACGAAGCCCAGGTGCTCGACGATGTCGGCCGGTTGGCCGAGCGCCTTGAGTTTGGCGGCCGCCTTGGTCGCCTGATCGGCCGCGCGCGAATGCTCGAACGCCCGGCGATAATCGCCGATCGCCTGCTCGCGCTCGCCCGCCGCCTCGGCCTGGGCGGCGGCGGCCAGTGCGACATCGACCGCGTTGGCGCGAAACTCGGGATCGTCGAGCAGCGTGGGGATCAGCTTCGCGCGAAACGTCGGGTCCAACTGGTCGACCAGCGCCAGCGCACGGCGGCGCACTCGCCCTTGCCGCCTGGCGTCGGCCGCATAGTCGCGAAGTGCGTCGAGGGGGAATTCCGGCTCGCTCTTGGCCAACTCGCGAGCCACGATCGCCTCGAACACCGTGCGGCGCCAGTTGGCCGCCACTACGTTTTTGGTATCCATCGCGACCAGCAGTTGCGGCAAGATTTCGGTTCCGTGACCGAGCAATCGATCGCGCGCCTGCCGGGCTTCGGCCGAGCCGACCGCTTGCGGGCCGACTTTCGCAATCGCCGCCAGAGCGTCGTCGACTTCATCGGCGCGCACCGACGCGCCGACAACGAATGCGATCGCCATCGACAGGGAGAATCCCAAGTGCGCGAAATCCAGGCTTACCGATCTAAACACGGGACCTCCGTAGCTACTGTGGTCCGTTTCAGGCATTTTCCAGCCAAATGAATGCGCGCCGCAATGCATGGATCAAATAATTTTGCTTGGTGTTGGCAGAGTCAGGCTCTGCCCGCCGAACCGCCGTAGGACGGACTTCCAGTCCGTCTCCGCCGAGTGACGGACCCGTCCTACGGAAAGCAGAGCAAACGACATTATAGTCCGCCAGCGGCGAACCGCGACCGCAGGTCTTCCAGCAACCGCGGAACATAACTGCTGTAGCGCCCGTCGGGCGCCGGGCCTTTGTCGGGCAGCGCCTTGATCTGCTCCGCCAGCGGAGCCGCCTTGGCGCCCAGCGCATCGAGACTGGCCAGCGCCGCCATCGATACGAACACGTCGTTCTTCGCCCAGTCGGCATGGGCGGCCAACAGCGGCAAGGCGGTCTGCAAGTCGCCTTCGTCGCCGTAGCGCGCGAGCGTCTCGGCGGCGACAATCTGCACGTAAGGCGAAGCGTCGCCCAACGCCCGCGTCAGCTCGGCATGCGCCGACTCCACGCCCGCCTTGCCCCGCATCAGGATGCCCAGCGCCGCCCAATATCGCACGGCGCTGTCCGCGTCGGCGGCGCCCGCATCGGCCAGGGCCTGCTTGAGCGCCGGCAGCGCTTCGGGTTCCAGCATCGACGCCAGTTCAGCCATCGCGAACACGCGGGCGAAGGGATACTGCCGCTCATCGTGGCCGAAATCATAGGGCGAACTGTCGCGCGATCGCGCCAGCCGCTCGCCCTCGGGCACGAAGCCGACGTCGCGAATCCGCGCGGCCCAGGCTTGCTGCGCCGCGCGCAGCTTGGCTTTGATCGCCTGGTGGTCGGGCGAATCGGCCAGGTTGTTCACTTCATCCGGATCGCTTTCCAAATCGTACAGCTCCTCGGGCGGTTTGCGATTCCAGAAGGCGTCTTGTTCCGGCGTCAGCTTGCCGGCGTCGTGCAACTCCTTCCAAACGCGCGTCGTGGGCGTCTGGAACATGTAGTCGATGTGCTGGCCGTAGATCAAATGCGGCATGTACTGACGGACATACACATAGCGGCCGTCGGTGACGCTGCGCACCAGATCGAGCCGCTCGTCCATTCGCCCGCGAAAGCCGTAAAGATACGGCTGCGGCGCCGCGATGTACTTGCCCAGAAAGGCATGGCCCTGCATCCACTCCGGCGGTTCGATGCCGGCCAGGCTGAGCAAGGTGGGGGCGAAATCGACGAAGCTCACCAGCCGCTCCGACTCGCCGTCGGCGCGGTATTCGGGCGGCCGCAGTTGCTTGAATTTCTCGGGAATGTAAACCACCAGCGGCGCCTGCAAGCCGCAATTGTACGGCCAGCGTTTGTTGCGCGGCATGCCCGAGCCGTGGTCGGCGTAGTAGAACACGATCGTTTCGTCGGCCAGTCCGGCGTCTTCCAACTCCGCCAGCCGGCGGCCCGCATCGGCATCGGCCTCGGTCACGCCGTCGTAGTATTGCGCCCAGTCCTGCCGCACTTCGGGCGTGTCGGGATGATAGGCCGGCACGCGGACCTTTGCCGGGTCGTGAACCTGCTTGTGCGGCCGAGTGCGAATCTTGCTCTCGTGGCTCTTTTCCGAATTGAACACGGCGAAAAACGGCTGCCCGGCCGGGCGGTTCTTCCAGTGGGCTTGCTTCGACGACGCATCCCAGACCTGGCCCGGCTTGGCGATGTTGTAGTCTTCCTTGGCGTTGTTCGTGCAGTAGTAGCCGGCCTCGCGCAAAAATTGCGGATACATCTTCTGCCCGCGCGGATAAGCGACCATGCTCCGCATCTGCTCGCCGCCCGACGAACAGGCGTACAAGCCGCTAATCAGCGTCGTGCGGGCCGGCGCACAGACCGGCGCGTTCGACCAGCAGCGCCGATAGCGCAGCCCTTTGGTTGCCAGCCGGTCGACGTTGGGCGTCGTAGCATAAGCATCGCCATAGCAGCCCATCTGCGGGCCGTGGTCTTCGCTGACGAGCCAAAGGATGTTCGGCCGCGGATCGTCGGCGGCGCGCAGCGGCGATGAAAGAAATGCGACCACTGCCACCATCGAAAAAGCTAATTTCTTAAAGCCTGCCATGATTCGCACGCTCTCCATATATTGCCGCGACCAGATCGCCGTCGAGTTCGTAGTCTTGTCCGATCTGTCTGCCACCAGCTTTAGCTGGTGGTTCTCGATTATCATAGAACCGGTTTTCCAAGCCGGCTTTAGCCGGGCTTCTCGTTCAGGAGCTCGGCCGTAGGACGGACCTCCGGTCCGTCACCCTACGGCAAGACGGACCGGAGGTCCGTCCTACGGGAGCCATAAAAAAGCGGGACGATCTCTAAAGCTGGTGGCAGACAAAGCAGGCGCCCTGCCCCATAATCTTGCCATGTGGCATCTGCAATTCCTATCTCATGCGGTGTTCACAGTGCAACTGCCAGCTTCGCCTCATTCCCCGGCGTCGCCGCCAGCCCGGAAAGCTCCTTCGACTTGCCGGCGTCCGGATCGCTGATCTTCACCGTGTATCGCCCGGCGGCGAAGACGTGCGGCCGCCAAGACTGCCTGGCCAAACGCAAGGCGTAAACCAGTTCGCCGGTCGCCTCGTCGATCACTTCGACCACTGGGTTTTCCACGCCGCGCACCTCAAGCCGCGGCAATTGCGCCGCCGCCTTGCGGCCGTAGTTGGCCAACACGTCGAACGTCCGCGGCCAGCCGGCGAACTGCGTGCCGGGCGCGGTCGCGTCGGCCAGAAAGGGCCAGCACTCGACCGTCACCGTGCGGCGTCGCTTGTCGAACCGCACCAGGCCCAAGCCGGAAACCTTGTCGTGCAGTTTTTCGAGCACGCCGGTGCGCGGCTGTTTCTTGCCGTCGGCCACCGCCAGCACGGTCAGCGGATGCCCGAAACTGTCGAAGAATTCGCCCGTATTCTCCGGGGCGCCGGGCTCGCGATTCCGACCGGGCGAGAGCGGCTCGAACCACCGCGGGTAGCCGGTGTTCACGGCCGGGCCGGCGAAGGCCAGCCCCGCGTCGGCGTGCTCGTCGATGCCGTAGTGGACGATCGCCGGCAAGTGCTGATCGCCGGCGATGTGGAACGCGAAGGCCTTGCGAATTTCGCGCAGCGCGGCGTTGCGCTCGGTCTGCGGCCAGCCGTTCGCGTCGTAATCGGCGATCAGCCGCCCGTTCGGCTCGCCGTGCGTGGTGGCCATTGCGGTGAAGATCGTCTGCGAAATGATCGCCTTCATATCGGCGCCGCGCCAATCGGTCGTCCACTCGCGCAGGTGTTCGAGCTGCCCTGGGCCGAGCAGTTGCAAGCCCGGCCGATCGGCGGTCTTGGGGTCGAAGTGCGGATCGGTCACGTGATCGCCGCGCCCGCCAGTCGGCGGCGTCTTGCCCTCGGGGCCGCTTTTGAACTGGCGGTCGGCCAGCACGGCAAAGCTCACGCGGCCATACGTCAGCGGGCAGGAATAGACGCCGATCCCTTGCTTGCACGGCGCCCGATCCCAGGCGTCGGGCAGGTGCGAGGTCTGCGTGCGAATCACGACGTTGACCCACGGCGCCGGCATGTTGTAGCCGCCCGCCTCCTGCGTCGTGGTCTGCGGCGCCCCCGACTCGCCCCAGACGTTGCCTTGATACACGTCGTGATCGTCGGGGATCGAGATCGTCGGCCGGTCGCGCATCAGCTTGCGCCAGGTCCAGCCGTGCAGATACCACTTGCGCAGATAATCGAGCATCGCCGGCTGAAGCGGCGCCCGCTGCACGCCATAGCCGCCGCTCGATTCGTAAAACTGGTCGCCGACGAAGGCGATCAGGTCGGGATCGAGCTTCGCCATGTTGGCCGTGTAGGCCGCGTTGGGAAACGCCTCGTGGATGTTGCACGACACGTCGCCCACCGTCAACACGTCGCGATCGACCGGGTCGCGGCGGACGACGCCCGACCAGTAATGCTCCCGGCTCTCGCCGTCGTTCGAGCGGAGCGTATAGGCCACGCGATAGGGCGTATCGCGCGTCGCGTCCCAGCCTTCGATACGGAACGTCGCCGTGCGGGCTTCCGGATGGATCGTCTCGCGGGCGATTTCGATCCACTTGCCGTCGCGTTCGACTTCCAATCGCACGGTCTGCTCGTCCTTTTCGCCCAACGGCGGCATCTGCGCCGACAGTTTTAATATGCCGCGGCTGAGCGAATATTGACTGAACAGGATCGGGCCGAACGTGTCGGCCTGGTGCTGTTCGACGCGGCTGCCGGCGAGCGTCCAATCGGCGAACCAGAACTGGCCCGCGCCGAGGTTTTCGGCGGCCTGCTGATTCGCGGCGTTTTTCTTGGCCGCGTCCTTCTTCGCATTGGGATTGCCGTAGGCGAAGTTCGCGACCATCGCGAGATTGCCGGTCAAGCGTTCCGACGGGAGCGACTCTGGCGTGGTGCGAGCAAGCTCCTTGCCGTCGTGAGCCGAAAGCGTCAGCATGCTCTTGTCGCCATCAACATCGACCGTCAGCCGCAGCTCGATGCTCTCGCGCGCCAGGTCGACCGGCACGCCTTCGCCCGGCTTGCCGATGAACAAGCGCCCGTCGGCCGTAATGCCGGCATCGAGTCCCTGGCCGTAGATCAAGGCGTTGCGATAATCGTCCAGCGGCCCGCGAATGCCGATGCGGAAACCGGCCGAGCCTTTGCCCGCGGCGGCGATTTTTCCGCCGCTCCGCCCGAGGCGCACGCTCATCCGCAAGCTGCCTGGCTTTTCGCCCAGCCGCCGCATGAGCAGGTGTACATTGCGATTCGGCGCCGCCTTGACGCACTCGATCCGCCCGCCGGCAATCCGCCAATCTTGCAGCGGGTTAGCCCAATACTCGGCGCCCAGCCACACGCGGTCATGGGCCTGTTGCCACCCGCTCGCGAAGTCGGTCTGCTCTTCGGCCTTCGGCGCCGCCGCAGCCAGTTCCGCCGCAGCCGCCAGCCCCGCCGTCGCGGCGGCCGATTCTTGCAGGAATTCTCGTCGGGAAAGCTTGTCGTGCATGGAATTGCTTTGCGGCTGTCGATTCATGAGTTAGGTTCAGAACGTCCATTATGGCTGACGATGCCGACGAAATCAGCCGGGCGTCGCCAAACGACGAAAAACGGCGAGCCGGAGGCGTCAGCCTCCTGGTCGTCAAGGGCTGCGGCGGCGCCCAATCACCCGGAGGCTCACGCCTCCGGCTCGCCAAGCGACGCTGCTGGCAATCAGCCAGGTAGGTTACGCTTCAGCATATCCGCGAAGAGCGTGCCGACCTGTCGCGGCGCAAAAAGGTTATGCTGAAGCATAACCTACGAAATGTCGGCTCTAAATCGCCAGAGACGCCCTATGAACCTCGCTGCGGAATTCATCCAATCGATCATCAACGCCTTCGAGGGCAACAAGCGCCTCGCGGACCGCGCAGTCGAACAAGTACCAGACGACAAGCTGCACGTCGCGCTCGATGCGAATACGAACTCGATCGCCGTGGGCGCCACCGTTCGTGACAATCGCACTGCGGTTGCCGCCCATGATGACGCACGCGTCCGGCGAATTCAGCCGAATTCAGCCGAATTGCCTCTGATCGAGGAATCGCAGGGCCGGTATAATGAATCATGGAACGCCCAATCGGGGTACGAAAACGTCATCGGTCGACTCAGATGCAACGAATTGCTTCGCAATTCGCTTGTTGGGTTGTTTTGCTGCTGCCGGGCGCCGCACTGGCGGAACCGCCCCGATCTTCGCAGCTTGGCGCCCCACGCGCCACCAACGAGCGGCCGGCCGCAGTTGCGGACGCGTCCGTCCGGCAAAGCGCCGACACGCCGCCCCAGGTTCCGGCAGCCGAACGCTGGCGATACCGGTATCAGAACGGGCACTGGTGGTATTGGGGCAAAACAGGCGCGTGGTCCTTCTGGACGGGATCGCGCTGGGTCGCCTACTCTTCGGACTCGTACCGACGATGGTATCGCGAGTGGCGCCTGGCCAAAAACGAGGCCGAGTTGGCACGTCTCAAGGCCATCATCCGGTCGATGGAAGCGAGACCGCGGCCGCGCTCTTCATGGATTCGCGATCCCGACTCCTACTTCCCCTTTTCGAGCGAGCGCGGCAATTTCCCCTGAATCAGCCACGTAGGTTATGCCTCAGCATATCCGCGAAGAGCGTGCCGGCCTGCCGCGCCGCAAAAGGTTATGCTGAAGCATAACCTACGGCTGGGCATTTCCCCTCGGGCCGAGATTCGAGACATGCTCGATCGGCCGCTGCCCGTCAGCGACGGCGAAGTCCTGCCGCTATTTTGAGCGCGAGCAGCGCCCACCTTGCGGGGCTGATGAATCATCCGGGCTTGACCGGGTTATTCAAGCTCGGCAAGGAATTCGAGCAACACGCGATGCCAACTCGCCGGATCGCTCATGTAAGGCGCGTGGCTGCCGCCGGCGATCACGACCTTGCGGCCTCGTTTCGCCGAAGAGACCAACAGATCGGCCTGTGCTTGCGGGATCAGCCGGTCGTTCTCGCCCCAGACCGCCAGCACGGGCGCCGTGATGCGATCGAGCCGGTCCTTGTATTGCGCGATCGCGACCGGCGCCACGGCGACGAACGCTTTGACGCGCTTGGGCTCGCCTGTGACCAGCGGCAGCGAGTATTGACCGCTCATCGAGGGCGAAACCACGACCGGCTTGGCAATGTCCAGAGCTTCGAGCAAATCGCCCAGCCAGCGTTCTGACGGCATGCTGTTTGGCTCAGACTCGCCGTAGCCGGGCAAATCGACCGCGACGGCCAGGTAGCCTGCTGCGGTCAGCGCCTGGATCGTGCCGATTTCGTGCCACGTCTGCGCGGAAAAGCTGGCGCCGTGCAACAGCACGACGGGCTGCGCCGCCGCGTTTCCCGCCACGAGATAGTGAACCGCCGCTCCGCCCGAAAAAACCGAGCGAGATTCGTGTTTGAACATCGCGTCACCTGCGTTAAAAACGCCCCGCGACGAGTCGTCTTTGTCAAGCGCGCTGTGCCTCGGTTTATCGCCCGGCGCGTAATTCGTTCAAGAGTTCGACATCCGTGAGCACTCGAATTCCAAACGTAGCACAATAAGCCCGCACTACGTTGTGCCGGATGTGCCTGTCGCGAGTGCAGATGACGTCGGCGCGTCCGGCAACAGCCGTGGCGACGACAAGATCATCATCAGGATCGTTCGCGACGGGTGGCGCCGAATCCGGGATGGTTACGAGTTCCGCCAGTTCGCGAAGGTCATTGACGAAGGAGTCGATCTCTGCATCTGTCATTTGCGATTGATTGCGAACGCGATCGTACCGCAGCACGCGAGCAAGCTCCGTCACTATGGGCTCCGAAAGGACATGTGCGTGCGGGTCGGACAGGAGTTCCACGAACACGGCTCTCGCCGGGCCAGTAGGACGAACCGCCGCACGGGCCAAGACGTTCGTATCGCACGTAGCTCGCATCAAGCCTCAGGCGATGAGCGGACAAATTGCATCGCTTCGTCAATGGCTTTTTCCATCTCTTCGTCGGGTACGTCGCGAGTCCTTGCGTCCACTTTCGCCAGTAATGTCAGCAGCCGTTGCCTGGCGCTCGCTCGTCGCGCCGCGCGATCATCGTCGGCGGCACGGCGGAGCGCCAAGGTCAGTTCGTCGCCGTCGCTGAGCTCGACGTGCAGCACGCCCGCGGCCCACTGGCGGACATCCGGCGCGATATCCTCCGCTCTAAGAGTCGCTGACGCTTGGGTTTCGCGCACTTGTTCTGGCTGATTGAGCATGTCCATATTCTAGGCTGCTGCCATGCGAGTTTCAAATTCAACAGTCGGATTAAACCGCCTTTGCCCGTGCCTCCGGGAGCGTCCGCAACATCAGCGGGCGTTTCCGGTTCGCCGCTCTTCCAATTCGCTGCGCATCGACGATAGCGCCATCAGTTTCCCGGCCCTGCCGCGCGCAGTTCCTTGACCCACGGCCAGCCCAAGCGGCCGGCATGCACTTCGGCGACCGCCGGCTTATTCAGGAGTTTGAGGCAATTTTCGCGAGTCGTGTAGTACTCGAGTCGGTCCGGTACGCCAGGGAGTCGGTAAAAGAGCTTGCGGCCCTGGAACCCTTCGACCGTCGCCGCTTGCAGCGTCGCTGGCGAGTCATCAAGCCAAGCGTTTGCCGTGAAACACCAACAGAGTACGGTCATGCCGCCGACCAAGAAAATGCCTGGAATCAACAGCGCTTTGATAACGAAACCGTAGAGCCCGCGCTGTCCCCAGAACGACGCCGAACCGAATTCCACCGCCTCGCCGCTGGCCAGCGCCTGCGCATTGCGTTCGGCGATTCGGCGTTGTTCGCGGCGATGGCCCCGCCAGGTTCCGCCGAGAAATAGGACCGCCGCAGGAATCCCGCCGGCGACCATCGGCAAGATCGCGTTCGTATAGTCGAAACCGACCGAATGGAGGCAGGTGATGGCGTATAGGTTCCACAGCGCCACGGCAAAGAAGGCGACGACCGTGATCGCAATCAATGACGCATTCCAGAGGGCGTTCTTCGCGACGGGCTTCTGGCGGCGCACGATGCCCAGTTCGGGAACCAGTTCGAGAAAAGCGAATAGCTGCAGCGATTTCGGGTACTTGCCGGGCAAATAGACCGCCGTGACGTAATCGCCCACTTTGAACGAGGTCGTGGTCTGGTTCTTGTGGCCCGCCGAGAATTGAGGCGACGCAAGCGAGCGGCGCTGCAATTCATTTGTTTTGGGATCGAGAAATTCGATGATCGCCGTAAAGCCGTACAACGCTGCCTGACCGTTCATGATCAGGACCGGCGCCTTGACAAGATCCACAACCCGCGCCACCAGTGGAATTCCGCGGCGAACGTAACATTGCGGGCCAAGTCCCAGCCAGCCGACCACCATGCCTACGCCCCAAAGGCCGATCGCCCCGGCGCCAACCCAATTCAAATAGGCCAAGGAAGGGACCACGATCGCCCACTGCCGAAACTGCGGAAGTTCGCACGCCGCCAGCGACGCGATGCCAAAAGCTAAGATTCCTCTGCCCGCCCACTTTCGCCGCCTTTCCAGCGGGCTGCATTGCACGCGGGGCGTGAGCGGACGCGGCGCCGGGCCGACCAGCTCGGGTTCGAAGGCGTAATCGGCCGGCGGGTCGAACGGCCCAAGGCACGGTTGTTCGGAGGGGCCAAAGTGCGCGCCCTCGGCGCACTCCTCCGATGCCGCATGAAGCCGTTGCGATTCATCCGCCTGCGTCATTGCCAGCACCCCCGAGAATGGATCAACTGCCCCTTTCGGCGCCTTCTGCCTCGCCGCGAATTCGTCCCGTTCACATTCTGAGGTACGCGCCGTCGAGACGCAAGCTTGTTGTGGCGCGAGAGGACTTCTTGGCGCTCACTCGTCCGTCACGCACCCCTCCGACGCGCTCTTCACGTTCTTGATGTACTTGTACAGCGTGCCGCGAGTGGCCTTGTAGGGCGGCGCTTTCCAGCGAGCCTTGCGGGCCGCGAGTTCCGCGTCGCTCAACTCGACTTCGAGCAGGTTTTTCGAAGCGTCGATCACGATCTGGTCGCCGTTCTGGACGAAGGCGAGCGGGCCGCCCTCCTGGGCCTCGGGCGTGATGTGGCCGACGATGAAGCCGTGCGAACCGCCGGAAAAACGACCGTCGGTCAGCAGGGCCACGTCCTTGCCGAGCCCGGCGCCCATGATGGCCGAGGTCGGCGTCAGCATCTCGGGCATGCCGGGGCCGCCCTTGGGGCCTTCGTAGCGGATGATGACCACGTCGCCTTTGGCGATCTGCTTTTGTTCGAGCGCGGCGAGCATGTCTTCTTCGGAGTCGAACACCTTGGCCGGCCCGGCGAAACGCTCGCCCTCTTTGCCGGTGATCTTGGCCACCGCGCCCTCGGGCGCCAGGTTGCCCTTGAGGATCTGGATATGCCCGGTTTTTTTGATGGGATTATCGAGCGTGTGAAACACGTCCTGGCCAGGCGTGAAGCCGGGCAGCGAGGCGAGGTTCTCGGCGATCGTCTTGCCGGTCACCGTCAGGCAACCGCCGTCGATCAGGTCCTTTTCGAGCAGATACTTCATCACGGCCGGCGTGCCGCCGACTTTGTGCAGGTCTTCCTCGACGTAGCGGCCGCTCGGCTTGAGATCGGCCAGGAATGGAATCCGATCGCTGACTTTTTGGAAATCGTCGATCGAAAGTTCGACGCCGACCGCCCTAGCCATGGCGATCAGGTGCAGCACGGCGTTGGTCGAACCGCCGAGCACCATGACCACGACCATCGCGTTTTCGAACGCTTTGCGGGTCATGATGTCGCGCGGCTTGAGATCGCGCTCCAGACAGACGCGAATGGCCGCGCCGGCGCGGAAACATTCGTCGAGCTTGCCGGGATCTTCGGCCGGCGTCGAAGAGCTGTAGGGCAAGGCCATGCCCATCGCTTCGATCGCCGAGGCCATCGTGTTGGCCGTATACATGCCGCCGCAGGCGCCGGCGCCCGGGCAGCTTTTGCGAACGACTTCCTGCCGGCCCGTCTCGTTCAACTTGCCGGCCAGGTATTCGCCGTAGCATTGGAAGGCCGAAACGATGTCGAGTGCGTCGCCGTTCTTGTGGCCCGGCTTGATCGTGCCGCCGTAGACCATCAGCGAAGGCCGATTGACGCGGCCCATCGCGATCAAGGCGCCCGGCATGTTCTTGTCGCAGCCGGGGATCGAAATGTTGGCGTCGTACCACTGGGCGCGCATCACCGTTTCGATCGAGTCGGCGATGATGTCGCGAGACTGGAGCGAATAGCTCATGCCTTCGGTGCCCATCGAGATGCCGTCGCTGACGCCGATCGTGTTGAACCGCATGCCGACCATGCCGGCCGCCACGACCCCCACCTTGACCTTGGCGGCCAGGTCGTTGAGGTGCATGTTGCAGGTGTTGCCCTCGTACCACACGCTGGCGATGCCGACCTGGGCCTTCTGCATGTCGTCGGGGGTCATTCCCGTGCCGTAGAGCATGGCCTGGCTGGCGCCCTGGCTCTTGGGTTGCGTGATGCGGGAGCTGTACTTGTTCAACTGCGGGGGCATGGGAAACTCCGAAAAATCGCGACGCGGGGAATCTATCTAAAGAGCACAAATTCCGCCTGTCGGCAAGGGCGCGGCAAGAGGTGCGTTCGTTGCGGGCCGACAAGATTTCGTCCTGTGGGTCAAGCCGAGTTCCGCGGTGTGAACCTTAAAATCACGGTTCAGAAAGTCGCTTTTCGCTCCGCGAAAAGACATTTTTTCGCGGAGCGAAAAGCGACTTTGGTTGCGGCCGAAGGCCGTGCTGGATTCTTCGGGTCTGTGTGGCGCAATTTCGACCCGCCCCCGACAGCCTATTCTTCGTCGCGCAGCCGCCCCGGCCCGATCGGCGGGCCGAGGTCTTCGTAGGCGGTCATCAGCCAGTCGTCGCCGCGGCGGACGAATTTGATGTGGAACCGCCGGATGATCGTCCCTTCGCCGACGTCAATGCCGCTTTGAAAACTGCCTTTGATGTTGCCGATGAATTCCGCCTCGGCCGTCGGCGGGCTGGTCAGGCGATGAAATTGGACCTTCAGGTCTTTGACCTTGGCGTCTCTGATGCGGGCTCGGCGCAAGTTGGTTTCGGCGTTTTGCCGCATGCCGGCGGCCTGCGGATCGATGTGCGCGAGCAAGCCCGGAACGTCGTTGGCGCGCAGCGAGCGGGCCGTGCCGTCGAGCGCCGCTTCGATCCGCTCGTAATCGGTGACGACGACCTGCTCGACCGCCAGCCCGGCCAGCACGAGAACGAGCACGCCGGCCATCGCCGCCGCCGCCTTGAGCTGCCGCGTGTTGACGAAGACCACGGCCAGCAGCCCCTCGATCAGCACGCCGACGACGATCAACGGCGTCGGGTCTTCGAATAGCCAACTCATGTCTCATGCCCCGAAGCCTGGCCGCGGCGAACGAACAAGAGCGCAATCGACGCGGCCAGCAGCACCGCGGCGAGCAAGAACATCAGCGATCGCAGCGTGACGATCGGTTCGCCCGTTTGATATGCCGGCGTCGCAGAGGCCGGCGGAACGGCTTCCGATTCCGCTCCGCTGGCTTTCGACGCCGAGCGTTCGGAGGCCAACTGGCGCGAATGGTACATCCGCTCCAGCCGGGCTTCGCGCTGGGCGAACTTGGGCTGGATCACCGCCGCCATCGCCAGCGCCATGCCGCCGAACAGCAGCAGCCAAAACAGCGGCGAATCGCTGAGCGGCTTCGACGGTGGCGGCGAGGGCGAGGAGTTCATGCTTGGCGCCACTGATCGCGGCAATGGCAGTCGAGAAATGAAGCGGCGAGCTCGAACCGGCCGGTTCGCTCTCCAACTTCATCATGGCCCGATGGGCGAGCGGATGTCAACCGACGTTGGCTGGGCCAGGAACGCCCGCTTGCAAAACCCGTACTGATGCCGTTTGAGACTGCGTAAAGAAAAAGTGCGTGGATTGTTTGCCACCAGCTTTAGCTGGTGGTCAGCGCCTCCAATATGATTTGTTGTAAGCCGGCTTTAGCCGGCTGCCGATGCCCCAGAAAAGCCGGCTAAAGCCGGCTGGAAAAAGAGTTCTTGAGAGACGGCGACCACCAGCTAAAGCTGGTGGCAGTCATTACTTGCAGACCCGGCGAAGATGCGTTCCGATTTTTTCGGGACAGAGCATCAAATGGTATCACCACCGCAAAACCTCGCGGATTGACTCGGCCGCATGCGGCCACTATTATCTTATTTAAGACAAAACGTCTTATTTGAAAAGGACGCCCAGCATGAGAAACGCAATCCGTGCTCTGACGACCTACGCGTTGCCGATAGTTGTCGCATTTTCGGCGTCGCGGTGCGAAGGCGAGGCGCCTGACAAGCCCAAACGTGAAGCCGGCACACAATCGGACGACGCCAAGGAGTTCGCCGCCTACGCCAAAGCGACCGCCGAAAGTTATGAGCTGCGGGCGGGCGACGATGGCCAGCGAAAACTCTCGCTTCTCGCCGAGCCTGTCCTGCGCTGGACGAACCCCTTGGACTCCGCGCAGGGTCACGGCGAGATCTTCCTTTGGACGGATGCGGGTCTGCCGGCGGCCGTTGTTTCTCTGAACGAGTACTACGACAAAGCCGGCCGCAAGCACGAACAACATGAATGGTGCTCGCTTGCAAACGGCCCGATTACGGCGGACGGGCCTTACCGTTGGGCGCCGGGCATGGGTTTGTTATCGCCAGAACTCGCAAAAGGCGCCGAAGCGCCCGCCGAGACTGCCGGGCGGCGCCTGCGGCAAATGCGCCGCCTGGCCCAGGATTTCGCGGGCGAAAAGACGACTCGCGACGGCGTGACGCGAACGCTCCGCTTGCTCACCAAGCCGATCTACCGATACCCGTCCGCCAAGGGCGAGATCCTCGATGGAGCGATCTTCGCGCTCGTCGAGGCCACCGATCCCGAGGCGCTCGTGGTTTTGGAAGCGCGACGCTCGGAATCGGCCTATGCCTGGCACTATGCGTTCGCGCGGATGACGAGCGTCGGGTTATCGGCGTCTTACCGCGGCGCGCGAGTCTGGGAAGCGCCCGAGCTCGAGGGCCGCGAGGTCTATGGCCGCCGGGACAAACCCTACGCGGCCTTTATTGCCAAATAGCTGCGCTCGTTCCCTTGGGTTGCACGGTGCGTAGGTCAGGCTTTTAGCCTGACGCCCGTCAGGCTGGAAAGCCTGACCTACGCATGGTCGCCGCTATTTCTTCACCCAGTTCGGAAACAGCCGGCCGGCGTAGATCGCCGATTCGCCCAGGATCTCTTCGATCCGCAGCAACTGGTTGTACTTGGCCGTGCGGTCGGTGCGCGAGAGCGAGCCGGTTTTGATCTGGCCGGTCCCGAGCGCGACGGCCAGGTCGGCGATCGTGGCGTCTTCGGTCTCGCCGCTGCGATGGCTGGTGACGCTCGTGTAGCCGTTGCGGTGGGCGAGCTGGATGGCCTCGATTGTTTCAGTCAGCGAGCCGATCTGGTTGACCTTGATCAGGATGCTGTTGGCGATGCCGCGGTCGATGCCGTCTTGCAACCGCTGGGTGTTCGTGACGAACAGGTCGTCGCCGACGAGCTGCACCTTCGAGCCCAGCTTGTCGGTGAGCAGCTTCCAGCCATCCCAATCGTCCTCGCTGCAAGCGTCTTCGATCGAGCAGATCGGGTATTTCGCGACCCAGCCGGCCAGCAAGTCGACCATGCCGGCGGCGTCGAGCGAGCGGCCGTCCATGGAGTAGGTCTTTTGCTTGGCGTCGAAGAGTTCGTTGGCAGCGACGTCTACGGCGATGCCCACCTGTTCGCCGCGGCCGAGCTTGTAGCCCGCCTGGCCGACAGCCTCGACGATCAGGTCGAGCGCCTCGGCATTGCTGCCCAGGTCGGGGGCGAAACCGCCTTCGTCGCCAACGGCCGTCTTGTAGCCTTTCTTCTGCAGCACCTTCTTCAGATTGTGGAAGATTTCGGCGCCGCAGCGCAGGGCGTCGCTGAACGAGTCGAAGCCCAGCGGCATGACCATGAATTCCTGGACGTCGACCTTGTTGTCGGCGTGGGCGCCGCCGTTGACGATGTTCATCATCGGCGCCGGCAGCAACCGAGCGCCGGCGCCTCCCAAGTAGCGGAACAGCGGCAGTCCGCAGTAGGCGGCCGCCGCGTGGGCATTGGCCAGCGAAACGCCCAAGATGGCATTGGCGCCGAGCTGCTTTTTGTTCGGCGTGCCGTCGAGCTTGATCATCAGGGCGTCGATTTCGGCCTGCTCCAACGCGTCCTGGCCGATCAGGGCGTCGGCGATATCCTCGTTCACGTGGTCGACCGCTTTGCTGACCCCCTTGCCCAGGAACTGGCTCGCGTCGCCGTCGCGCAGCTCCCAGGCTTCGTGAACGCCCGTGCTGGCGCCGCTGGGCACGGCGGCCCGACCGAACGACCCGTCGGCCAACCGGACGTCGACCTCGATCGTGGGATTGCCGCGGCTATCGAGAATTTGGCGGCCGTGGATATCGATGATTTGCGAATTCATGGGCTTTTCTCACACTGACAATGGCTTCTGAAACAGTGATTTGCCGCCCATTGTGCCGAATTGGCCCCGGATTGGCTATGGGGTTCGACGCCGCGGCCATCCATCTTCGGCGAGCGGGGGGCGTCAGCCCCCCGGTAGGCGTCTGCGCGAAGTTGGCCATCTTGGTCGTGAGATCGTTCCAAGCTCCAAGGCGATCGGGCGGATTTGGCCACCTTCGGGAAAGCCCAAACTTCACACGCAGATCGCAAACCGGAGGGTCTCACGCGGAGCCGCGGAGACGCAGAGGAGATGATCGAGGGCGAAAATGGCTGAAACGGGTCGACCGACCGAAGACGAGTTGGCCGTCTTCCATTTTGTCCGAGCCAAGTTGGCCATCTTCGATGGAACCAGCCTTTCATGAACCACGGATTTCACGGATCACACTGATAAAGGAACATCCGTGCCATCCGTGTGATCCGTGGTTGGCCATCTTCGACTATGAATCCCGCCTCTCTGCGTCTCCGCGGCTCCGCGTGAGCCACCTTGCCGGCCGGCGTTGGCCATCTTGGTCGTGAGATCGTTCCAAGCTCCAAGGCGATCGGGCGGATTTGGCCATCTTCGGGAAAGCCCAAACTTCACACGCAGATCGCAAACCGGAGGGTCTCACGCGGAGCCGCGGAGACGCAGAGGAGATGATTGAGGGCGAAAATGGCTGAAACGGGTCGACCGACCGAAGACGAGTTGGCCAGTTGGCCGTCTTCCATTTTGCCCGAGCGGAGTTGGCCATCTTCGATGGAACCAGCCTTTTTATGAACCACGGATTGCACT
>Ga0307372_10001023_pt1 | contig 49038 bp, 43 predicted proteins | sample OX1MG_FD_202533 | JGI IMG/M metagenome (GOLD analysis project Ga0307372, IMG submission 202533) | Soil microbial communities from Risofladan, Vaasa, Finland - OX-1 | ecosystem: Environmental > Terrestrial > Soil > Coastal area > Acid sulfate soil | place: Finland: Risofladan, Vaasa | collected...
GCGGCCGTCCGGCCGGAGCGCTGGTCGACGTCGAGGCGCGCCCGTCATCGGCCCGTGAAATCACGCTCGAAGCGGGCGCGATCGCGAAGCTGCTGGGAGTCGAGATTCCGTCGGCCGAAGTCAGCCGCCGGCTCAAGGCGCTGGGCGCCACGGTGCGCCCGGGCGGCCGCGGCCGGTTGATCGTTACCGCGCCGTCGTTCCGCCCCGACCTGAACGAATCGGCCGACCTGGCCGAAGAGGTGGCACGCCTGCGCGGCCTCGACGAGATTCCCGCTATCGCGCCGGCGCGGACCTCGGCGGGCCCGGCGGTCGAGGATGCGTCGCGGATTTTCGCGCGCGCCTCGCGCGAGGTGATGCTGGGGTGCGGACTGACGGAGATCAAATCGATCGCCTTCGTCGCGCCGGCCGATAACCAGGCCTATCCCGGGATTGGCGCGGGCGAAACCGTGCGAGTCACCAATCCGCTCTCGGCCGAGCTCGGCGAGATGCGCCGCAGCCTGATACCGGGATTGCGCGCCGCGTTGCAATTCAACCTGAACCGCGAGGCCGGCGCCTTCCACGCTTTCGAGATCGGCCGCGCCTTCGTCCTCAAGGATCGCGAGTCGGCTCCTGAAGCCGAGCGGCTGGCGGGTATCAGCTACGGCGAGTACGCGCTCAGCGCGATCGGACGGCCCGGGGTGGCGGCCGATTTCTTGACGACCAAGGGGATCGTCGAGCGCTATCTGCAGGCGCTGCCCGGCGCGCCGCGCGCGAGTTTCGAGCCGCCCGGCGACGGTGAGCTGAGGTTTCTCCATCCGGGCAAGTCGGCGCATATCCGGGTCGGGGGCGCGCTCGCCGGTTACGTCGGCGAGCTGCATCCGGGCGAGGCGATGCGGCTCGAGCTGGGCGGTGCCTGTGGAATTTTCGAGCTCGACCTGACCTTGCTGGCGGCCTGGGGCGCGCCCGAGCAGCGGCCGATCGAGTTGCCGCCGCGCTTTCCGGCGGTGCGGCGCGATCTCGCGCTGCTGGTCGATCGGGCGATGGCGGCGGCTACGGTGCTGCAGGCGCTGGCCGAAATGGAGTTGAATCTGCTTGAGAGTGTGCGGCTGTTTGACGTATACGAGGGTGGTTCACTGCCGCCGGGCAAAAAGAGCGTGGGAATCGCGTGCCTCTACCGGGCCCGCGACCGTACGCTCACCGACGGCGAGGTCAACCGCGCGCACGCTCAACTGGTGGAGCAGGCGCGGACGCGCCTGGGGGCCGAGCTCAGACAATAGCTTGCGGGCTTCGCGTCGGGGGACGGTACGCCTCAAGGGATGACGAAAATCGATCTCGTAGAGCTGATCTACGAGCGCACCGGTTCCTCGAAGAAGGAAGCCGCCGAAGTGTTCGAAGCGGTGCTGGGCATCATCCGCGATACCTTGTGCCGGGGTGAGAAGGTCAAGATATCGGGCTTCGGCAGCTTCATCGTCAACCACAAGCGCGCCCGGCGCGGGCGCAATCCGCAGACCGGCGACCCCATCATCATCGACCACCGCCGCGTGCTATCCTTCAAACCCAGCCAGGCATTGAAGGAGATGGTTGCCAACGGCGACAAGACGCGCTCATGAGTCATTCGTCACGCAAGTCTGAGACGCGCACCAGCAAGGGCAAGGCCTCATCGGCGCCGGAGAGCGGACGCAACCTGAAGATCGGCGAGGCGGCCAAAAAGGTTGGAGTCGCGCCGTTCGTGCTGCGTTTCTGGGAGACGCAGTTCGCGTTCCTCAAACCGCGCCACACGCCGTCGGGCCATCGCTACTATCTCGAGCAGGACCTCGAGACCCTAAAGGCGGTGAAGCGCCTGCTCCACAAGGAGCGCTTCACGATCGAGGGGGCCAAGAAGTATATCCGCGAGAACGGTCTGGAGGCGGCGCTCAAGGGCGAGGAGCCGATCCGCCGCGTTGCTGCCCCGGCCGCCGGGGCGGGCGGTGCCGATAGCGCCGGTGGCGGCAAGTCGGAGGCGATCCTGCGGCGCGCGCTGACCGAGGTACGCCGCGAACTGGTCCAGTTGCGCGCCAAGCTCGACTGATCTTCCGTTCTATTGCCGGCTGGCGCGTGCCGGCGCCGGGGTCAGCGCAAATTGCGAGCCTTGGTTTCGCTGTGCCGGTAGGTGATCACGCGGACCTTTTCGACCGTTACCATCCCCTCGTCCATCCAGCTGTCGAGATCCGGCAGGAAGGCTTCGATACGTTCGGGGATATCGACGATCTCGATCACCATCGGCAGGTCCTCGGAGAGCCGCAGGATCTTGGCCGAATGGATGCGGCTATGGGCGCCGAAGCCGAGCGTGCCGCGCAGCACGGTCGCCCCGGCCATCCCGCGCTTGCGCGCCTCCTCGACGATCACCTCGTGCAGCGGGCGATGATGGTAGAGGTCGCTCGAGCCGATAAAAATTCTGAGCAGCTCACCCTCTGACGGAAGATGCATACGCGCTCTCCTCTAAATCATTCGGCCCAGGACAATGCCGAGAATCAGCAGGGCAAAGGCGGCTAAGTTTTCGACCGCGAAGTTAGTTGCGCCCAGGAGCCACTCCGAGGCGGCCAGCATCTGGCGGGTCTCGAACATGTAGGTGGAGAAGGTGGTGAAGGCGCCCATGAAGCCACCCAGCAGGATGATGCGGGTTTCACCGCTGATCAGCAGCCGCTCCTCGGCCAGCGTCCAGACCAGGCCGAACAGGAAGCATCCCAGGCCGTTGACCGCCAGCGTGCCCCACGCAAAGGTCAGGTTCGAGCGCTGGACGAAGCCCGACAACCAATAGCGCGCCAGGGTTCCCGTCGCGCCGGCCAGCGCCAGCAGTAGAATCCGCCTGAGCATCACCACCGGCCGATTCAAGCAGAAGCGGCCGGTACGATACCAGCGGGCCGACGATTTCGCCGCCGATTACTTGGCGAGCGCTTCGGAAGCGGGCGCCGCTGACGATGCGTCGATCGTTCGGGCGGCGCGGGCGGGTGCGCCGAGCGGTGTGAGCGCAAGCCCCTGCGCGCAGACTTCGATGGCGCGGTAGGCGAAGCGGCCGGCCTCGAAGGTCTCGGCCACCAGGCAGACGGTCCCGGCCAGGGTCAGCGCCGCGGCCGCAATCGTCGCATCCGGCGCGCCGAGCATCGCGCAGGCGGCGGTCGAGGCCACTCCGGCGAGCAGTGCCAGTTTGCCGGCGGCGCTAAGCCGCACGCGCGCGGCGACCCGGTTGATAAGCTTCATCCCGCCGTGCTCTTCGTCGGCGCTGCGGATCTCGACGCGGGTCCACGGGTCGGGTCGGGCCTCGAGGTCGTAGTCGCGCCATCCGGGCTCGACGGTTACCGGGCAACGCAGCTGCTGGAAGAGCCGGGTCAGATCGGCGAGCAGCGCGTCGCGGGTGATGTAGCGATCGTTCCAGTAGCTGAGCGTCAGCGCGCGGCGGCGGAGATCGATTCGCGGGCGCTGGCGCGGCGGCGTATCGATACCCATATTCGCCGCCATCGTGAACCGGGTCCGGTAGCGCCTGAGCGTTCTCGCCATCGGGCCGGTGTAGGCCAGCAGCGCGATTAGCAGGCGCGAGCTCAGCCGGTCGTGGCAGCGCTCGAGCGGCGCGCGGCGCGCGTAATGAAGCGCCCACAATGGCCCGGTCAGAATCATCACCAGCGCCGGCAGGATAGTCACGCCCTTGAATGCGCAGACCGCCAGCGCCGCGCCCCAGGCCAGGTTCCACTCCAGGGTCTGCGGCAGAAACCCGATCAGGCTATCGGCCGGAGCTTCGAGCGCCTGGGCATGGGCAGCCGGCGCCTTCCACCAGATGCGCTTTTCGTCGCCGCCCGGCAGCATCCGGTTGATCCCGGGAATACGGCCGCGCCACTTGATTTGACCGAGCAGGTTGAAGCGCTCGGGATACTTGAAGTAGAGCATCGCCTCGGCCCGGCCGTAGCCGCGCTGCTGGCCGTAGTAGGCCTGCACCGTGTTGCGGCGGAAATGCCAGACGAAGGCGGCCGGGGCGAAGCCGATGCAGAAGCCGGCCGCGCTCATCCGCCAGCAGATATCGACGTCGTCGCCGGCGGCGGTGAACTGCGGGTCGAAGCCGCCGATCTGCGCCAGCACCGCTTTGCGGAACACCATGTTGCAGCCCGCCAGATGCTCGGCGTGTTCCTCGCCGATCAGCACCTGGCAGGGCGCGCCGGGCGACGCCGCGCAGCAGGCTTCGAGACGCCCCTCTTCGTGCGGGGCATAATTGGGGCCGCCGCAGGCGTCGAAGCCGCGCTCGTCCATCGCCCGTACCATCAGGGTGAGCCAGTGCGGATCGACCACGCAATCCGAATCGGTGTAGGCGACCAGCTCGCCGCGCGCACGATTGAGCCCGACGTTGCGGGCGACGCTCAAGCCCCGGTTGGGCTGACGGATCAGCTGGAACTGCGGAAAGTCGGCCGCAATTGCAGCAGTCCGATCGCGCGCGCCGTCGTCGACGATTATCACCTCGTAGTCCGCGTAGTCGAGCTTGGTCAGCGATTCGAGGCAGGCCCGCATGGTGCGCTCGGCGTTATAGGCGCAAATTACGATCGAAACCATCGGCGTGCGAGCCGGAGCGGGCGGGCAGTTGCCATTCATCGCCAGGAACGGATGCAGCTCGGACCCTGGGACACGGCCCAGCGCGAGCGCGTGGAGCGGCGGCATCATCGGCACGGCCGGGGCGACCACGCCCGCCGCACCCATCCCGAAGGCGGTGGCGACCAGTTCCTCGCTGCCGGGGTTAAAGCCCTTGAATTCGATTATGACCGGGCGCGCGTCGGCGACATTGTGCATCGCGGCCAGGTAGTCGCGCAGCTCGCCGGGCGACAGACCGGTGGCGTCGCTGTAAATGAAATCCTCTTCCTCGAGCGCCAGCGCGCGGGTTTCGATCCGATGATGAATCCCGCCGGCGAAACCGGCCGCGCGAATCTTGCGAACCAGCCGCCGCAGCGCCGCGCGTATCCGTTTGACGCCGTGGGCCCGCAGCGCATCCTGCTCGATCGGACAATCGATCAGAAAACCGACCAACCCGGGGCGTCCACCGAGCGAATGCACAGCCGATTCGATCCAGGCTTCCGCGGTACGCAGCCCCTGGCGTGTCAGGAGCTGTTGCGGTTCGACGGCGAGCTCGACCAGCGCGTAGAGTCCGCCCAGCGCGGCCAGATCGAGCGCCGCCTCGGCCTGCTCCTCGCTGAGAACCAGGGCGGTGGTATGGTCGCGATGGAGCTCTTCGAGCCGCGCCAGGGCGCGCAGCTTGTGATCGAAATCCGAGACGTTAATCGGACCGTCGAGGCGCACGGCCTTGAGGAAGAACTTCTGCGCACCGCGCAGGAAAAATTTTCCGTGCGGCACGACGATCGGAATGGAAGTTACAACGGATGGCACAAAGGACCAAGGTGCCAAACCTGTGCCATCACGACAAATCAATAAAATCAAGCGGTTACGATGGCTTACGAATCGACGCGAGAACCAATTGGGATGCTCATGCCAACGATTTGGTGAGTCGATGAAGCATATGGTTTTTGTAGCTGCGGGGATTCGCGTTATGCAAAGAAAGATTGTTGCGTTAAAGTTATCAGAATGCGAAGTTAGTTGTAGGTTTTCGGTCAGAGCGCCGAATAAGGCAGAGCATGAGAACGACCCCCCGATCTTCCCGCTGCCGGGTAAGCAAAACGACGACGCGTCGGCAGCCGAGCGATCTCCCGATTCAAGCCAGCGCCGAGGAGATCGAATCGATTCGCAAGGCGCTGGGCGGAATCGAGAAGTTCCTGGTGCCGCTGTTCGACCACGCCTACAGCCGCTCGCGGGAGAGCCTCGCCGCGCGGGCCACGATCGCCGAGCTGATCGATGAGGAGTTCAGCGCGATCGTCGAGCAGTGGCGCACTTCGATCGAGTCGATCTTCAGCGGCACCTCGCCCACCCGTCGTCCGGCCGCGCAAATCGGCGCTGAACTCGGGAACGCGCTGCTCCGCTTCCGCGACCATCTGCGCGATCCCGACGACATCCGGACTTACATCCATCTGCGCCGGCACTGCCAGGAGGGGATGCTGTCGCGGGCCGAGCCGTCGCAGTTCAACGGGGTCCATATTGCGCTCAAACAGATCATCCTGAGCCGCATCACTCCCGAGCGCTACGGCAAGCGCCGCGAGCATCTGCGCAATACCGTGGTCGCCGCGATCGACGAGCGCCGCCTGATGGTGTCGCAGTTCTACGTCGAGTCGCGCGAGAAGGCGCTGCGGCTCTCCGAGGAGAAGTACCGCAACTCGATCAATCACGCGCCCGACCCGATGTACGAGATCGACCCGGAGTCCTGGATCGTGACCAGCGCCAACTCCGCGGCCGAACGGCTGCACGACCGGATGCCGGGCAACGGCGACGCGCGACTGGTGGGCCACACGATCGCGGAACTTTCCCCGGCCGACGGGCTGCCGCAGCTCACCCGCCATCTGCGCACGGTGGTCCACAACGGCTTCGATCAGATCCGGGACCTCGCCATCGGCGGGCGCTATTTCGACGTCAACTCGGCGCTCATCCCGTTCGGCGAATATAATTTTATCCAGCTCATTCTGCACGACGTCTCCCAGCGCCGTGAGATGCTCGATGAGCTGCTCAAGGCCGAGCGCCTGGCGGCGGTCGGCACCTTCGCCGCCGGCGTCGCGCACGAGGTGAATAATCCGCTGGCCTCGATCTCGTCGCTGGTCCAGTCGCTGCTCACCAGCGAAGACGATCCAACGCGGCGCTCGACGCTCCATACCATCCTGACCCAAATCACCCGCATCTCGGGGACCCTCAAGGATCTGGTCAACTTCGCGCGCCCCTCAACTGCCCATCGCCAGGCCGTCGACCTGAACGCGCTTATCGAGGAGACGCTGCGCCTGGTGAGCTATAACAAGCGCTTCAGCGGCATCACCCTTAAGCCCGAGCTGGCCCCCGACCTGACCCCGGCCCACGTCGACAACAACGAGGTTCAGCAGGTGCTGCTGAACCTGCTGTTCAATGCCGCCGACGCGGTGCCCAGCGAGGGCGCGACGATCCGGATCGTAACCGAGAACTTCAAGCCCGAGGCCGGCCCGCGGGTGCGCAAGGTCAAGATGAAAGTGATCGACAACGGCATCGGCATCCCGCGCGAGCATCTGGAACGGGTCTTCGATCCGTTCTTCACCACCAAGCCGGCGGGCGCCGGCACCGGGCTCGGACTTTCGCTGTGCCAGCGGATCGTGCTTGGCAACCACGGCACCATCAAGGTCGAAAGCGAGGTCGGGCAGGGCACCGCGGTCACCATCTACCTGCCGGCCTATGTGGCCGAAACCGAAGTCGAGGGTGAGACGCTGAACGCCTGATGGAAACCGAGCAGAAATTGAGTGCCCCGCAGGGCGGTCCCTGCCGCATCATGGTGGTCGAGGACGAGCAGTTGATGCGCTCGATTATCGTCCAGCTCCTGCGCGGCGACGGCTACGAGGTGATCGACGCCCATTCGCCGGCCACCGCGCTGGAAATCTTCAACAGCGAGCGCTTCGCGCGCGAGGGTATCGACGCCGCGATCATCGACCTCAATCTCGGCGGCGGCGCGAGCGGGCTCGAACTGCTGAGCCGGATTCGGGCGATCGATCCCGAGGTGATGGGCATCATCGTGACCGCCTATGCGAGCGTCGAGTCGGCGATCGAGGCGTTGCATACCGGCGCCTATGACTACATCACCAAGCCCTTCGCCAACGATCATCTGAAGGCGGTGGTCCGCAACGCGCTCAAGGAGAAGGCGCTGTTCCGCGAGAATCGCTTCCTGCGCCGCGAGCTGCGCGAGAAGTACCGCTTCGAGAACATCATCGGCAAAAGCGACGCCATGGAGCAGGTCTACCGGGTGATGGAGAAGGTCGCCCGCACCGACTCCAGCGTGCTGGTCACGGGCGAGTCGGGGACCGGCAAGGAGCTGGTCGCGCGCGCGATCCATTTCAGCTCCGAGCGCGCCAACGCGCGTTTCCTGCCGATCAACTGCGGCGCGCTGCCCGAAAATCTGCTCGAGAGCGAGCTTTTCGGCTACAAGCGCGGCGCCTTTACCGGCGCGGGCCAGGACAAGCAGGGACTGCTCAAGGCCGCCGACGGCGGCACGGTGTTCTTCGACGAGATCGGCGAGCTGCCGTTGTCGCTGCAGGTCAAGCTGCTGCGCGCCCTGCAGGAGCGCGAAGCCTATCCGCTCGGCGCCAACGAGCCCGTGCGTTTCGACGTGCGGGTGCTGTGCGCGACCAATCGCGATCTCGATCGCGAGGTCAAGGCCGGACGCTTCCGCGAGGAGCTGCTCTACCGCATCAACGTCATCACCATTACGCTGCCGCCGCTGCGCGAGCGGCGCGACGATATCCCGCTGCTCGCCAACCATTTCCTGCACAAGTACGAGAAGGCGCTGAACCGCTCGACGATCCGGTTTTCGCGCGGTGCGATGCGCGCGCTGGTCGGCTATCCATGGCCCGGCAATGTCCGCGAGCTCGAGAACGCCATCGAACGCGCCGTCATCCTGGCCGAGACCAACGTGATTCATTCGCACGACCTGCCCGAGAAGGTCCGCAACACGCCGGCCTCGGGATGGAGCGAGCTCGAGGGCTCCGGGCTGACGCTCGAAGAACTCGAGCAGGAGCACATCAAACGCGTGCTCGACAAGGTCAAGGGCGACAAGGTCAAGGCCGCGCAGATCCTCGGCGTCCATCTCTCGACGCTTTATCGCAAAGTCCAGCGCTACCGGCTCGAAGCGCCCGACGGCGCCACCGCCGCCGCTCCGCAGAGCGCGATGGGCCGGGAAAGTTGACGCCTGGCGTGGCGTCGCGGCGGGTGGCAAACGCGATCGCGGCGCGATAGACTCCCCAATGGCTGGCGATGGCTGCCGGCCGGAGACCTTTATGGATATTTTCGCCCCCTCACACTTGCTGATCCTGCTGCTGATCATTCTGATCATCTTCGGGCCCAGCAAACTCGGTGACGTCGGCGGCGCGCTGGGCAAGGCGATTCACGATTTCAAGCACGCCATGAACGAACCCGAAGCGGCCAAGAGCGCGGCGCCGGTCGCCAAGAGCGATCTTCCGCCGAGCGAGGCCAAGCCCGACAAAGTTTCCTGATTCGTCACCCGCCGCGCGCGGCCAGGAATCCCGCTCCCCCCGCCGGCGCACATCGCGGCTGCGCTTGAGCTAGAATCCCACGGCGGCAGCCGTTGCCGCGGATCTCTGGGATGCAGGCCAAGGTGGTAGTGTTGGGCTCGGCGGGCGACCTCGCCCCGCTCACCTATGCGATCGCGCCGGAGCTGGCGAGCGCCATAAGACCCGGCCATCGCGTGATCGTGCCGCTCGGCTCGCGCCGCATGACCGGAGTGGTAATCGAGGTCGGCGCGTTCGACTCGGCGGGCAAGACCCTCAAACCGATCGCCGAACTGCTCGAGCCGCAGCCGCTCTTCGACCAGCCTCATCTCGAGCTGCTCAACTTCCTCGCCAGCTACTACCTGGCGCCGATCGCCGAGGCCTATCGCAGCGTGGTGCCGGGCCTGGTGCGGATCGAATCGCACCGCCGCTATCGGATGGAAGCGGCGCCGGCGCCGCTGATGCGCGCCGCGCTGACGCCGCTGGAGCGCGAAATCGTGGCGGCGCTCGAACGCCATCCGATGACCCCGCGCCAGCTCCGTCGCCTCGCCTCCGAACGCGAGCTGACCACGGCGCTCGGCCGGCTCGCCGCCGAGCGAATCGTGGCCGAGGAGACCGCGACGCTTGGGCGCCATCGCGAAGCCGTCCACCTGCGCGTGCGCGCGACGATCGATCCGGCCCAACTGAAGCTGCGCGGCCCGCGCCAGTGCGAAGTCATGGCGATGCTCGCCGCCGCATCCGCCGAAGGGCTGCCGCTCGACGGGCTCAAGAGGTCGCTGGGCGAGATCGGCCCGCTGCTCAGAGTCCTCTCCGCGCGCGGATGGATTGAAATCAAACCCGGCGCGCCGGCCGACAATGCCGTCGTGGCGGCCGCTGGTGACGGGCACGAAACGCCGCTCAAGATGAACGATGAGCAGCAGGCCGCCTTCAACGCCATCGCCCCGGCGATCGAGAATCGGCGCGACGAAACGTTTCTCTTGTGGGGCGTCACGGCCAGCGGCAAGACCGAGATCTACCTGGGCCTGGCGGCGCGCGCGCTCGGCCTCGGGCGCAACGTAATCCTGCTGGTGCCCGAGATCGCGCTTACCGACCAGTTGGTGCGCGCCTTTCGCCGCCGCTTCGGAGCGCTGGTCGCGATCGCGCACAGCGCGCAGAAGGTGGCCGAGCGCTGGACCAACTGGCGCGCGGCGCTGGCCGGCCGCGCGCGTATCATGATCGGACCGCGCTCGGCGATCTTCGCTCCGCTCCACGACCCGGGCCTGATCGTGGTCGACGAGGAGCACGACGCCGCCTACAAGAACGAGGAGGGTATCCGCTACAACGCGCGCGACCTGGCCGTCGCGCTGGGCCGCTTCGCGCGCTGCCCGGTGGTGCTGGGCTCGGCCACGCCGTCGGCCGAATCGTGGGCCAACGCGCGCAACGGCCGCTACCGGATGCTCAAGCTTGCGCGGCGCGTGATGGAGCGGCCGTTCGCCGCGGTCGAGATTGTCGATCTGCGGCGCGGCGCTGCCAAGCCCGGAAATCGCGCCAAGCCGGCGCCCGACGACGCCGCGGCCGCTGGCCCGGTGCCGCTTTCAGAGCCGCTGCTCGAAGCGATCCACGCGAATCTTGCCGCCCGCGGCCAGACCATCCTGTTTCTCAATCGGCGCGGCTATCACAATTTCTTGCAGTGCCACAGCTGCGGCGCGGTGCTCACCTGCCCGAACTGCAGCGTCAGCCAGACCTTCCATCTGCGCGATCGATCGCTGCGCTGCCATTACTGCGGCGAGCGGCGGCTGGCGCCGGAAAGCTGCCCCGAGTGCCGCGCGCCGGGACTCGAGGGACTCGGCTTTGGCACCGAACGGCTGGTGGCGGAGCTGGCGAAGATCGTGCCGGCAGCGCGGGTCGAGCGGATGGACTCCGATACCAGCGGGCGGCGCGGCGAGCGATCGCGGATGCTGGCGGCGCTCGAGCGCGGCGAGATCGATATCCTGGTCGGCACCCAGATGGTCACCAAGGGCTTCGATTTTCCCGGCGTGACGCTGGTCGGCGTGATCCTGGCCGACGTCGCTCTGAATCTGCCCGACTTCCGCTCTGCCGAGCGCACCTTTCAACTGCTGACCCAGGTCGCGGGCCGCGCCGGGCGCGGCGAGCGTCCCGGCCGGGTGCTGATCCAGACCTATGCCCCCGGCCATTACAGTATCCGGGCCGCGCGCGATCAGGATTACGAGCGCTTCATGCGCCGCGAGTTGACGCTGCGCCGCGAACTCGGCTATCCGCCCTTCACGCGGCTGGCGATGGTGCGGATCGAGAGCGAGGATGCGGCGGCTGCGGCGCGGGTCGCGGCCGAGGCGGCGGTGGCGCTCAAGCGCGCCGCCGCGGCGGCCGCCGAGGGCGCGTTGCGCGTGCTGGGTCCGGCGCCGGCGCCGATCGAACGGCTGCGCGGTCGTTACCGGTTTCAGGTGATGGTGAAGTCGACGGCGCTGAGCGCGATGCGCGCGGCGCTCGGCGCGATGCGCGCCGCGCTCAAACCGGAGGCGGCGGTGCGCGTCGCGATCGATATCGATCCGCTCAACATGCTGTGACGCGGGCGGTGAGCGCTGCGATTGACTTCGCTCATCTTGCGCTCAACCATTTATTGCGGTTTGAGTAGAGCGATATCGGCAACCCATCAACGACCATCGGAGCATCGGCATGGCCTGGATAAAAACCGTTCCCCCGAGTGAAGCCAGCGGGCAGCTCAAAGAAGTCTACGACGGCATCCTGAAAACCATGCCGTTCGTGCCCAAGATGCGCCAGCTGGCGAGCCTCAGACCGGGGGCCGTCGAGGCGCTGGAACTGCTCGCCAAGCGATCGCATTTCGGCGGCACCTCGCTCGGCCGCGAACGCGAGGAGCGCATCGCGCTGGTGGTCGCGGCGCTGCTCAAGTGCACCTACTGCGCCGTCGCCCACGGCGGTCTGATGGTGAAGAGCGGGAAAGCCACCGCCGACCAGGTAAGCGCCCTGGCCTGCAACTATCACGACGCCGGTCTGTCGGCGGCGGATGTGGCGATGCTCGACTATGCCGCCAAGATCGCACTCGACCCGGAGCGCATCTCCGAAGCCGACATCACGGGGCTGCGCGAGCACGGCTTCTCCGACGTCAATATCCTCGACATCGCGCTCAACGCCTCGTACCGGGTGTTCGTCACCCGCATGGCCGCGGCGCTCGGCCTCGAAGGCGAGGAATGGTTCGCCGAAATCGCACCGCCGCTGCGTGAGACACTGACCGTCGGCCGGCGGCTGTAAGTCTTAACGCTTCGCAGAGTAGATAACTCGTGAGCTCTGCGAGGATCTCGAGCGCGCCTTAATCGAGAGCAGGGTTCAACCCTGCTCAGACCTGCCCCTGCTTGCGCACCCTGACCGCGGTGCCGTAGGCCGCGATTTCGCTCACCAGGTTGGCGATCTCGTTGCAATCGAAGCGCATCGCGATCACCGCGTTCGCCCCCATCAACTGCGCTTCATCTTTGAGCCGCGCGACCGCGTTGCGCCGGCTGTCGGTCAGCAGCTGGGTATACTCGGGCACCTCGCCACCGATCAGCGTGCGCAAGCCCGCGCTCAGATTCGCGAACACGTTGCGCGCCCGGCATACCAGGCCGAACACTTCGCCGTAGACCGCCACGATTTCGTAGCCCGGGATCTCGTTCATGGTAGTAACGATGAAATCGTCCATGCCGGCCAGTATAGATGAGTCGGCGCATCGACGCGCGCGGTGGTTCGAGTCCGGCTTACCTTGCGGGGGTTGTTTGGCGCGTGGCAATATCGTGAAGCGTCGTCTCGCACCTTGTCATTTCACACGGAGGATCGTTCATCGATGAGCACCACCGATCTCGAAACCAAGACTCGTATCATGCGCGAATTCTATCGGCTGCGGGCCAGCGGTCAGCCGGTGCCGCCCGAGGTTTACACGCGCTTCGTCGCGGTCACCAACGAGGGCTTCACCACCGGCCCCGAGATCGGTACGCGGGTGCCTGAGTTCACGCTGCCGGATCAGAATGGCAAAGCGCGCGCGCTCGGCGATCTGACCGGTCCCGACGGCCTGCTGCTGGTGTTTTATCGCAGCGCCGACTGGTGACCGTTTTGCCGCAACCAGCTCGTCGAGCTGGAACAGTCGCGCGCTCTCCTGGAGCGGTCTGGAATCAAGATCGTCGGGGTGAGCTACGACTCGCAGGAGATTCTCAAAACCTTCAGCGAGCTTAACCATATCGGCTACCCGCTGCTCTCGGACCAGGGTAGCGCGGTGATTCGCCGTTTCGGGCTGTTCAACGAAAACATGCTGCCCGATATGCGCTCCTATGGCGTGCCGCATCCGGTCGAATACCTGCTCGCACCCGACGGTACGGTGCGCGAGAAATTTTTCGTCCCCAATTATCAGCATCGCGTGACCGGCTCGGAAGTGGCGATGCGTACGGCGGGCGCCGGTTCGAGCGCCGCTGTCGAACTCAAGAGCGGTCACGTCGGGATTCGCATCGGCCTCTCGGCCGCCCAAGCCTTCGGCGGGCAGGAGCTGGGTGTGAGCGCGGAATTTTCGATCGCCCCCGGATGGCATATCTATGGCGCGCCGGTTCCCGGCAGTTACACCGCGACCGCGATTCGCTTCGAGACCCATCACGTGGCGAGCTACAGTTTCAAATTTCCGCCGCCGCAAACCAAGCGCTTCGAGGCGCTGGGCGAGACGCTCCCGGTTCACGCCGGCAACTTCACCGCCGCCGGCCGCGTGTTGCTCAAGTTTCCGCTGCAGCCGGCCGACTACACGCTGGCCGGAACCGTCGATCTGCAGCAATGCAGCGACACCGAATGCGAGGCGCCGCAGATCATCCGCTTTCAATTGCCGATCAAAGTCGCAGCCACCATCCCGGAGCCCAAGCGCGGCTGATCCGGCAATCGAAGCGGACGGGACGAATTTTATGGAGCTGTTGCTGAGCGAAGACGAGCAGCGGATGCGCGAGCGGGTGCGCGCGCTGGTCGACGGGCAGATCATGCCGCGCACGGCGGAGCTCGACGAGACCACGGCGGTGGCATGGGACGTGGCCGCGATGCTGGTGCGCGAGGGAATCCTCGGCGTGGTGATTCCCGAGGAGTACGGCGGCGTCGGTCCCGGCGTCAAGGCGACCGAGGTCTGCCTGGTGCGCGAGGAGCTGGCGCGCGGCTCGGCCAATATCGACCTGCTGTTCACGATGCAGGGGCTGGGGAGCTATCCGATCGTGGTCGCCGGGAGCGAGGCGCAAAAGCGCCGCTTTCTGCCGCCGATCGCGCGGGCCGAAAAGCTCGCCGGCTACGCGCTCACCGAACCGGCGGCGGGCTCCGACCTGTCGATGATCGAAACCGTCGCCGAGCGGCGTGGCGCGAGCTGGGTGCTCAACGGCGGCAAAATCTTCATCTCGAACGCGGGCGTGGCCGGCACCTACACGGTGTTCGCGAAGACCGATCCAGCGGCGGGCGTGCGCGGCCTGTCGTGCTTTATCGTCGAAAAGGAGGCGCCGGGTTTCGCGGTCGTGCAGCAGTTCGATCTTTCGGCGCCGCATTGTATCGGCGAGTTGAGCTTCAAGGACTGCACGATTCCCGCCGACCAGATCGTGGGCGAACCCGGGCAGGGTTTTCGGATCGCGATGCAGACCTTCGATGTCTACCGGCCGTCGGTCGGTGCGGCGGCGATCGGGATGGCGCAGGCGGCGCTCGAAGAATCGATTCGCTACAGCCGCGGGCGCGTCCAGTTCGGCCATCCGCTGATCGACAACCAGGCCATCCAGTTCAAGCTGGCCGACATGGCGACTTCGCTCGAGGCGGCGCGGATGCTGGTCTATCGGGCCGCCAAGCTCAAGGATCGCGGAGCGGCGCGCGTCAGCAAGGAGGCCTCGATGGCGAAGCTGTTCGCGACCGAGGCGGCGTGGCGCGCGATCGACGAAGCGGTGCAGATTCACGGTGGCAACGGGGTGCGGCGCGGGGTGCGGGTCGAGCGGCTCTATCGGCAGGTGCGGGCGCTGCGGATCTACGAAGGCGCCTCGGAAATTCAGCGGCTGGTGATCGCGCGCCATCTGCGCCAGGAATACGAGAATTAAATTAAGACCGAAGCCCCCGATTGAAGGAGAATGGTTGATGAAATACCTCGTTTCAGGGTCCGACGCGCCGGGATTCGCAACTCCCGAGGATGCGCTTGAGCTGCTGGAGAAGGTCGTGCTGCCGAGCCTCGATGCGCTGAACAGGCTGCAGGCCGAGAAGCGGATTCTGGCCGGCGGAGTGATCGTCGGCGAACGCGAGTTCGTGTTCGTGGCGGAAGCCGAGTCGAACGAGAAGCTGGACCGGATGCTGCGCGAGATTCCCTTTTGGGGAATGGTCAAATGGGAAGTCATCCCGCTCGAGGGTTTCGACACCCGCGCGGCGGAAGAGCGGGAGATGATGGCGCGGCTCAAGAAAGCGAAGAAGTAGCCATCCCCGGTGCAGAATCGGAGACCGCAAATTTGCAGGATCGTGTGATCCTTACAGCCGCTATCGAAGTAAAGGTCATTAAAGCCCTGCCAGTCGCGGCGGGACGCACACCCCGGTTCGGGACGTATCGGCGATAGATGGGCAACCGCGATATCGAGGCGGCGCAACGCTTTCATGATCTGACCAAACATTCGTACACCAGCGTCCGCAGCACGCCGCATCGGCTCGATTGGGAGAACCGGCCGAGCCCCTACAAGATTTATCCCGACGCGCCGGCGGTGATGCTGCCGCGCGACCTCAGTCTTGCGCCGATACCGGCGCTTGAAGCGATCTCAACCGAGGCGGCGCAAGCGGCGGGCACGGAAATCGATCTTGCGGCGCTGACCCGAATTCTGTTCTGTGCCGGCGGCCTGACCCGCCATCGCCAGGTCAACGGCGAGGATTATCATTTCCGCGCCGCGCCGTCGGCCGGAGCGCTCTACCCGGTCGAGATCTATCTCGCGGCGGCGGAGGTGCAGGGGCTCGCGCCCGGCCTCTACCACTTCTCGCCGGCCGACCTGAAGCTGCGGGCGCTGCGAGGGGGGGATTGCCGATTGAATATCGCCGGCGCGGCCGATGGGCGCCGCTCGCTGCGAGAGGCGCGCGCGATCCTGATCCTGAGCACGAACTTCTGGCGCAGCGCCTGGAAATATCGCGCCCGCGCCTATCGTTACTGCTTCTGGGACAGTGGGACGATGCTCGCCAACCTGCTGGCCGCGGTCCGCGCCGAAAGTCTCGGCAGCGAGCTCGTGACGGCGTTTGTCGACGCGCAACTCGAAACCCTGATCGGCGTCGACGGCGAACGCGAAGGAGTCGCCTGCGCGGTGGCGCTCGGCACGACGGCTGCGGCAGGCGAGGCCGCCGCTATCGATGCGATCGCCTATGAATCGTTGCCGCTCTCGCCGAGCGAGGTGATCTACCCGGAACTGGTGAGCGTCCATCGCGAATCGCGACTCGAGACCAGCGACGAGGTCAGTGCGATTGCGGGAACATCGTCGGAGCCGGGGGAGCCGGGCCTGTCGCTGGCCGGGTCGAGCCGGGGACTGGGACTGGGCGAGACGATTTTGCGTCGCGGCGCAACCCGGGCGTTCAGCCCTGAAGCGATACCGGCCGCGGATCTGAACGAGATTCTGGCGGCCTCGAGCCGCCATCCGCGCGCCGACTTCGCGTCGAGGTGCGAGGCCTACCTGATCGTCAACGCGGTCGACGGGATGGAACCGGGCGCCTATTTCCACGATCGCCGGCGCGGCGCGCTCGAGCTCATCAAGCGCGGCGAGTTCCGCGGCAACGCCGGCTACCTATGCCTGGAGCAGCCGATTGGCGCTGATTGCAGCGTCCTGATCTGTTACATGGCCAGGCTCGATCGCGCGCTCGGCGAGGTCGGGAATCGTGGCTATCGCGACCTGCACCTGGAGGCCGGTCTGATGGGCGGGCGGGCCTGGCTGGCGTCGTTCGCGCTGGGTCATGGTGCGACCGGGCTGACCTTTTACGACGATGACACGACGGCGTTCTTTGCCCCTCATGCCGACGGCAAGAGCCCGCTCCTGATGGTTGCGATAGGGGTTCCGACCTCGGCAAGGTCCATAAGTTAATTTTACTTGTCGAATTAGTTACGCGCTCTTTTGTGTCTGATATCCAATAAACGGGACTACGTTTTATTTTCTCTCTTTATGCCGATTTGTTATGCACTGACGATCCAGCTCTGATACTTTTTTAGGCAAGGGCTCGTTTATTCCGATGCTTCCTTCCGTTTGACATCCTGTGCCGTTGCAAATAGATTCTTTCAGAACGCCGTCCTAAGTTTCCTTGACCTCAGGTGCGTATTTTCGCTACGTTCGACAGGCTGTCGTCAGGTTTGCCTTATGAAATTAGGAAACGAAGCTCCAGAACTCGATTCGATCGACCTGCAAATCATTTCGATTCTCCAGGAACATGGCCGTATCCCGCATGTCAAGCTTGGAGAGCAGGTCGGCCTGTCCGCGCCGTCGGTCATCGAGCGCGTCAAGAAGCTCGAGGACAGCGGCATTATTTCCGGCTATTCCGCCACGGTTGACGCCAAGCGGCTCGGCCGTGACGTCACCGCATTCATCGGCGTTTCGATCGCGCATCCCAAGACGATTGCGCTGTTCGAGGAGACCGTCGATCTGCTCGATGACGTGCTGGAATGTCATCACGTGACCGGCGAGCATACGGTGCTGCTCAAGGTCAAAACCACCAACACCGCTTCGCTCGAAAAGCTGATCCGAACCATTCGCCTGATCGAAGGCGTGGCGCGCACCGAAACCATGGTGGTGCTGTCGACTCATACCGAACGCCATCAGGTCGCGGTCACCAACCGCGAGCCGCAGGGCGCCGGCAACGGCCGCACCCATCGTCATGGCGCGCGCAAGTCCGACCCCCCGGTCCCGAAGGGAGACAGCCATGCATAACTTCTCCGGTCTTCCGGCCCCGATCGGTCTCTATGACCCGGCCCACGAGCATGACGCCTGCGGGGTCGGGTTCGTGGTCAATATTCGCGGTGAACGCTCGCACGATATCGTGGCGAAAGGGCTCCAGATTCTCGAAAACCTCGAACATCGCGGCGCCTGCGGATGCGATCCCGAAACCGGCGACGGCTCCGGCCTGCTGATGCAGCTGCCGCACGAATTTTTCCAGCGTGAGGCCGAACGGCTCGGCTTCGGAATCCCGGCGCCCGGCGAATACGGCGTCGGCCAGGTGTTCCTGCCGCTCGATCCGGCAAAGCGCGAGAGCTTCGAAAAAATCTTCGAGAAGATCGTCGAGGACGAGGGGCAGCGGTTTCTCGGCTGGCGTTCGGTACCGATAGTCGAGAGTCAGTGCGGACGCATCGCGCGGCGTGCGATGCCCGCGATTCGCCAGATTTTCATCGGCCGCGACCCGCGTCTTGCCGACGCCGAGGCCTTCGAGCGCAAGCTCTACGTGATTCGCAAGCGCGCCAGCGCCGAAGTCGCCCGCCATCAGCGCGCTGACAACGACTACTTTTACGTCTGCAGCCTCTCGGCGCTGACCATCGTCTACAAGGGCCAGCTCATCTCGACCCAGATTCCGCGCTTCTTCCCCGACCTGGTCGATGCCGAGGTCAAGACCGCGCTCGCGCTGGTCCATCAGCGCTTCTCGACCAACACCTTCCCGAGCTGGGATCGCGCTCATCCCTATCGCTTCCTGTCGCACAACGGCGAAATCAACACCCTGCGCGGCAATATCAACTGGATGCATGCGCGGCAGATGCTGTTCGCCTCGCCGCTGTTCGGCGACGACCTCAAGAAGCTGCTGCCGATTATCGAGCCGACCGGCAGCGACTCCGCGATGTTCGACAACTGCCTGGAGCTGCTGATCCGCACCGGCCGCTCGCTGCCGCACGCGGTGATGATGATGATCCCCGAGGCGTGGCAGAACGACCCGGCCATGAGCCCCTCCAAGCGCGCGTTCTATGAGTATCACTCGTGCCTGATGGAGCCGTGGGACGGCCCGGCCTCGATCGCCTTTACCGACGGCCGTCAGATCGGCGCGGTGCTCGATCGCAACGGCCTGCGCCCCTCGCGCTACCTGGTCACCAAGGACGGACTGGTGGTGATGGCGTCGGAGACCGGCGTGCTCGATATTCCGGCCGACAACGTGGCGCTCAAAGGGCGGCTGCAGCCGGGCCGGATGTTCCTGGTCGATACGGTTCAGCAGCGAATCGTGAACGACGAGGAGATCAAGGAATCGATGGCGGCGCGCCAGCCCTATCGCGCCTGGCTCGATCAGAGCCTGCTGGCACTGCCGGCGATTGCTGAGCCGCGCAGTGCGCCGTCGATTGCCGGCTTCGAGCCAATCGATCTGCTCAAGCAGCAACAGGCCTTCGGCTATACCGTCGAGGAACTCAAGATGCTGCTCACGCCGATGGCGGTGAACGGGCAGGAGGCGGTCGGCTCGATGGGCACCGATACGCCGCTGGCGGTGCTGTCGGACCAGGCGCCGCTGCTGTTCAACTACTTCAAGCAGCTCTTCGCGCAGGTCACCAACCCGCCGATCGATCCGATCCGCGAAGAGCTGGTCACCTCGCCCGAGACCACTATCGGCGCCGAACAGAACCTGTTCGAGGAGGGACCGCTGCACTGCCGCCAACTGCGGCTTATCCGTCCGGTGCTCGACAACCGGGAGCTGGAGAAGATCAAGGGGCTGGCGGAGCCGGGCCTGCGCGCGATCACGCTCGACACGCTGTTCGCTGTCGGCGCGGGCGGCGAGGGCCTCAGTCGGGCGCTCGACGCGCTGTGCGCGGCGGCTTCCAAAGCGGTCGCCGACGGCTACACGATAATCGTGCTGTCCGATCGCGGGGTGAATGCCGGGTACGCGCCGATGCCGAGCCTGCTCGCGACCGCCGCCGTCCACCATCATCTGATCCGCGAAGGCACGCGCACGCGGGTCGGGCTGGTAGTCGAATCGGGCGAACCGCGCGAGGTGATGCATTTCTGTCTGCTGATGGGCTACGGCGCCGGCGCGATCAATCCGTATCTCGCGCTGGCCTCGATGGCCGGGATGATTCGGGACGGGATGCTGTCGGGAGTCAGCGAGGAAGAGGCCGTCGAGCATTTTCTCAAGGCCGTCACCAAGGGCCTCATCAAGGTCGCCTCGAAGATGGGAATCTCGACGCTGCAGAGCTATCGCGGCGCGCAGATCTTCGAGGCTATCGGGCTCAACCGGGAGACCGTCGATCGCTACTTCACCTGGACCGCCTCGCGGGTCGGCGGCGTCGGCCTCGACACGATCGCGCGCGAAAGCGCGACTCGCCATGCGCGGGCGTTCAAAGCCGAGCCCAATCTCGCCACCGAACTCGAGAGCGGCGGTAATTACCAGTGGCGCCGGCGCGGCGAGTTCCACATGTACAACCCCAACACCATCGCCAAGCTGCAGCATGCGGCGCGCTCGGGAAATTATCGGCTGTTCAAGGAATACACGCGACTGATCGACGAGCAGAGCCGCCATCTCGCGACCCTGCGCAGCCTGCTCAAGTTCAAAACCGAGCGCGCGCCGGTGGCGATCGAGGAGGTCGAGCCGGCCGCGGAAATCGTCAAGCGCTTCAAGACCGGCGCGATGTCGTTCGGATCGATCAGCAAGGAGGCGCACGAGAACCTGGCGATCGCGATGAACCGGATTGGCGGCAAGAGCAACACCGGTGAGGGCGGCGAAGATCCCGAGCGCTTCAAGCGCGATGCCAACGGCGACTGGCGCCGCAGCGCGATCAAGCAGGTCGCCTCGGCGCGCTTCGGCGTGACCAGTAACTACCTGGTCAACGCCGACGAGCTGCAGATCAAGATGGCGCAGGGCGCCAAGCCGGGCGAGGGCGGCCAGCTACCCGGCCACAAGGTCGACGAGTACATCGCGAAGATTCGCTACTCGACGCCCGGCGTCGGTCTGATCTCGCCGCCGCCGCATCACGATATCTATTCGATCGAGGATCTCGCGCAGCTGATCCACGATCTCAAGAACTCCAACGACCGCGCGCGCGTGAGCGTCAAGCTGGTCGCCGAGGTCGGCGTCGGCACGGTCGCGGCCGGGGTAGCGAAGGCCAAGGCCGACGTGGTTCTGATCAGCGGTCACGACGGCGGCACCGGCGCCTCGCCGCTGACCTCGATTAAACACGCGGGCGGCCCCTGGGAGCTCGGCCTGGCCGAGACTCAGCAGGTGCTGGTGCTCAACGGATTACGCGGGCGAATCCACGTCGAGACCGACGGGCAGCTCAAGACCGGCCGCGACGTCGCGGTGGCGGCGCTGCTCGGGGCCGAGGAATTCGGTTTCGCGAGCGCGGCGCTGGTCGCCTCGGGCTGCATCATGATGCGGGTGTGCCATCTCAATACCTGCCCGGTCGGCATCGCGACCCAGGACCCCGAACTGCGCAAGCGCTTCGAGGGTCGGCCCGAGCACGTCGTCAACTTCATGATGTTCATCGCCGAGGAGTTGCGCGAGTACATGGCGCAGCTCGGTTTTCGCACGGTCGCCGAGATGGTTGGCCACGTCGAATGTCTCGACGGCAACGAAGCGATTGAGCACTGGAAGGCGCGCCATGTCGATCTGAGTCCGATTCTGCAACGCGTCGACAGCGCGCCCGATGAGCCGTTGCACTGCGTCGAGCGGCAGGACCACGGACTGGAGCGGGCGCTCGATCGCGAGCTTATCGAGCATTGCCGCGAGGCGCTCGAGCACAAGAAGCCGGTCGAAGTGCATCGGCCGATCCGCAACGTGAATCGCACGGTCGGCACGCTGCTGTCGGCCGAGGTCTCGCGCCGCTGGGGCGGCGAGGGTCTGCCGCCGTATACCGTGCAGGTCCATCTGCGCGGCTCGGCCGGCCAGAGCTTCGGCGCGTTCCTGGCGCCGGGCGTCGCGCTCTACCTGGAGGGCGACGCCAACGACTACTGCGGCAAGGGCTTGTCGGGCGGTTTCATGGCGGTGCGGCCGCCGCGCGAGGCGACCTTCAAGGCCGAGGACAACATCCTGATCGGCAACGTTGCGCTCTACGGCGCCACCGGCGGCGAGGCGTTTTTCCGCGGCATGGCGGGCGAGCGCTTCGCGGTACGCAACAGCGGCGCGACGACGGTGGTCGAGGGCGTGGGCGATCACGGCTGCGAGTACATGACGCGCGGCCTGGTGGTGGTATTGGGCCGCACCGGGCGCAATTTCGCGGCCGGGATGAGCGGCGGCATCGCCTACGTGCTCGACGAGGACGGCAGCTTCGCCGCGCGCTGCAACCCCAGCATGGTCGATCTGATCGGGCTCGAGGATGACGACGAGCGCAAGCAGCTGCACGCGCTGATCGTGCGCCATCATCAGTACACCGCCAGCGCCGTCGCCGAGCGGATGCTCGAGGACTGGGACAGCTACGCCGCGAAGTTCGTCAAGGTGATGCCGACCGAGTATCGCAAGGTGCTCGCCGCGCAGCATCTAAACGTCAACTCCGACCTGACGCGGCTCGCGGCGGTCTAGCGCGGCGCCGAGCACTGAGGGGAGCGAAGTTACTCAACGATGGGCAAGATCACCGGCTTTCTCGAATTCGAACGCGAAACCCCGCATAAGCGGCCGGCCGCCGAGCGGCTCAAGGACTGGCGCGAGTTCGAGCTCAAGATGCCCGAGGAGAAGCTGCGCGAGCAGGGCGCGCGCTGCATGGATTGCGGGATTCCGTTCTGCCACAAGGGCTGCCCGCTCGGGAACATCATTCCGGACTGGAACGATTTCGTTTACCGCGGGCGCTGGCGCGAGGCGATCGAGCGGCTGCACTCGACCAACAACTTCCCGGAGTTCACCGGGCGGGTGTGTCCGGCGCCGTGCGAGGAAGCCTGCGTCCTCAATATCAACAACGATCCGGTCACTATCAAACTGATCGAGAAGAGCATCATCGATCACGCTTTCGCCGAGGGCTGGGTCACGCCGCAGCCGGCGGCGCGCCGCTCCGGCAAACGCGTCGCGGTAGTGGGATCGGGACCGGCCGGGCTGGCCTGCGCTCAGCAACTGGCGCGCGCCGGTCACGCGGTCACGCTCTACGAACGATCCGACCGGGTCGGCGGACTGCTGATGTACGGGATACCGGACTTCAAGCTCGAGAAGTGGATGGTGAATCGGCGGGTCGAACAGATGCGCGCCGAGGGCGTCGAAATCGTCACCGATTGCCACGTCGGGCGCGACCTGCATGCCGACGAGCTGCGCGCCCGCCATGACGCTATCTGCCTGACCATGGGATCGACCAAGCCGCGCGATCTGACGGTGCCGGGGCGCGAACTGGGCGGAATCCACTTCGCGATGGAATTCCTGCCGCAACAGAACAAGCGCAACTTCGGCGATGCGATCGATCCGCGCACGGAGATTACCGCGCACGGCAAACGAGTCGTCATCCTGGGCGGCGGCGACACCGGCTCGGATTGCCTCGGCACCTCGAACCGCCAGGGCGCCGCCGAGGTGTCGCAGTTCGAGTTGCTGCCGATGCCGCCGGCGCAGCGCACCGTCGAGATGCCGTGGCCGGAGTGGCCGATGATTCTGCGCACTTCGACCTCGCACGAGGAAGGCGTGCGCCGCGACTGGAGCATCAACACCAAGAGCTTTAGCGGCGAGAATGGCCGCGTCACGCGGCTCAACGCCGCGCGGCTGCACTGGAAGCGCGACAACGGACGGATGGCGATGGAGGAGATTGCGGGCAGCGAGTTCGCGATCGATTGCGATCTGGTGCTGCTGGCGCTGGGCTTCCTCGGACCCGAGCCCGACACGATCGTGGCCGAGCTCGGACTCAAGCTCGACCAGCGCGGCAATATCGCGTGCCAGGATTACGCCAGCAGCGTGCCCGGTGTGTTCGCCGCCGGTGACGCTCGCCGCGGCCAGTCGTTAGTGGTATGGGCGATATGGGAGGGACGCGAAGCCGCCCGCGCCGTCGACGCGTACCTGATGGGCGAAAGCTTTCTGCCGGCCAGTCCCGAGCTCTGAGCGCGCGCCGCAAGCGCGGCGCCGCGAACAAACAGCATCGCCCGGGCGGACTCGCTTCCGCCCAGAGGGAAGATGAAGCGGTCCCGACGCCTGATCACATCGCGGTTGGTCGCGTCGCTGGTGGCGATGATGCTGCTGCTCACCGGCGCGATGGCGGCCTTCTCTGCCACTCCGCTGTCCAGCATTTTCTTCACCCCGGACGTGCCGGTCATGCTCGGCAGCGTCATGGTCGAGCCCAACCAGGTGGTGGCTGTCGATCTGGCGGGAAATACTGACACCACGCTCCCCGCGTTTCCCGCGGTTGTACCCGGTGTTCATATCACCGGCTATTATCGAATCTCCGTTAATCAGCAACTTTTGACTTTCGACAATCCGGTTTCGCTGCCGTCTAGTTCGGGTTCGGGTTCGATCACGATCACGCCGCGCGACGTCGCGAGCTTCGATGGCACGAAGTACTCGTACTACTTCAAGGGTTCTGACAACGGCGTGCCGGCCGGGGCGGCGATCGACGCACTGACGATGATCGGCGGCGACCTCGCGCTCTCCTTCGACATCCCGGTCTCGCTTACCGGACCCAATAATGCCCCGGTCACCGTCTACCCGTCAGATCTGACGCAACTCACCGGCTCGGTCGCGCCGGTCCGGAAGATTTTCTTCGATGGGCGAGCGAATGGCGTGCCGGCGGGAGTGAACCTGGTGGGCGCCGATTATCTCGCCAGCGACGGCCATCTGCTGATGGTGTTTGACGGCACGGGATCGATCGGCGGCGAGAATTTTACGCCGCAGGAGGTGCTCGAGTTCGATCCCTCGGGCGGCGGCGCCTGGTCACTCGCTTACGGGGCCGAAACGGGATTCGCCCCGGCGCATATCCAGGGCGTGTTTGCGATCGAATCCGCCACGCCTACGCCCACTGCCACCATCACCGCGACCGCCACCCCGACGACCACCGCGACGCCCACGCCAACTGCTACATCGACCGCGACGCCGACGGCGACGCCCACGGTGGTGCCGGTAAAACTCCGTCATTGGCCAGCCGAAATTATTTTCCCCAACGAGCCGGTCGGCGTCACCGCGGCTTCAAGCCCCGAGCATCGTGTCACGCTGCACAATCCCCTCAACCGGCTGAAGGCCGCGATAATCTTCGGGACGCCGTCGACGGACAGCGACGAGTTCAAGATCTCGTCCAACAATTGTGCGCCGAGTCTCCCCGTCGGGAAGAGTTGCAAGATAGGTGTCGAGTTCGTGCCCGCGCAGATTGGCCGCCGCACCGGTACCTTGACGATCGTCAACAATGCGCATAACAGTCCCCAGTACGTGAGCCTGGTCGGCAGGGGGGTGCGTCCGCCAATCCGGCTCAGCCCGCGCACGATGGCGTTCGGTCGCTGGCAAGTGAGCGCCCAGAGCCAAGCGAAGACCGTCACGATCATCAATCGAAGTCCAGTGCCGGTTCAGATCGCCTGGCAGCTGGCGGGCAAGGCGAGCACTGATTTTATGGTCTCGGGATGCGCGAGCCAACTCGCGCCGCAAGCGCAGTGCACCCTCAGCGTGAGCTTCGTGCCGACCGCGAAGGGGCTCCGCTCGGCGCACGTCTTGATCACCGACGTGGCGGGCGGCAGCCCGTGGCGCGTGTGGTTGTCAGGAAGCGGAAAGCAGTGAGGCTGGAAACGCCGCTGAGCGATTAGTTCATCGCCGACCAGACTTCGGTGCCGAGCTTGCGGCCCTTCAGATCGCCCAGCACCACCATCGCCATCCGCTCGGGCTTGAAGCAGGTGGCGCCGAGCTCGACGATTTGCTCGTTGGTGACCCGCTCGATCGCGTCGGCCAGTTCCTGCAGCGGGATCTCGCGCCGGAAATAAATCTCATTGCGCGCCAACCGGTTCATCCGGCTGTCGGTCGACTCCATCCCGAGCAGCATGTTGCCCTTGAGCTGGCTTTTGGCGCGGGCCAGTTCGGCCGGCGTGAGTCCGGCGCGTGCGACCTTGCCGACCTCGCCGAGCGTCACCTCGATTACCTCGTCGATCCAGCCGGGGTTGGTGCCGGCGTAAATCGCCATGTAACCGCAATCGATGAAGGAGGCGTTGAACGAGTAGATACTGTAGACGCGGCCGCGGCGCTCGCGCACCTCCTGGAACAGGCGCGACGACATCCCGCCGCCCAGCGCGGTGTTGAGAACATAGCTGGCGTAGCGCAGCGGATCGGATTGGCTGAGCCCGGGTCCGCCGATACATAGATGGACCTGCTCGAGTTCCTTCTCGTACTGCTGCACCACCGGACGCTCGGCCGGCGGGCCGATTACCGGCGGCCGTCCGTTGCCGGGGATTGCGCCGAACAGCCGCGCACACTCGGCCACCAGCCGGTCGTGATCGACCATCCCGGCCGCGGCGACCAGGATCTTGCCGGCGCGGTAGCGCTCGGCCATGAACGAGGTCAGCAGCTCGCGATCCATCGCGTTGACGGTCTGTTCGCAGCCGAAGATCGGCAGCGAGAGCGGATGGCCTTCCCAGAAGCGCAGGTTGAAGAGGTCGTGGATGAAATCGTCGGGCGTATCCTCGGCCTGCGAGATCTCCTGGATTACGACCTGGCGCTCGCGGTCAATTTCGGCCGGTTCGAACAACGAGTCGAGAAAGATGTCGGCCAGCACGTCGATAGCGAGCGGCAGGTCGGCGCCCAACACCTTGGCGTAGTAACAGGTGTATTCCTTGCCGGTGAAGGCGTTGAGCACGCCGCCGACCGCGTCGATCTCCTCGGCGATCTGCGCGGCGGTACGCCGCCTGGTGCCCTTGAACAGCAGATGCTCGATAAAGTGCGAGACGCCGTTGTGCTCGGGCACCTCGTAGCGCGAACCATTCTCGACCCAGATTCCGATCGAGGAGGAAACCACCTGCGGCATCGCCTCGGTCATGACCCGGACGCCGTTGGGAAGCTCGGTTTTGCGAATCATGGGCGCCTCGGCGGCCGGCTAGCCGCGTTGAGCGGAATCTTCCTGCCCCTCGCGCATCGACAGCCGGATCTTCCCCGAGCGATCGACGTCGAGCACCTTGACGCTTACCTCATCGCCCTCGTGAAGCACGTCTTCGACCCGGCGGATGCGTTCGTTGGAAATTTGCGAGATATGGAGCAGGCCGTCGGTGCCGGGCATGATTTCGACGAAGGCGCCGAAATCGACGATCTTGCGCACCTTGCCCTTATAGACGCGGCCAATCTCGGGCTCGGCGGTAATCGCTTCGATTGCCTCGATCGCGCGCTGCAGCGCGTTGCCGTCGACCGACGCGATCCGCACCGTGCCGTCGTCCTCGATATCGATCTTGCAGCCGGTCTCCTCGGTCAGCGCCCGGATTACCTTGCCGCCCGGGCCGATAACGTCGCGAATCTTGTCGGGCTTGATGCGCATGGTATGGATGCGCGGTGCGTGGGCCGAGACTTCCTCGCGCGGCGACTGCAGCGCCTTCTCCATCACGCCCAGTATGAACAGCCGCGCGTCGCGGGCCTGATGCAGCGCCTGACGCATCACGTCGCGCGTCACGCCGCCGACCTTGTTGTCCATCTGGATCGCGGTGATGCCGGCGGCGGTGCCGGCGACCTTGAAATCCATGTCGCCGAGATGATCCTCGTCGCCGAGAATATCGGTCAGCACCCGGACCTTGTCGCCTTCCTTGACCAGGCCCATCGCGATGCCCGCGACCGCCGACTTGATCGGCACGCCCGCGTCCATCAGGGCCAGGCTGCCGCCGCATACCGTCGCCATCGAGGAGCTGCCGTTGGATTCGAGCACCTCGGAGACTACGCGGATGGTGTAGGGGAAGTCGTCTTCGCTCGGCAGCACCGCAGTGAGCGCCCGTTCGGCGAGCGCGCCGTGGCCGATTTCGCGGCGCCCGGGGCCGCGCAGGAACTTGACCTCGCCGGTTGAGAACGGCGGGAAGTTATAATGCAGGAGAAATTTCTTGTAGCGCTCGCCCAGCAGGGCGTCGATCTTCTGCTCGTCGGAGGAGGTCCCGAGGGTGACCGTGGCGAGCACCTGGGTTTCGCCGCGGGTGAAGATCGCCGAGCCGTGGGTGCGCGGCAGCACCTGCACCTGGGCGCTCAACGGGCGGATTTCGGTCGAGCCGCGCTCGTCGATACGCCGGTCGTCGTCGAGGATGGTCTGGCGCACCCGCTCGCGCACCAGCGAGTCGTAGGCTTCGGCCACTGCCGCCGCGCGTTCCGGAGCCTCGCCGCCCAGTTCCGCGACCATCTTGTCCGATAATCCGTAGACCGCCGTGGAGCGGTCCTTCTTGCCCTTGATGGCGAGGGCGGCCTCCAGTTCGGCGCCGACCCGCTCGCGGACTTGCTCCTTCAGCGCCGGATCCATCTTTTTGGCCGCGAACTCGCGTTTCGGTTTGCCGGCCAGGCGCCGCAGCTCCTGCTGGATTTCGAAAATCGGATGCATCGCTTCGTGAGCGGTGAACAGCGCTTCGAGAATCGCCTCTTCGTCGACGATGCCGGCGCCCCCTTCGAGCATCACGATCGAGTCAGGCTTGGCCGCGACCATCATCGAAATATCGCTTTGCTCCATTTGCTCGAGCAACGGATTGACCACCAATTGTCCGCCAATGCGGCCCATGCGGACGGCTGCGACCGGGCCGACGTGAGGGATATCGGAGACTTCGAGCGCGGTGGAAGCGGCGATTAGCGCGAGCGCATCGGAGTCGTTGTCGCGATCGGCTGACAGCACCGAGACGATAATCTGGGTCTCACGGTCGTAACCCTTGGGAAACAGCGGCCGCATCGAGCGATCGATCAGGCGCGAGGTGAGGATTTCCTTCTCGGAGGGTCGTCCTTCGCGTTTGAAGAAGCCGCCCGGAATCTTGCCGGCGGCAAAAGTCTTCTCCTGGTAGTCAACCGTCAGCGGCAGAAAGTCGGTCTTGTTCCTCGCCTCGTAGGCCGAGACCACCGTCGCGAGCACGATCGTCTCGCCATACTGCGCCAGCACCGCGCCGTGCGCCTGGCGGGCCAGACGGCCGGTTTCGAGCGACAGCGGCCGCCCTGAAAGTTCAATCTCTAATTTTCGATACATTTCCTTGCCCTTGTCAGGAAGGCAGGATGCAGGTCCGAGGCGGTAGACCGGCGGCGATGGCTTGCGGCCAGTCTAATGCCGTCAAGCAGCCGATAGGCCAGCCCGGTCGATACGGCGCGGGCCGCACGACCATCCGTCCGGGCCTACCTCCGGATACCCAGCTTTTCGATCAGCTCTCGGTAGCGAGCAAAATCGCGCGCATGTAGATAGTCCAGCAGCCGGCGGCGCTTGCTGACCAATCTGAGCAGTCCCCGACGCGAATGATGGTCTTTCGCGTGGGTCCGAAGATGGCCGCTCAACTGCTCAATACGAGCAGAAAAAAGCGCCACCTGGACTTCGGTAGAACCGCTATCCGTGAGAGTTCGCGCGTGCGACTGGACTATTTCCCGCTTGCGGGCGGACGCGAGGGGCATCAGGAGTCTTGCTTGTTCCTTTTTACTTTTTCTTGAGAAGGAAGCGTAACAGAGCCCGGCAGCCGAGTAAAGCCAAGCCCGCCAGGCCGGGAAGCGGTCGAAGTCCGGGCGCTATTCTGGCCGACCCTAAGGCTTCGAAGCTGGCCGCCCGACGTTCAAATCTTCTTGCGCTTATGTGACAGGTAGTCGACCAGCAGGTACTCGCCCAGATGATCGGGACGCGTGAACAGCGCCCGGCCCCGGTTGATCTGGGTCATCTTCTCGACGAATGCGCGCAGGCTCGGCGAATCGTCGAGCATGAAAGTGTTGATCGTGATGCCCTTGCGCGTCACCCGCTCAACTTCCTTGAGCGTCTCCTGCGCGGCCCGCATGCTGATACCGCCGAACGACAACGGCCATTCGCAGAACACCCGCCCGTTCTGGAAATAGGCGGTCGGCTGACCGTCGGTGATCACGATGATGTGCTGGTTGCGCGACGGATGGCGGCCGAGCAGCTCGGAGGCCAGGCGCAGCCCGTCCTGCAGATTGGTGAACGGGTCGCCCATGTTCCATGAGGCCTCGGGCAGATCCTTCAGCTTGAGCTCGACGGCGCGGGTGAAGAAGCCGACGATGGCGAAGAAATCGCGCGGGTACCTGGAGCGAATCAGCGTCTCCATCGCCATCGCAACCTTCTTGGCCGCCGCGAACCGTCCCTCCCAGCTCATCGACCACGACATATCCAGGCACAGCACGGTCGAGGAGGTGGTGGCGTAATCGCTCTCGAAAACCTCGAAATCCTCGGGCCTGAGTGTGAGCGGAACGCCCGGCCGGCGCGTCAGCGCGTGCTTGAGGGTCGCCACCAGGTTGAGATTCAGCGGATCGCCGTAGGCATAGGGCTTGGTGATATCGGGGCGGATTTGGGTCGCGCCGCGATGCTCCATCGCGTGGCCGCCGCCGCGATCGCGCAGCAGCCCCTGGAAGATATCGCGCAGCGCCAGTTGTCCGATGCGCCGCACGCCCTTGGGCGAGAGCGTCAGATGGTCGCCCTTGGTGGCCAGATAGCCCGACTCGTCGAGCAGCATCATGACCTGCTTCAAATTCTCGAAGTCCTGCTGCGCCTGTCCGCCGAGCATGGCCTGCAACTCGTCGCCGGAGACCTGGTCGAGATCGCCCGCCATCAGCGCCTGCTCGAGATTGCGCATCCGCTCCATCTCGCGCATCATGTCGACCGCCTCGCGATAGCCGAGACTCTGGGGCCCGCGAAAGGCCTGGCCGTGGCGCTCGCGGAAGTTCTCGAGGTCGCGGACGTTCTCGTATTCCTTGAGCAGCTCGTCGAAATCGGCCTGCGCCTCGGCGTCCTCGAACTCGTAATTCTCCAGCCGCCGGAGCGCCTCCGAGAGCTTGCGCGGCACGTGCTCGAGCTCGCGCTCCTTCTCCTCGATGCCGGGTTTGCGGTCGCGCAGCGCGCCGAGCGTGCTGCGCTCGCGCTCCAGGATGCTTTCGAGCTTGCGTTCGATCTCACCGAGCGCGTTCTTCAGGTTGGACTCGCGATAACGCTTGCGCATCTCCTGGCGCAGCTGCTCGATGAACTCCTCGAGCCCGGCCATCTTGGTGCCGTCGAGGTCGAGCCCCTGGCGCGTGATCCAGTCCATCGCCTGGCGCACGTCGTCGGTGTACGAAAGATATTCGGCCAGCTTCTCGAACAACTGGTCGGCGGTCAGCCGGACCCGCTGGCTGCCGTCCCAGCGCGTGTAGCGATGGATGTTCATCGGCGCGGCGTCAGGCGTGATAGGCGAAGCGGCCGCCGCCCTGGCGCTCCTTGTTGAGTTTCTGATGAAGGTGCAGCCCCTCGAAGATCAGCTCGCTCGCCACCGCCATCAGCCCCGGGGTCTCGAACGGTCCGAGCCGCTCGACCACCTCGCGCAGGCCCGGCACCTCACGCAGCGGTTCGAGGTACTCGGTGGCCGGCGCCATGTCGGAAACCTCGACGCCCCAGCCCTGGCCGAAGTAGGCGATGATCGGTTTAAGATCGTCGAGCTTGAGGTGATGGTCGAAGACCTTGAGCACCGCGCGGTTGATCAGGCGCTCGACCAGGTCCTCTTCCTTCTTGTCCTCGCCGACGTACTCGAGCTCGATCTTGCCGGCGGTCGAGGCGTAGAGCGAGGGCAGGTCGGTGATGCGCGGCACGATCTCGTTCTCGCCCACCATCACCGCGCGCCGTTCGGCGTTGGAGATGACGGCTTCGAAGTTGTTGATCGTCACGCGCACGGAAACGCCGGAGGATTGGTTGATCTCGTTGGAGGCGCGGGCCTCGAAGGTGATGTGGGCGAGGATTTCGCGCATGAACGGCGCCACCCGCAGCGGCAGCTCGGGGCGCAGCGGATAGCTGCATTCCTGCTCCATGATCGCGATCTCGTCTTCGATGGTCTTCGGATAGTGGGTGCGAATCTGGACGTCGAAACGGTCCTTGAGCGGCGTAATGATACGGCCGCGCGAGGTGTAGTCCTCCGGATTCGCGCTGGCGACGAATATTACGTCGACCGGCAGGCGAATCTTGTAACCCTTGATCTGAACGTCCTTCTCTTCCATCAGGTTGAACAGTCCGACCTGCACCTTCTCGGTCAGATCGGGCAGCTCATTGATCGCGAAGATGCCGCGGTTGGTGCGCGGAATCAGGCCGTAGTGGATGGTCTCCTCGTCGGCCAGGTAGCGCCCTTCGGCAACCTTGATCGGATCGATTTCGCCGATCAGGTCGGCTACCGAGACGTCGGGCGTGGCGAGCTTCTCGGCGTAGCGAGGCTCGCGCGTGAGCCAGGTGATCTCGAGATTGTCGCCATGCTCCTCGAGCTGGCGGCGGCAGAACTTGCAGATCGGCGCGTACGGATCGTCGTTGATCTCGCAGCCCTTGACGGCCGGCACCAGCTCGTCGAGCAGGCCCGCCAGCGAGCGAATGATCCGCGATTTCGCCTGGCCGCGCTCGCCCAGGAAGATCATGTGATGGCCGGCCAGGATCGCATTCTCGATCTCGGGCACCACGGTCTTGTCGTAGCCGATTATCCCGGGCAGCGTGCGCTCGCTGCCCGTGAGCCGCTTGAGCAGGTTGTTGCGCATCTCGATCCGCACCGGCGCCGTCCGGTAGCCGGCGCTCTTGAGCGCGCCCAAAGTGGTAATCGCGAGCAGGTCCTGGTTCATCATGAGTCCTGGCGTGAAAGTATTGTCGTCTAGGATACGGGTTGCCGCCCGGCTTTGAAAAGCGGGGCCAGGCGCGCAAAGGTCTCATCGAGCATCTCGGAAAGCACCCGCGTGCCCGCCGTCACCGTCATGTAGTTGCTGTCGCCCGTCCAGCGCGGCACCAGGTGCCAATGCATATGCGCGGCGAAACCGGCGCCCGCCGCGCGGCCCAGGTTGGCGCCGAGATTGAGGCCGTCGGGACGATAGGCGCGGCGCAGGTTGGCGACCGCCGCCGCGACCATCGCGGCCAGCGCCGTCTGCTCCCGCGGAGTCAGCAGCTCGGGCGACGCGACGTGGCGGCGCGGCGCGACCATCAGATGGCCGGTGTTGTACGGGTAGCGGTTGAGCATCACGATCACGAGCGGAGTGGCGCGCAGCACCAGCCGCTCGTGAAGCGCCGTGGCCGCGGCCCGGCGCAGACAAAAGATACATTTCAGGGGACGGCGGCCGGCGGCCGCCTCGAGGTAGCCCCGGCGCCACGGCGCCCACAGCCGCTGGAGCCCCGCCGCGCTCTCAGCCGGATTGCGACGATCGTCCGCGCGTCGTGCCATTGACCTCGATTCGCAGCTCCTTGCCGGCGCGGAAGAACGGCACCTGCTTGGCCTCGACCGCCACCAGTGCGCCGGTTTTGGGATTGCGCCCCTGGCGGGCACGCCGCTGCTTGACGCCGAAGCTGCCGAAACCGCGCAGTTCAATGCGATCGCCGCGCGCCAGCACCTTGGCCATCGCGTCGAACATCGCGTTGATCGTGGTTTCCGAGTCGCGCCGCGAAAAGTGTTGCTGGCGCGCCAGCAGTTCCTCGATGATCTCGCGCTTGGTCATAGCAATGATGCGCGCCGCGCAGCCGGCGCGGCGCGCGGGGCCGTCCTAACCGCGGCCGCGGCCGCGGGCCGCGCGACCCTCGGCGTCGTCGCGATCCAGCCGCAACTCTTCGTTGAGAATGTCTTCGAGCGAAAAACGGGCCGCCTCGTGCTCGCGCTTGAGATAGGCCTGCATCTCTTCGCGTTCCTCGTGCTGCTTGAGCGCCTTGATCGACAGCCCGATGCGTCGCTCTTTGGTATCGACCTGAACCACCAGCGCCTCGACCTGGTCGTCGACCTTGAACAGGCTCTGCGGCTTGTCGACCCGCTCCGAGCTGAGCTGCGAGATGTGGATCAGCCCCTCGATGCCTTCCTCCAGCTCGACGAACACGCCGAAGTCGGCGACCGAGCTGACCTGGCCCTTGACCCGCGTGTTGAGCGGATAGCGCTCGGCCACCGTCTGCCACGGATCGCCGGCAGTCTGCTTGATGCCGAGGCTGACCCGCTCGTGCTCGACCTCGACACCCAGCACCACCGCGTCGACCTCGTCGCCCTTCTTGACCAGTTCCGAGGGATGGCGGAGCTTGCGGGTCCACGACAGATCGGAGATATGCACCAGGCCGTCGATGCCCGGCTCGATTTCGACGAACACGCCGAAGTCGGTGATCGACTTGACCTTGCCGTGCACGCTGCTGCCGACCGGATGGCGCCGGGCCAGCTCCTGCCACGGATTCGGCTCGGTCTGCTTGAGACCCAGCGAAATCCGGCGGTTGGCTTCGTCGACGCCCAGCACCTGGACCTCGACCATATCGCCGACGTTCACCACCTTCGAGGGATGGACCGCGCGCTTGCTCCAGCTCATCTCGGAAACGTGCACCAGTCCCTCGACGCCCTTCTCGAGCTCGACGAACGCGCCGTAATCGGTAACGCTGACGACCTTGCCCTTGATGCGGTAGCCGGGCGGATAACTCTCGGCCGCCTTGGTCCATGGATCGGGCATGATCTGCTTCATGCCGAGCGAGACCCGCTCGCGTTCGGCGTCGTACTTCAGCACCACCACCTTGACCTTGTCGCCGACCTTCAGCACCTCCGAGGGATGCTGCAGGCGGCCCCACGACATATCGGTGATATGCAACAGCCCGTCGAGCCCGCCCAGATCGATAAACGCGCCGTAGTCGGTGATGTTCTTGACGGTGCCTTCGAGAATCACGCCCTCTTCGAGCACCTTGAGGGTCTGTTCCTTGAGTGACGAGCGTTCGCGCTCGAGCACGGTGCGGCGCGAGACCACCACGTTGGCGCGCGCGCGATTGAATTTCAGGATCTGAAAGCGGCCGCGCTGGCCGACGTAGCGATCGAGATTGCGCGCCGGGCGGATATCGACATGCGAACCGGGCAGGAAGGCCGGCACGCCGATATCGACCTTGAGTCCGCCCTTGACCTTGCCGAGGATCACGCCTTCAACCGCCGCCTCTTCCTGGAAGGCGCGCTCGAGTTCACGCCAGACCTTGAACTTCTCGGCCTTGGCGTGCGAGAGCATCACCGTGCCGTTGTCGGTCTCGGTGCCTTCGAAGTAGACATCGACCTCGTCGCCTTCCTTGACCGTGGGGTTGCCCTCAGAGTCAAGGAACTCGGCGAGCGGCGCCTGACCCTCGCACTTGTAATTGATGTCGATGATGACGTTGTCGCGTGTGACCAGCAGCACAGTTCCGGTCAGTACGTCGCCGGCGCGGGGAGCACGCAGGCTCTGTTCCATCAACGACTCAAAATCATTTTCTCCTCCGTCGATCTTTTCAGGCAAAGCTTTCTCCATTTAGTGGGACCTTCCGCGAGAACTTCGAGGCTATGACGAATGCTTACAACCAGTCTAGCAGGGTTGCAAGGCCTTTACCTGCGCGCCTCAACCCGCAACCTGCTGCTTCATGAGCTTGACAACCTCGTCGACGGTGAGTCCGCTCGAATCGACCAGCGTCGCGTCAGCTGCCTTTTTAAGCGGTGCGAGCTCGCGCCCGCGGTCGCGCCGGTCGCGTTCCCGGAGCTGCGCGAGCACCTCGTCGAAATCGGTTTGAACGCCCTTGGCGGCCAGCTCCTGATGACGCCGGCGCGCGCGCACCGTGACGTCGGCGTCGAGAAAGAATTTGAACTCGGCATCAGGAAAAATCGCGGTGCCGATATCGCGCCCCTCCATCACCACCCCGCCCGGCGCGCCGGCCTGGCGCTGCAGCTCGCGCATCGCGTCGCGCACCACCTGCAGGGTCGACAAGCGCGAGGCCAGGTCGCCGATCTCGGGAGCGCTCAGCTCGTCGCTCACGTCGCGGCCGTCGAGCAGCAGACGATCCCCGGCGAATGAAATCGTCATCGAGCGCAGCAGCGCGCCGAGCTTCTGCCCGAGCTGCGGATCGTCGGGCGCGATACCCAGGTTGCGCGCCGCCAGCGCCACCGCCCGATACATCGCGCCGGTGTTCAGGTAGTCGAAGCCGAGCGCCTGCGCCAGCCGCCGCGCCACGGTCGACTTGCCGGCCCCGACCGGTCCGTCGATGGCGACGATCGGGCGGCTGCGTGCGCCGCCGGACGATGGTGTTTTCACGATAGTCCCTTGCGCATCGCGCGCCCGCGCTCGAAAACCCGCTTGAGTCCGTCAACGTCGCTGCCTTCGAGGCAGGCCGCGAACTCCTCGAGGATGCCTCGGAAGCCGGCCAGCGCTTCGATAATCGCCGCGCGATTCGTCAGGCAGACATCGATCCACATCTCCGGCGATGAAGCGGCGATACGAGTGGTGTCGCGCAGCCCGCCCGCGCCGTAATCGACCGCCCGCGTCCCGTCCACCAACGCGTCGTCAAGTGCGGCGGCCAGCACGCTCGCCACGATCTGCGGCAGATGACTGGCGCGGGCCAGCACCCGGTCGTGGAGCTCGGGCGTCATCCGGCTGACGCGCGCCCCGGTCGCTTGCCAGAGCGCCTCGACCTGCCCGAGCGCCGCGGGAGTGCTGCGCGCCGAGGGCGTGATAATCACGCGCTGGCCGGCGAACAGCGTAGCGTCGGCGGCGCCGGCGCCGGTTAACTCCTTGCCGGCGATCGGATGCGCCGCCACCAGCGCCATCTGCGGACCCAGCTCGGGCTCGAGCTGCGCAATCACCCACTGCTTGACGCTGCCGACGTCGGTGACGATCGTATCGGGCGGCAGCGCCGGCTTCATCGCGATAAGCGTCGCCGGCATCGCGCGGATCGGCGTCGCCAGCACCACCAGGTTGGCGCCGCGCGCCGCCTCGAGCGGGTCGCGCGTGGCGTGATCGATTATCCCGCGCTCGCGCGCCAGCTCCAGGTTTTGCGCGCCGCGCCCGAGCCCGACGATCTTTTCGACCAGCCCGGCCCGGCGCGCGACTAGCGCGAGCGAGCCGCCAATCAGGCCGACCCCGCAAATCGTCATTTGTTTGAACAGCACGGTCATCGGGCGCGCGGTTGCCGCCACCCGCACAGGTTATTCGCGGCCGGCGGCGGATAAAAGAGTGAGGCCGGCAGCGAGATTTCAGAGCACCTTCGCCAGCGCCTCGATCAGGCGTTGATTCTCGCCGGCCGTGCCGACGCTGATTCTGACGTGACGCGGAAAATTGTAGCCGCCCATCGGCCGCACGATCACCCCCGCGCGCATCAGCTTTTCGAACACCGCCTGCCCGTCACCGACGTCGACCAGAATGAAATTCGCATGGCTCGGCACGAAGCCCAGCTTAAGGCGCCGGAACTCGCCCTCCAGGTACTCGATGCCGCGCGCGTTGACTTCGAGCGTGCGGCGCACATGTTCATGATCATCCAACCCGGCGATCGCCGCGATCTGCCCGAGCGAGGTGACGTTGAACGGCTGGCGCACCTTGTTGAGCAGCGTGACGATATCGGGTCGCGCCACCGCGTAGCCGACCCGCAATCCCGCCAGCCCGAAGATCTTCGAGAAGGTGCGCATCGTCACGATCATCCGATCCGGATGATGGTAGGCGAGCGAATCGGGATAGTCGGCATCGCGCACGAACTCGAAGTAGGCTTCATCGGCGACCACCACCACCCGCTCGGGAAGGCGCGCCAGGAAGCGCTCCCACTCCGCGCGCCGGAAGATAGTGCCGCTGGGGTTGTTGGGATTATCCAGGAACACGATGCGGGTATGCTCGTCGATCGCGTCGGCCACCCGCTCGAGATCGAAGTAGAAGCCGTCGCGCACCGCGACCGCACGACCCTCGCCGCCCGCCGCCGCGGTCGCCAGCGGGTAGATCGCGAAGCAATGCTCCGGGTAGATCGCATTGAGCCCCGGCCGCAGAAACAGGAAGCTGAGCAGGTTCAGCACCTCGACCGAACCCGAGGCGACGAACACCTGCTCGGGCGTCACCTGATGGCGGGCGGCGATCTTGTGGCGCAAGAGCCAGCAGCCGCCGTCGGGGTAACGGTTCACCTCGGGCAGCGCCTTGACGATCGCCTCGATCGCCTTGGGCGAGGGGCCGAGCGGATTTTCGTTGGAGGCGAGCTTGACCGCGGCGTCGATTCCGAGTTCGCGCTCGACCTCTTCAATCGGTTTGCCGGGCTCGTAGGGATGGATGGCCGCGACGCCGGGCAGGACCAGATCTTCAGCTCTGACCAAGGGGACTCCGGCGGCTCGGCGCCGCCCGACTTTTCCTTCCTGGCGGCTAAGCGCCGCTCAGTCTGGCTTCAGGATACGATCCCAGCACCTTGGAAAAAAGAGTTACCCGTGCCAGCGCCGTGAGCGCGCGGCGCACCCGCGGGTCGGCGCGATGGCCGCCGAGATCGATGAAGAACAGGTACTCCCACGGCCGCGAACGCAGCGGGCGCGATTCGATCTTGGTGATATTGATGCGGGCGCGGGCGAACAGGCTCAGCACCTCGTGCAGCGCGCCGACCTTGTCGCGCACCGCGAACAGCACCGTGGTCTTGTCGGTGCCGCTCGGCGCGGCCGGATTCTTGCCCATCACCAGGAAGCGCGTGGTGTTGTGCGACTGGTCCTGAATATTCTCGGCGATAAGCTTGAGCCCGTAGGCCTCGCCCGCCGCGCACGAGGCGATCGCGGCCAGCGCCGGCTCGGTGGCGGCGCGTTGCGCGGCGGCCGCGTTCGAGACCATCGCTTCGATCTCGCAGTGCGGGAAATTCGCCGCCAGATAGGCGCGGCACTGACCGAGCGATTGCTGATGGGCAACGATTTTGCGGATCGCCTCGCGCTCGCCGTCGCGCGACATCAGCGCGTGCCGAATCGGAATCAGAATCTCGCCGATAATCACCAGCGGCGTGTCGATCAGCAGGTCGAGCGTGAGCGTCACCGAGCCGTCGGTCGAATTCTCGACCGGTACCACGCTGAAATCCGCCCGGTCGGTTTCCAGCGCGTTGAACACCGCCGCGATGGTGGGCTGCGGATCGAACTCCACGCTGGAGCCGAAATGCTCGCGCGTCGCCTCGTGCGAATAGGTATGCGCGGGGCCCAGGAAGGCGACCCGGATGGGATGCTCGAGGGCGCGGCAGGCCGAGATTATCTCGATGAAGATCCGGCGCAGTTGCTCGGCGCCGAGCGGTCCCGGGTTGAGCGCCGCGACCTGGTCCAGCACCTGGCGCTCGCGCGCCGGCTGGTAGACCGCGCCGGGATCGGGCGGCTTGAGCCGTCCGATCGCACGCGCGACCTCGGCGCGTTCCGAGACCAGGCGCACGAGTTCGCGATTGAGCTGGTCGATTCGCGCCCTGAGATGCTCGATCGAGACGGCGGGCGCCGGGGGTTTCTTCGGCTTCGCGGCGCGCATGGCGGAGCCCATCGCTATTCGATCGGGCGGTCTGATGCAACCGCGCGGCGGGCGATGAAGCCGTTGCCGATCGCGCCGAACTTGCGCTCGCGATGCTTGCGCAAATCCGCCGCGCCGAGCTTGAGCAGGCGCCCGAGATGCTGGCGCAGGACCGCGCCCAAAGCCTTCGCCGCCGCGGCGGGATCGCGATGCGCACCGCCGGCCGGCTCCGGCACGATCTGATCGATAACGCCGGCGGCCAGCAGGTCGGGGGCCGAGAGCTTGAGCGCCGCGGCCGCCACCGCGACCTTCTCCGGTCCCGCCGCCCGCCACAGAATCGCCGCGCATCCTTCCGGCGTAATCACCGAGTACGAAGCGTACTCCTGCATCAGGATCACGTTGGCGACGCCCAGCGCCAGCGCGCCGCCGGAGCCGCCCTCGCCGATCACGCAGCTGATTACCGGCACCGTAAGCCGGCCCATCAGCTCGAGGTTGCGGGCGATCGCCTCGGCCTGCCCGCGCTCCTCGGCGCCGACCCCGGGGTCCGCGCCCTGGGTATCGACGAAAGTGATAAGCGGCAGGCCGAAGCGGTCGGCCAGTTCGTAAAGCCGTGCCGCCTTGCGATAACCCTCGGGACGCGGCTTGCCGAAGTTGCGCTCCAGCCGCTCACGGGTGGAACGGCCGCGCTGATGGCCCACGATCGCGACCGGACGCTTCAGAAAGTAGCCGAGCCCGGCGACGATCGCGCCGTCGTCGGCAAAGCGCCGATCGCCGTGAATTTCGATGAACTCGCTGAGCAGATATTCCGCGTAGTCGAGGGTCTGCGGACGGGCCGGATTACGCGCCATCCGGACCCGCTCGATAGCGCTCAGGCTCGCCGCCCACTTGCCTTCGAGCCGCCGCCGCTCGGCGCTCAACGCCGCCCGTTCGCGTGCCGAGTGCGCCGCCTCGAGCCGGCTCTGGAGCCCTTCGATCTGCGCTTCGATATCAGGCTGTGGAAATTCCACGCTCGCTCCGGGCGGTCGCTTATCAGCCGGCCGCATGATGTTGTGGCGCGCCCCGCGACTCGGCGCGGCGATCGAAAAACTCGGTGAACATCGTCAGTGCCCGCTCGGTCAGTGCCCGCTCGCCGGCGCGCGCGGCGTCGAGCCATAAGATTTCCGGATCGCGCCGAAACCAGGTGAGCTGGCGCTTGGCCAGCCGCCGGCTCTCGCGCCGGGCCGCGTCGGCCGCCGCCGCCATCGTCAGCTCGCCGCGCAGATGGGCCGCCAGCTCGCGGTAGCCGATAGTGCTGAGCGGCGGGCGGTCGGGACGATAGCCGGCGCCGATCAGCGTGCGGACCTCGTCGACCAGCCCCGCGGCCAGCATCGCAGCGAAGCGTTCATCGATTCTCCGGTAGAGCGCGGCGCGATCGAGCGTCAGGCCGATGGTCAGCGAGTCGTAACGGCGCGCCGAAAATCCGTGCCGGCGTTGACGATCGCTCAGCCGCTCGCCGGTCAGCCGAAAGACTTCGAGCGCCCGCACGATACGCGGCAGGTCATGGCATCCAATCCGTGCCGCGGCCGCGGGGTCGACCAGGCTCAACTCGCGATGCAGCTCGGTCGCACCATGCTCGGTCGCCGCCTGCCGGAGGCTCGCCCGCAGCTCGGGCGAGGCCGCCGGGCTATCGCACAAACCATGCTGCAGCGCGCGCAGATAGAGTCCGCTGCCGCCGACCACCAGCGGACGCTTCCCGCGCCGCACGATCTCGTCGATCGCGGCGCGCGCCAGGGTGGAGAAGCGGGCGGCGTCGATCGCGTCGTCCGGCGCGCAGATATCGATCAGATGATGGGCCACGCGGGCGCGCTCCACAGCGCTGGGCTTGGCAGTGCCGATATCGAGTCCGCGGTAGAACAGCCGGGAATCCGCGTTGACGATTTCCGCTCCGAGCCGCGTGGCGACTTCGATCGCCAGCGCCGACTTGCCCGAGCCGGTCGGTCCGACGATAAAGCCGACTCGCGGGCGGAAATTCTCTTGGGATGCAGTCACGCACAACCTAGCGGCGGAACATCCGCTCGATCTGGCCGCGGCCGAAGCGGATATGGACCGGGCGGCCGTGCGGGCAGTTGGTCTTGAACTCGGTGCGATCGAGATCCGCCAGCAGGGCGCCGATCTCGGCCCGCTCCAGCGACCGTCCGACCCGGATCGAGCCGTGGCAGGCGAGCTGTTTCAGCCACTCCTCGAGCCCCTCGGCGCCGCCGGCGCGGAGCCCCGAATCGCCCAGGCTCTCGATCATGTCGGACAACAGCCTGAGCCCTCGCTCGGCGCCGAACACCGCCGGCGCGCCCTTGAGCAGGAGCGTTGCCGGGCCGAACGCCTCGAGCTCGAAGCCGAGCGCGCCAAGCTCGGCGAGCGAGGCCTGGATCAATGCGGCACGCGCCGGGTTGAGCTCCAGCGTGACCGGGGTCAGCATCGCCTGCACCCGCACGCCGCCCGCGCGCATCTGGGCGCGCAACTGCTCGAAGGTGACGCGTTCGTGGGCGGCATGCTGATCGACCAGGATGAAGCCGTCGGGCCCTTCCAGCACGATATAGCCGGCGAACAACTGGCCGAGGATTTTCAAACTTGAGTATTGCGGGATGGCTGCCGAACGATCGCCGGGCGCCGGCGTCGCGCGCTCGAACGCCTCGCGCAGCACGCCGCCATAGCCGAGTCCGAGCGGCGATTGCTGCGGCCGGCTCGCGGCGGCGGAATCGGGCACCAGCCGCAGCGCCCGCGGTTCGCCGGCCGGGCGAAGGTCCTGGGCGGGCGCGGCCGTGGGAGCCGAGGTCTGCTCGACGACCGCTCCCGACCCCGGCGCGAAGTTCGCTTCGGCGCCGGCCGCCATCAGGTGATCGACGATGTCGATCTCGTTGAGACTGCCGACGGCGGCGCGCGCGGTATCCTCGCGCTGATCGGCCAGACGATCGCGCAACGCCCGGTAGCAGAGCTCGAAGACCGCGCCCGAGTTGCGAAAGCGGACCTCGGTCTTCATCGGATGGACGTTGACGTCGACCAGTTCGGGGCGCAGCTCGACGAACAGCGCGACCGCCGGATGGCGTCCGCGGGGCAGCAGGGTCTGGTAGGCCTGGGCGACCGTCCGCATCAGCATCCGATCGCGCACCGCGCGCCGGTTGACGAAGCTGAAAATCATGCGGGGGCTCGGAAAGGAGCTCTGACTTTGCGCCACGAGGCCGTGGACGCGCGCGCCGTCGCGGAGCAGCTCGAAGGGCAGCATCGCGGCCGCCAGCCGTTCACCGAACAGTTGGCGGAAGCGCTCCAGCAGCGAGCCGGCGCGCGGCAGCTCATAGACGATGCGGCCGTCGGCAGCGAAGCGGAAAGCGATCGCATGGTTGGCCAGCGCCAGGCGCTGGATGGTTTCGGCGATCGCGGCCTGCTCGGTGGCCCGGGTCTTGAGAAACTTGAGCCGCGCCGGAGTATTGAAAAACAGCTCGCGCACTTCGATACGCGTGCCCGGCCCCAGCGCGCACTCGCTCGCGGCGCCGATCTCGCCGCCGTCAACCCGCAGCTCGAGCGCGTGGGCGGCGGCGGCCGGACGGGTCCGGAGTGTCAGGCGGGAGACGCTCGCGATCGCGGCCAGTGCCTCGCCGCGAAAACCCAGCGTGCGGATCGCGCTTAGGTCGGCGGCGTCGCGAATCTTGGAGGTGGCATGGCGGCGAATCGAGAGGATCGCATCCTCGCGGCTCATCCCCGCGCCGTCGTCGGCGACCGCGATCAGGCTCTGCCCGCCGCCCTCGACCTCGACGCTTACCGAGCGCGCGCCGGCGTCGAGCGAGTTTTCGACCAGCTCCTTGATGGCGGAGGCGGGCCGTTCCACCACCTCGCCGGCGGCGATCTGGCTGGCGACCTGCTCCGGCAGAATATGAATCAGCCGCTGGTCCATGTGGCCTGCCTACACAATGGAGTTTTCGGACCGGCTACTCAAGCGTCGGGGCCGCGAATCAATCCACATCCCGGTACGCAGCGTGGGGCAGCGTGCACCCCCAGCGGTTTGGGCAGCGGCCGTTGACTACAGCATCTGCAGGTAGATCGATGAGGGAAAGTGGCCGGCAGCGCTGTGCTCGTCGCGCAATCCGTCGCGGCCCGACTGCGGCCGGTATTCCGGAAACACGCGCTGTAGAACCTCGGGCCGGTCGTAGTGGAGCAGGCTCAGCGAAAAGAGAATCCGCACGCGTGCGTTGCCGATCAGGAAGGCGTGCAGCATCGCGCATTCCTGCGTGCTGCCGAGGAAGTTGGTGAGCGTGTCGCGCGGATAATCGTAGGGGAAGTAGATGTCGTGGAGGTGCACGATGACGCCGCTTGCCAGCGCGGGCAGCACTTCCAGAATCAGGTAGTTGACATCGCTTCCGGTTTTGACCGCGTGCGAAGAATCGATGAACAGCAAGCAATCCTTGCCGAGTTTTTCGCGAAACAGGCTTACCGGCACATCCTGAACCGGCTTGTCTATCAGAGTAACGCCGGCGCTTCGCAGCCATGGGCGCGGGTGCGGTTCAATGCAGGTGACGCGGCTGCCGTTGCCGTTGCGGGCGATGGCCGCCAGCGCCACCTTGGTAGAGACGCCAGAGCCGACCTCGATAATCTGGGGCGGCCGGAAGTGGCGAATCGCGCCGTAAAGCGCTTGGGCTTCGAGGTAGCCGAAGCCCGGACCGCTGTCGGAGCGGCAGGCATCGAGATAGACCTGATTGCCACGATATTCGGCTTCGAAAGGCGCGCAGATCTGTGCGAGCTGCTCGGCCTGTGCGTTCGCATCGAGTCCGACGCCCGTCCAGGTAGAACGCTGCGCCCAGCGGTCGCGCGTCCGCTCGAGTTCGAGCAGGTTGGGCATCGCGCCGTAATAGTGCACCGGCGTGACGATGATCCCAGCCCGCAGGCCGAGGCGGTGAACACGAAACAACACGCGTTTGGCAAAGTCGTTGATTTGCCGCCGCATGCCGCAATCATACACGGCTCCGGCGCAGGAAGCGCTGCTACCGAATGAGCCCGGGCCCTTTGATCGCGCGACCGATATCGCTATCCTTGGGCGTTATCTCCGGGGGCGTTATCTCCGGGAAGCTGGTTCAACCATGAGACATTGTGCGATCTGCAACAAACGGCCGTCGGTCGGCAATAGCGTGAGTCACGCCAACAACAAGACCAAGCGGCGCTGGAATCCGAATCTGCAGGAGGTCCGCGCCAAGATCGGCGGCGGTGTGCAGCGAATCCTGGTCTGCACCCGATGTATCCGCAGCGGCAAGGTCAGCAAGAGCGCCTGACGACGCGGGCCAATTCGGTCCGCCCTGCCTTCAAGTTCCTGATCTATCGCGCGGCTAGGGCTCGCTGAGTCGCGCCTTGATCTCTGCCGGTATCGGCATCGCCTTGAGCCGCCGCTCATCGGCCGGATCGCGCCCCCCCCAGATTCGCGTCTCGTAGCCCTCGGCCGCCAGCTTGCCGTCCTTGTAGATTCGATGCCGGACGGTGAAGCTTTTGTTGCCCCAGCGCTCGACGAAGCTCTCGATCTCGAGGTCGTCGCCATGGCTGGCCGCAATGATAAAGCTGGCGCGCGCGTCGACCAGCGGGATTCCCACGCCGCCCGCCTCGACCATCATGCGCTGCGACATCCCGGCCTTCTCCAGCAGCGCGGCGGTCGCCTCGTCGAACCATATGAAGTAGTTCGGATAGAAGACGATCCGCGCCGCGTCGCACTCGCCCCATTGCACCCGGAAAGTCCGCCGGCTCACCAGCGGCCGCGCCGCCGCTGCGCTCACGCGCGCTTCCCGCGCTGCTCCCGGTAAAGCCCCAGCTTCTCGTGCACCGGGCGGTCCGAGTAGCTGAAGATCACCGCCTCGTTGCCGTTGGTCTCATGGTAATGCCAGCACCAGGTCGGGACCACGAAAACATCGCGCGGACCCCATTCGAAGCTGGTGCCGTTGACCACCGTGCGCCCCTCGCCCTCGCATACCACGTAAACCGTGCCGTCGGTCGAGCGAAACGGCGTCCCGGAAAAGCCCTTGGGCAGCAGCCGCATCGAGGTGCCGATGGTCGGCATCGCCCACTCGCCGGTGACCGGGTTGATATAGTTCATCTTGAGCCCGTGACAATCGTCGTAGTCGCCGCGCGCCGCCATCCGCTCCAGCGCCTCGCGCGTGCGGGTGTAGCTGTAGTTGAGGATCGGGCTGGTGGGGACGCGATGCTGATGACCGTCGGGCACCATCCCGGTCGCCCAGCGGGCCTCGGAATCGCCCTCGGGCCGGTCGATCGGAAACTGGTCCTCGGGGTAGGGCTCGAAGAAGCTGCAGTTGAGCATGTCGACGATCGGGATATCGAGGCCGTCGAGCCATACCATCGGCTGGTCGGTCTCGTTGCCATGGTCGTGCCAGGTCCAGCTCGGCGTGATCACGAAATCGCCGGGCCGCATGGTGGTCTTCTCGCCGTTGACCGCGGTGTAGGCGCCTTCGCCCTCGATGATGAAGCGCAGCGCGCCCTGGGTGTGGCGATGGCTGGGGGCGACCTCGCCCGGCATGATCATCTGCAGTCCGGCGAACAGCGAGTGGGTGATACAGGGGAAGAAGTAGTCGCGCAGGCCGGGATTCTCGAGGATCAGCACGCGGCGGTCGGCCTCGCGCGCCGAGATCACCGAGCCCGACTCCATCAACGCCGGCTTCACGTCCTGGTCGTATTTCCACAGCGTCGGCAACTCGTGCGGCTTGGGCTCGTTGGTCTGGATGCCCTTGAGGACCTCCCACAACGGGGTCAGGTTTTTGTTCCGGATGCGGGCGTAATAGGCCTCGCGTTCGGGTGTGCGCTTGGGCTGCTCTCGCATGGTTCGCTTCTCCTCGATGGACGCTTCGCTCGGGACGGTTCCCTACCGGAATGGTATCAGAGACGAACCGGGGATGGGATGTCAAACGCAGGCGTGCCGACCACTTGCTACTCGATAGAAGGCCTCTCGAGCGGAGCAGAGCGATCTAACCCTCGCGCCGAGCAAGGAGGTCGGTGGCGGCGCCGATTTTCGGGGTGCCGCGTAGCTGTTGCTGCGGTCCCTCTGTCAGCAGACGCGGTGCGCGCCGCCATCTGCGCGCCGCTGATGAGGGTCCTACCCCCAACCCTGCCCCTCCCCCCAATCCGGGGGAGGGGATAAGAAAGCGTGCAGGGCTCCGGTTCCGCCTCGTGAGGGAGTTTCAAATCATCAATGTAAATGATGACGGTCGAATGACTATTGATGCATCTTTGCTCAGTTCACCACTTTTCGAATAGTCAAATACTCTCAGCCCTTTAGCTCACGGACTGTTAGTCGTCGAGCTGTCATGGGTCACAGTCTTATTACCCAGCGGCCCGTAAGTAGTGCTGTCAGTGTGGTTTTCCTCCGCCATTGAGGGCTGAGCGGGCATATTGGCAGTGCTGGTGGTGGTCTCACTGGTCGTGGCGGGAGCGGTAACCGTAGTGGTCTTTTTCGTCACGGCTGCAGGCGCCATTGCGCTGGTCGTGGTGGTTTGAGAACTCGAGTTTTCGGTCGTTTGCGACCATGCGAGTCCACTTGCACCGACACAGACGGCGAGAGCAGCGGTTGCCATTATTGGTACAAAAAGTTTCATTTTCTGGAACCTCCGTTATTAGTTGGAGAACCACTGCTCCTGATTTGCGCTGAGCAAGTGAGTCACCTCATTGAGATGGAACGCTACCATCTTGACCCTAACGGGGTTGATCCGGGAGAACAACAGAAGTATCAGCCGGACCGCGTCCTACCGGGGGTTTGTGTTATCCAGAGTACCGAGTGAGTGAGTATTTCGGGGCGACCGGCGGCTTGGCCCACAGAGCCTTCTCTGCTCTTCGGGGTAGCCGGGCGCCGGAGCGCGACGCGCGGGTCAGATCGCCCGGCCGCCGCCCCTCAAGCAATGGCGCGACCGCCCTTGCTGGTCACCGGCGAGGCATCGCAGATGCCACTGTGGCGGGATGAACGTCAGTTCAGATGGCGGGTTTCGCCGCCGGCCATCACCCGGGTGTTATGCTCGATCGCGACGAACACCCGCAACAGCTCCGCCACCGCGCCCGTAAAGACGCCGCCGAACAACAGGCCGAGGCCGCCGGGCAGCAGATCGAAGGACGCCAGGTCGCGATCGATATTATTCGGCAGATGCAACAGGATTACGCTCAGCGCTACCAGTGCGACTACGCCGCCGACGAAGATCGCGGTCCAGCCGATAATCTCCAGCACCGTGCAGTAGAAAACCAACAACGGGAAACGCGCCGTCGACTCTTCCATCTTGGGGTCCTCTCGCCGTCCCTCTTAGCCGCCCCTAGGCTGACAAGCAAGGCCGCTCCTTTAATGCGGGCAGGAGAGGAGCCCACTGGCTTGGCTGCGGTCGGACCGCTAGCGTTGAACGCGGGGGGTGCCTCAAGTGCGACGACTATGCCTGTGGAGCGCCATCGCGGCGATACTGTCCGGATTCGGGCCGGCGCCCGCAGCCTGGGCGGCGCCCTACACCGCCACTTTCATCAGCAGCAGCAGCGTCCTGAATACCACCGGCTTTTGCGGCAGTTCGGATTTCAACAGCCAGTGCCCGAGCGGAATCTGCGATTGTCTCGAACTGACCGGGCGCGCCACCGGCAATGTGCTCGGCCGTACGGTCAAGGACGGCGCCGAGATCGATATCACCTTCGATCTGGGCGGGCCGGCGGTCGGATGGAGCCCGAACGCGCAATGTTCGCCGATCTATGCCAGTGCGTTTATGCCCGGTAATCGCGACTCCGAGCGGCTCGATTTTACCGGCTCGATGTGTCTGCTCGACAGCAACTTCAAGCCGCGCGCCGCGCCGCTCGGCGGGACCTGGGGACTGACCGACCTGAGCGGTATCAAAGTCGGTTTCGGCAAGGTCACCGGCAAGCTCAATTTCTACAACTTCAACGTCCCGCAGAAGCTTATCTTCAGCGGTTTCAGCACCAACGGTCCGTAGCCGGGCGGCACGGCCTCGTCGGCGCTCGCCGGGCGCAATCGAGCTGTGCGTTGCGCCGTCACCGATCTTTTGGCAGGGTGATCATGCCGTGGCGCTGCTCCCTAGTCGGGGCGTCCGGCTGAGACGGTGCAGCAGCGAGCAGAGAGCCGTTTTCGATACCAGGCCGGCAGGCGCGCGCTGGCGATTGCCGCGTTGCTGCTGAGCGCGCAATTTCTCGCCCTCGCCCACGTCCATCCGTTTGCCTTTGACAAGGGTTTTCATGCCAACGCGCAGGTCGTGGCCAACGACGGCCTGTGCGCGCTCTGCCTGCTGCATTTCAATTGTCCGGCCAGCGCCAGCCCGCCGATAGTTGTCGCGCGGCCACCGCTGGTCGAAGCCTTGCCGATTGCCACGGCCTCGAGCCCGCTGCGCTCATCGGTAAAGACCTGCCTGTTCGGCAGGGCGCCCCCCGCCGCGCTCTAAGCTTCAGCTTCGCGAGCTTTTTTTCCAACGGCGTGTGTAGCAGGCACGGCCGGCGGCGGTTTCGATCGCATCGCCGGCGATGCGCGGGTGGGAGCTGATGACGCATAAAGTTATTGCCTTGCTGGTCGGGGCATCGATGATTTTGCTGCAGATGACCGGTTCGATCGCTGCGGCGGCCGCAACCAACCCTCGGCCATCGCGAGGCCTGAGCGGTACCGTCGAGGATTCTTTGGGACGGCCGATCGCGGGGGCGAAGGTGACGCTCAAGGGCGCCAACGGGCGGGCGCTTAGGCGCGGCGTCACCGATTCCCACGGCC
>Ga0307372_10001024_pt1 | contig 49020 bp, 50 predicted proteins | sample OX1MG_FD_202533 | JGI IMG/M metagenome (GOLD analysis project Ga0307372, IMG submission 202533) | Soil microbial communities from Risofladan, Vaasa, Finland - OX-1 | ecosystem: Environmental > Terrestrial > Soil > Coastal area > Acid sulfate soil | place: Finland: Risofladan, Vaasa | collected...
CGCGGATGGTCACAGTCTTGTGGCTCGCGCCGCTTGCGCCGCGCCGATCGATATTAAACAATCGCCTCTCCGACCCGCGCGGAGAGGTGGCCGAGTGGTCGAAGGCACCAGATTGCTAATCATGAGCGGGGGGTTCTGGCAGGTCACGTCAGATCATAAAACATAGTAAAATCAAAGTGTTTTCACTTTCAAACACCGTACCAGATCACCTCAATTCAGATCGTCTTGGACACTTTTGGACACGTTACAAAGTGATAGAAAAAGTAGCTGGGGGTTAAGTCTCGATTTTGGGGTCGTTTCCCCGCCTTCAGATTTCTGGGATTGGTACAGCCGAAGGTAGTTGATGAATGGCTGTACTTTCTGAATGAGAGACAATCCGGACGCTTATTGACGCATACGGCAGTGCCGTATAGACTTGCTATGCACACGGTGATCGAAACTCCGACCTATCTCGCTGATGTCAAGGCCTCTCGTCTGACGGAAACGGAAAGAGAGGCCATAGTTGAGATGATCGCAAGCAACCCGCAAGCGGGCGACGAGATCGGCGGTACCGGCGGAGCGCGCAAAGTTCGTGTCGCGGGTCGCGGCAAAGGAAAAAGCGGCGGGTATCGCGTAATTACATTCTATTCGGGCAAAGACGTGCCGGTGTTTTTGCTGACGATTTATTCAAAAGGCGAGAAAGCGAATCTGACCAAATCGGAGAGAAACGAGTTGAAAAGTATTTTGGGGGATATCGTTGGAGAGTACAGGAAGGGAGCGAAACGCCATGTCTAAGATTGGAACGAGGCTCCTCAAAGCGGCCAAGGAAGCTCGCGCCATTGCGCGGGGCGAGATCACCGATGGTTTCGTGGTGCATGTGCCCGATGATGTCGATATCAAGGGACTCAGGAAAAAGCTGCGATGCTCACAATCGGAATTTTCCCGGCGATTCGGGTTCGCCATCGACGCCGTGCAGGATTGGGAGCAGCATCGCAGGATGCCGGACAGAACGGCGCGCATTCTTTTGACCGTCATCGCGCGCGAGCCGGCTGCCGTCACCCGCGCGCTAGCGCGATGACCCGAGCTGCACGTTTGAGGAGTGATGAACTGTGAAAGTCGCAAGAAAGCGGAAGCCGACCAGCGACGCGATCGAGATCATCCATCGGAGACACTACGAAGGGCATCCCCAGCGTATCGCCGAACTCGCCGAAGCCGAGGCAAACGACACAGTTGCCCGCAAGATCTACGAGCTCCGCAAGCGCGCGGGCATCATCCAGTAGCAGCTCGCAAAGCTACTCGGCACGACTACTTCGGTCATTTGCAGGCTGGAAGACGCCGATTACGAAGGCCACTCGCTGGCAATGCTCCGGCACATCGCCAAGGCGCTAAACAAGCGCGTCGAGTTCCGATTCGTGAGCGCGCGCCGCAAGGCGAAGGTCGCGTAGCCCCGGATCACTATGAAAAAGAAACTGCCACGCTTAAAAAGCTATAAGGAAGCCGAAGAGTTTGTCGACAAGGCCGACCTGACCGAATACGACCTCTCCGTCATGCGACCGATCCGCTTCGAGTTTCAGCCCAAGAGCGAGCGAGTCAACATGCGTCTGCCACGGCAATTGCTCGATGCCGTGCGAGACTCGGCGGCTAGGGCTGGAGTTCCATATCAGCGCTTCATCCGCCAGGCGCTCGAGGAGGCTGTGCAGTGCAAACGTGCGTGACATGGTGAGCCGAGAAGCGATCTCGTTACCTCTGTACATCCCCCCGGAGTTGATCACGCTTCGCCGGCGTCCCGGAGCGCCCCTGTTTGCATCCACATCGCCGCCCTGGCCGAACGGCATCCGCGCGAAGCAGGATCCTCCGATTGACGTTTGTATAGGCATTTGCCTATACTTGAGCCGGTGACGCGAAAGACCGCCTTCGCGGGCTTCGAGTGGGACGCGGGAAATCGTGGAAAATGCCAGAAGCACGGCGTCTCAATTCAGGAAATCGAGCACGTGCTCACGCACGCCGAGACCCTGATAACGCCCGATCCAAAGAATCCTGCTGGCGAGCCGCGGTTTCTGGCCATCGGCCGCACCCAGCAGGGACGTTATACGTTCGTGGTCTTCACGCCTCGCCAGCGCGCGGCCGGCGCTCGGTTGCGGCCGATAAGCGCTCGCTACATGCACAAGAGGGAGATCAGGAAATATGAGCAAGAAATTGCCCGCGCTCAAGAGCGACAAGCAAGCGGAGGAGCTCCTCGATAAGGATTTGTCGGAGTACATCAGCGCCGAGAATCTTCAGCCGTATCCATTTGAATACAGGCCGAAGCAAAAGTCAGTGAACCTGCGAATCTCCGCCGAATTGTTGCGCGCCGTTCGCGCTGCCGCTCGCCGCCGCCGTATCCCATACCAGCGCTACATTCGCCAAGCCCTGGAACTCGCGCTCCAGCGCAGCGAACCCCCAGCCGCGCAACGACAGGCGGCGCGTTCTCGCGGATAGTCGATGCGACGAATGAAACAGACCAGCAAGCAGAAGCTGGCGACCGACGCGGTCGAAATCATTCATCGCCGTTACTACCAGGGGCATCCGCAACGAATGGTCGAACTGGCCGACGCCGAGGCGGACGACACGGTTGCGAGTAACATCTACGAGCTCCGCAAGCGAGCGGGCCTGACTCAGCAACAACTCGCCAAAATTGTCGGCACAACTACTTCGGTCATTTCCGGGCTCGAAGACGCGGATTACCGAGGCCACTCACTGGCGATGCTCCGACGCTTCGCGAGCGCGCTGAACAAGCGCGTGGAACTGCGCTTCGTCAACGCTAGCCAAAACACAAACGTCGCATAGCCGTAGACGCGCATAATTGCGATTTGACATTCCTGCACCTATAAACAACTGATCGAACATCAGCACCGAAGTATCGCCATGCTCAAAATTTGGGGCCGTAGAAATTCTTTCAACGTTCAGAAGGTGATGTGGCTGGTCGGCGAGCTCGGCCTTGAGCATGAGCACATCAATGCCGACGGGTCCTTTGGCGGATTAGATGCCCCAAGCTTCTTGGCAATGAACCCTCACGGCCGCGTTCCCGTGATTGCCGATGACGACGGGACGACTGTTTGGGAGTCGCACACGATTATTCGATACTTGGCCGCGCGTTACGGTTTGAACACGTTCTGCCCGGCCGATCCGGCTGAGCGGTCCCTCGCTGATCGCTGGATGGACTGGGCCCTCGCAACCCTCCAACCGGATTTCATGGATGTCTTCTGGGGCTTTTACCGACCCCCCCCGAGTCCGAACGGAACTGGACCCAAATCCGGGACGCCATCTCGCGATGCGCGCGAGACTATTCGCTGCTGGATCGGCATTTGGAGCGTCAAGAATATATCGCGGGCGACCGATTCACGATCGGGGACGTCCCGGCGGGAGCCTCGCTCTATCGTTACTTTTTACTCGATATCGAACGCCCGCGACTTCCGCACGTCGAGGCATGGTACCGCCGCCTGGGCGAGCGGCCGCCCTATCGCGAGCATGTCATGATCCCATTCGATGATCTCCGCGGCCGACAGGCCTATTGAACAAAGGCGTCGCACTTCGTTTCGTTAAGGCAAACCGGAATCCGAAAGCCGCATAGTCGCGCGTGATGTGTCTCGATACCAAAGCCGGTATGTTGAAGATCGCGCGCGCCGCGAGCGCGGACTACGATGCCGTGATGGCCATCCTGCGCGAAGCGGCGGACTGGCTCTCCGCGCGCGGCAATCCGCAATGGCAGCACTGGTACATGGACTTTGGCGAACGCATGCTGCGCGAGCGCTTAGAACATCAAGAGGTCTATCTCTTCAGGTTGGACAGCACTCCGGTCGGCACGCTCGCGATCCAATGGTCCGATCCTGACGTTTGGAGCGAACGCGGCCTCGACGCACTTGCAGGTTACATCCATGGTATGGGAATCGCGCGTTCCGTCGGCGGTCAGCGCGTCGGTCAGCAGATGCTCGAATGGGCGGTCGAAACGATCGCTACGAGGGTCCGGCGGTTCGCGAGACTCGACGCGATGGCTTCGAACGAACCGCTGTGCCGCTACTACGAGGAGCGCGGCTTCCGGCCGCTCGGCACAGTAGTGCTCGCGGGAAACTTCACGACTCGGCTCTTCGAACGGGAAGCGTTGCCGACGATCTGATTCGAGGCTCGCGAATGAAAGTCTTCCTGACCCAACTCCACGCCCACAGCGATGATTTCAGGAGGAATTTCGAGCGCATCAGACATCTCGCCGAGAATTCGCGCTCCGGATTTTCATCGGAGGATGTGTTGGTTTTGCCGGAACTGGTTGGGGGTAAATCTGAGCGACCAGAATACGAGAGGGCGACATCAAGTCTCGCGAGACATATCGGATGTTACGTGGTTGGGGGTTCGCATCACGAAGAACGTCATGGAGGTCGCGTCAACTCCGGCTCGGTCGCCGCCCCCTCCGGAGAAATCATTTCGCGCTATGAAAAGCTTCGACCGTACGGCGTCGAATCGAAACTTGGGGTTGTGCCCGGAAAGCTCACCGGCCAGTTTAACATCGGCGACTGCCGCGTTTTGGTGCTAATATGCGCCGACTTCTGGTACTCGGAAGTATTTCTGAGCCGTTTGATGCCGAGACCAGATCTTATTCTCGTGCCAACGTTTTCAATCAGCTCTCGGGCATCTCCTCTTGCCGCCAGATCACTCTGGAGAAGTATGGCCGTTTCAAGAGCATATGAGTTCGGCGCCTACGTCGGTATCAGCGATTGGGCGTATCCGTGCGAATATCACGGCCTGAAGAGCAGCTCAGTCGCAGGGCTGGCAGATCCGAGACCGCATAGCCACGACAGATTCTTCTCAAAACTCGGACGCCGTAAAATCGACGGCCATTCCGTCGACGTACGGCGCTTGAGAGAACTCCGACAGCATCGTTCAAATCATGCGTTCCTATCCGACGAGACTCTGACAGGAAATTTCCTAAATCCGTCTGCGGGAAAGTCTCGCTCAAGGGTCTCGCGCTAGATGGCGAAAGTATCGGATCTGCGGAGCGCAGTCCGCTCTCCCCGCGCCAGCTGACTCCCACGGATTTCGACGCAGAGGCGTTTGTGCTCGGGGGCACCGTTCAATGCCGAAGCCGCGCGCGCACCGCGTGCCTTTTGTCTTTCGTAAAGACCTCGGTGCCATCGACTCAGAACGCGGTTCCAGGAAAACGCCTCAGTTCTCCTTCCCCGCAAGTCCAGTGAGCTCGCGAGTCCCAGTAGGCGTGGCAATCGGGCCGCGACGCTGGCTCGTCATCCAGCGAGCCAGCGGGCACTATAACGCTTCGTCCGCTCCGCGTCAGATGCGGCAGCGGGGATCCGCAGCGCGAGCAGAACGTGGTCGCGAAGTTCTGTGCGTCCGGCAGATCAAACCGGACCGTCAACTCCTGCCCCGAAGTCCACGAGAACCGATTGGGCGTAACGCGCAGGTTCGAAGCGTGCGCACTCCCTGTCGCCTTGCGGCATCGCGAGCAGTGACAGTGCACAAAGCTCAGAAATGGCTCCGACACCCGGTACGTAACCGCTCCGCAGAGACAGCTTCCGCGTAGGACTGGTTCCATGCACAAAGATTAGCGACCGGCGCCACGAATCGCCAATGTCATTCGAGCCAACAGGAGCCTTTGGTAGGTCGCTACTGAGCTATTCAAACGATTGATCGTCGTCGTCTCAGATCACGTTAGGTCCGATGATGCTGGACGCCGCTGAACCCCAGGGCGTACATCGCCGTTATCGCTCGTCGCCGCTCTGGCAAGCGTTTTGCTCGTGTCGTGAATGCAGCGAGCACGAATTTCAGAGCGCGTGCTCGATCGCTAACAGCGAGGCGTCGGCATGGAAGGTAGCGTCTATCTCAAAGCGCGGCAGGAATGGGACGAGCGGTACGCTGATCTCGTCCTCGGCAAACGCAACTGGCAGATCGCCGCCGCCGGCATGATGGCCATCACCCTTGTGCTGGCCTTCGGGATGGTCTGGCTCAGCACGCGGAGCAAGTTCGTTCCCTACGTCGTCGAAGTGGACAAGCTCGGTTATGCGCTGGCCGCGCCGAGCGCGCTCACGGAGAGCACCGCACAGATCAGCACCGATCGGATGATGCGGTACGAGCTGGCGGCCTTCATCCGAAACGCCCGCGAGGTCATCACTGATCCCGCCGCCGAGCACCAGATCATCGGGCAGGTATACAGCCGCGCCCGCGGACCGGCTTATAAGTTTCTGGAGAACTACTACCACGAGGACGACCTCGAACATGATCCGTTCAAGGTCGCTCAGCACCAATCCGTCAGCGTCCAGATCGATTCGATCCTGCCGCTCTCGAAAACGACGTGGCAGGTGCGATGGACCGAGGAAGCATCAGGTCTCGACGGGTCGCCGATCGCCACGACTCATTGGGAAGCGGCGCTCGATACCAAGATCATTTCCCCGGCCTCTGACGCTTCGATTCTGGAGAACCCGCTTGGCTTCAACGTCACGCAGATCAATTGGACCGAGCAGCGGAGTTAGGAGGCGATCACGATGAAGTGCATTGTCACATTTGGTTTAGCCGCGCTCGCGTTGACGCTCGCCGCCTGCTCGGCGCAGCAATCGTCCCAGCCACCACCGCTGACGCTTCTGACCAAGGCCGCACCACCGCCCGAGCCGGAGCCCGCACCGCTGACCGGCGCTCAGTTACTCGCGCAGCAGCCCGCGGAGGTCCAAGAAGCGATCAAGCAACATCAGCAGGACGGCGCGTGGCAGGTTTTCAAAACGCCGCACGACGATATCTTCCCGTATGACGAAGGACGGGAGCCAGCGGTTGACTGCGCTCCGCTGCGCACCACCGACATCCAGCTTGAGCCTGGCGAGACAATTACCGACGTGGCCAGCGGCGACAGCGAACGCTGGCTCGTTACCCCGGCCTCATCCGGCGATCCACGCAATCCGACTCCGCACCTCGCGATCAAGCCCGCCGCGGGCGGCATCAGCACCAATCTCACGATTTACACGACCAGGCACATCTACCACCTGATGCTGCGCTCACGTGCCGGACACGAGATGCAGCAAGTCGCCTTCTATTATCCTGACGAGCTCGAACAGGCGATGCAGAACGCCGACCACGCAGCGGCCAACGCGCGCGCGCCAGAGTCGGAGCCGGACGGTGTGGTCGCCTCGCTCGCTTCGCTCGACCCGGGCGTCGTGAATTTCTCGTATGCGGTATCCGGACCGAAGGTGCCGTGGAAGCCGATCCGCGCCTTCGATGATGGGACGCATGTCTTCATCCAGATGCCTGCCACTACCAAGTCGAGCGAAGCACCCGCGCTGATGGTCGCCGCGGGCGACGGCAGCGAGATGGTGAACTACCGGGTCAGGGGCGATTACTACGTGGTCGATAAACTCTTCGATCAGGCGGTGCTGGTTTCGGGCGTCGGTCGCGAGCAAGACCGGGTCAGCATCCGCTACACCGGCGGGGCGAGGTGAATCATGGCCACCGCAGCGTCAATCGGACCGACCGGTCCTCGCGTTCAGCATCAGCGTGGCGGTGGCGCGCGGCTCACACGCACACTGGTTATCGTCGTGGGCGTGGCACTCGCGGCGGCGTTGGTTGTGGCGATCGTCGCGCTGCATTCGGATTCGCCGGAGACCAACCCGGTCGCGCGGAACGACAATGCCGCCGCCGTCACCTCGAACGAGGCACGCGCCGCGATCGCGGAACTTGAAGCGAAGGCCAGGCGCCCCCGAGCGGCCGAGTTCAAACCTGCTCCTCTCCCACCCGTACCGCCCACGATGGCGACGCAGGCTCCTGCCGCTCCCCTCGCGGCGCGTCCACCGAGCAGGCTGGCAGAGTTGGAGGAAGAGGAATACGTCAAGGCGCTCTCCGCGCCACCGATGGTGGGAGCATTTCACCACGGCGAGACGCTCGAAGTACCGACGCTCGCCGGCCAAGGTGGCGCAAACGGCTTCGATCAGTTTCCGACCGCTCAATATGCGCAGAACGGAAGCGCGAACGTGCCGGCGAGCCTCAAGCCACCACCATCGCCGTATCTGATCACGGCAGGCAGCGTGATACCCGCCGTCCTGATCAGCGGGATCAACTCCGAACTGCCGGGGCCGATACTCGCGCAGGTCCGCGAGAACGTCTTCGATACTGCCACCGGGCGATGGGTTCTGATCCCGCAAGGCTCGAAGCTCATCGGCGCGTACAAGACCGATGCGGCTTATGGACAGCAGCGCGTGCAGATCGGATGGAAGCGCATGATTTTCCCGAACGCATCGAGCATGGACATTCCGGAGATGCCGGGCGCCGACGATGCGGGCTACGCCGGGTTCAGCGATCAGGTGAATAACCATTACCTCAAGACCTATGGCACCGCGGCGCTGCTTTCCGTGATCAGCGCCGGCCAGATGGTCGGGCAGATGGGAGCGTTCGGCGGAGGAATGGGTTTCTCCGGCCCTTACGGGTACGGCTACGCGACCCCGAACCAAATGTCATTGCTCAGCGAGATGGGCGGCGCGGCGGCCAGTCAGCAACTGGGACAAGTCGCGCAGGGCAGTCTCCAGCGCGGGATGAACATTCCGCCGACCTTGGAGATACGGCCGGGCTACCAGTTCAACGTGATGGTGACCAACGACCTCGTATTGCCGGGACCGTACCGGAACTGACGCGGTGAGCAACCGAGATGGAACCGGACATCGAAAGACAGATGCTCATTCCGAACTACTTCACGCTCAGAATTGGAGGATTCCTTAAGCAGGAGATCGACGCGTACGTCGAGTACGCCCGCGAGGTCGCGCATCAGAAGATCGATCCAGCAGAGGTGGCGCGGTTGATGCTGTGGCACTTCGTCGAGACCAACGAGGAATTCAGCGCGTGGCGCAAGACGCGCATGTACGAGAACTCACAACGACTCAGGCAAAGGAGTTGGAAAGATGAAGCTCAGACTGAAAGGCAAAGAGTTACCGCCGGTGCAGTTGCGACTGACGTTGCCAGGCAGCCTCAAGGAATCGCTCGACGAGTACGTTGCTTATTTGCACGACAAGCTTCAGCGCGAAACGGACTGCAAGGAAGTGGCGATCGAGATGCTGAAGCACTTCGTTGAAAGCGATCGGGACTTCAGGGGTTGGCGGAGTCGGCAGGCGGCGGGTGCTGAGGGATCGGTGCAGAAGGAGGAGAGGAATGGGGAAGCGGGGGCAATGCGGTCGTAGGGCAAGATAAAGGACTTGAAGTATGTCACCTGTTTTTCACCGATTTGCCCCCGCTTTACCTGAGGATTCTGCATATCACGGCATGAGCCCGTATTTTACAGAGAATCTGCGGCGTGGAGCGCGGATGCTGCTCATACTGACAAGCGTGATGGCTGCGATCGTCGCGGTCTTCTGGATGCTCCGCCTGCGGATCGCGCTCACCGATAGCGCCTGTCCGCTGGGAATCTATCGCATGGTGAATCGGCCCATCTCGCGGGGCGATTTGGTGCTCGCCTGTCTGCCACCGGCACTCGCGCGGTTCGCGCAGGCGCGCGGGTATCTCGCGCGAGGACGCGGATGCGGCGACGGCATCGAGCCGGTAGGAAAACGGGTTGGCGCGTTACCCGGCGACACGGTCGAAGCCACGCCCGATTACGTCGCGATCAACGGGCATCGATTGGAGAACTCGGCCACGGTTTCGCGCGACAGCCGCGGAAGATCGCTCACGCACGTAACGCCAGGTCGATACACAGTCCGACCGGATCATGTCTGGCTATTTGGAACGACAGACGCGCGCAGTTGGGACTCGCGCTACTTCGGTCCAGTTCCGATCGGATCAGTACGAGCGCAACTTGAACCGCTCGTTACATGGTGAACTCATGGCTCCGTACCAGCACACCAAAGAGCAAGGGCTTCGCGTCCATCATCTGGCGAACCTTGGCGGATTGCTTGCGATTGCCGGCCTCGATCAGCAGCCGCCCGACCTGTTGCTCGGAGCGTTTCTGGAAATCGCCAAACGGCTTCCGGAACTCTCGGCCGCTCGGATCGCCGAGATCACGTCCGCCGGACACGCGAAGCTCGACGAGCGCGCGAGCGCCAAGCGTGCTTGGAAGTCGTGGCAAAGAGCCAAAGAGCTGCACGCAGTCACTCTGACCAGCTCGCAGATCGTGCGTGTGATTGCGGCGCTCGGCGCCACGCCGCCGAGCGATAGCGCGCAACTTCCGAGCGTGATGGCTGCGCTTCTGGATCGGAGTGCATCATGAGCAACTTGCTGCGCGATGATCTGGAGATGAGGCCCCGGCCATTGCGCCGCCGTGGAGACCGGCAGCACACCCGGAAGCTTTGGTGGACGGCGGCTTCGCTGGGCTCGCGTCGGTCGCGCGGCGTCAAAATATCGCGCTTCGCACGACGCGGCGAGGACGTAAGGCTCAACACCCGCTCGTATCTGCAACGAAGCGCCGTCAAGATCTCGTACTCGCGCAACACCAAGTCGGCGTCCTGGACGGCGCACGGGCGTTACCTCGCACGGGAAGGCGCACAGCAGAAGGCCGCCAAGGGGCTTGGCTTTGACGCCGGCCGCGATGACATCGAGCTCCCGCAGATTGCAAAGACGTGGCAGGAAGCCGGCGACCAGCTCATGTTCCGGATCATCGTATCGCCCGAGAACGGCACCGAGATCGACCTGCGCGAGCACGCGCGGACGCTGATGGCACAGATGGAGCGCGATCTGGGAACGCACCTCGAGTGGGCGGCGATCGACCATCACAACACCGACAATCCTCACGTCCATATCCTGCTCCGGGGGCGGGACGAGACGGGGCAACCGCTCAGAATCGACGCGGACTACATCAAGTCAGGCATTCGCGCGCGCAGTGCCGAGATCGCAAGCCGCGAACTCGGCCTCAGAAGCGAACGGGACATCGTTGAAGCGCGCGGTCGAGCAGTCGAGCGGATGCAGTTCACCGAAATCGACCGCGCCCTGATCCGACGCGCGAACGGCAGCGGACTCGTCGCTTTCGACGGCAAGCAACCCAAAGGCACGGCTCAAAGAATGCGCCGTACCCAGGACTTGGCGCGGCTCGCGTTTCTCGAACGCGAGGGCCTCGCCTTCAAGGTGGACTCGAACAGTTGGCAGCTCTCGCCGGATTTGGAGAAGGCTCTGCGTGAACAACAACTCGCGACCGACATCATCAAAAGCCGCGCGCGCCATAGCGATCAGATCCTCGACCGACGAGCGCCGATCCGGCTGACGACGATTGAGCCGGGCCAGCAGATCACCGGCCGTGTCGTAGGCACCGGACTCGAAAATGAAGCCACGGATCGGCGCTACCTCCTGCTCGAGGGCGGCGATGGTCAGCTCCACTACATTCGCCAGACCGCGGCGATGATTCGGGCGCGCGGCGAAGAGCGGCTGAAGGTCGGTGAAACCGTAACCCTCGCCGGCGGAGAATTCGAGAAAAACGGAAAGCGGCTTCGCTACGTTCACATTCAAGATCACAACAAAGGACGTACACGCTAATGGCAAACACATCGCTGCCCTACAAGACGCCGCCAGCCGGCGGATCAACCCAACTCGCCGTCGCGGCAATCGCAATAGTCTCTTTCACCGGCATCTTTTCGCTGGCGGCCGCGACCGAGCATGTCGCCGCGATGCTCGGATACGCCGCCGTTCTCGGCGCCCCTCTTTCGACGCTGCGGCCGTTCGGACCTCTATATGCGCCGTGGGATTTCATCTTGTGGGCGTGGAAGTGGCGTGACGTGGTCGCGGCCCGGCCGGTATTCCAGTCCGGCGTCCGAATATTCGAATACCCGACTCTCATCATCGGAGTAGCTGCAATGCTTGTCGTGGGCCTCAGCAGAGGGCGCGGGCTTCACACCGACGATCTCCACGGTTCCGCTCATTGGGCGAACTGGCGCGAGATCAAGTCGACTGGACTTCTCGACGCCGGCGACGGTGTATATGTCGGCGCGTGGCGAAGCGGCAGAAAAATCCACTATCTGCGCGACGCGGGTCCGGCTCATGTGCTTGCCTTCGCGCCAACGCGCACCGGCAAGGGCGTCGGACTGGTTATCCCAACCCTGCTCAGTTGGCCCCACAGCGTTGTGGTTCACGACATCAAGGGTGAGAACTGGGCGCTCACCGCGGGATGGCGGCAACAAGAACTCGGAAGCCTCTGCCTTCGGTTCGACCCGACCTGCACCGATGGCACAGCCGCGCGTTACAACCCGTTGTCGGAGATCCGGCTCGGCGCACAGGAAGTCAAAGACGCGCAGAACATCGCGGACATGCTGATCGATCCTGCAAGCAACGCGCCTCGCGATCATTGGGATCTGACCGGACACGACTTGCTGACGGGCGTAATTCTTCACGTGATCCACACCAGCGCGCAAAAGACGCTCGCGGGTTGCCTCAATTTTCTGAACCCGCCCGATCGCGACCAGGAGAAGGCGCTCCGCGCGATGATCGAAACCCCTCACACCGGAGAGATCGCACACGCGGTCATTGCAGGAGCGGCGCAGGCCGTGTTGAGCAAAAGCCCGAACGAACGCGCGTCGGTTATAAGCGTGGCGACGCGATGCCTCGCGCTTTTCCGCGACCCGATCATCGATGCCAACACTTGCGAGTCGGATTTCTCGGTCAGCGACCTGATGCATCACGAACGCCCGGTAAGCCTTTATCTTACCGTGCCTCCTTCCGATCTCACACGAACGCGCACGTTGATGCGGCTCCTGCTTGCACAGATGGGAGCGCGCCTCACCGAGAAGCTTCACGGCGCAGATCACGATTCGTATCGGCGTCGTCTGTTGCTGATGCTTGACGAGTTCCCGGCGTTGGGAAGGCTGGACTTCCTGCAGAACGTCCTCGCATACGCCGCCGGGTACGGAATCAAGGCGTATCTGATCGCGCAGGACCTGAGCCAACTCTATGCCGCGTATGGACGGGACGAATCGATCGTTTCCAATTGCGCGGTTCGCGTCGCCTTCACGCCGAACAAAATCGAAACCGCGCGGCTGCTTTCCGAGACGGCGGGAGTCGCTACCGTGCGTCATCAGCATCGCACGCGCTCGGCCTCGCAGGTCAGCGTCTCGGAGCCTGAGAATCAGCGACCACTGTTGACCGCGGACGAAGCGATGCGGCTTCCCGGCGACGCCGCGCTCATCTTCGTGTCCGGTACTCCGGCCATCTATGGAACGAAGATTCGCTACTACCTCGATGCTGATTTCAGCCAGCGCGCGAAGATTCCAGCCCCACGATTTTCAGATCGCATCGAGCACGAGGAGAATTTCTCTGGCTCACCGGATGCCCGAAGTCCCGAAGAGCGGTCATGGCCGGTAGACACAGCCGAAGCCCCACAGGCGCCGGACGGAACGCGGGATCGAGAAACATCGCTCGCGCGCGAGGTCCAAACGAACGCCGCGACGCCAATCGACGGCCGCGAAAAGGCCGCTATCGAGAGGTTGCTCTGATGAAACCTGGCATCCGCGCAGTCGCCTGCTACCTGACCGAGGCCGAGGCCGACGCGATGAAGCGCGCGGCGGCGGCGTGCAACCTCTCGCTCTCCCGCTACCTGAGACAATGCCTGCTCCATTACCAGAAGCTGATGGCGGAGCAGCCGGCACTGGCATCGACCGCGATCTCGATTCCGCTTGCCGAGACTGAACAGCGCCTTTCGCGCAGCATCGACACACAGAGCAAGCGCATCACGAAGATTCACGAGCGGCTTCAGATTCTGCTCGCGATGATTGATCGCTTTGCGCTCACCGCGCTTATCCATGCGCCCGAGGTTCCCGCTGAGCTTCGAGAGGCGGCAATCGCAAGCGGCAACCGGCGCTACCACAACTGGCGGCGCGCGATCGAGGAACTCCTTCAGGGCGGCGAGTCACCGGCGCTCGTCGAGTTGGACAACGCGGCTGGCGATCAGGCCGAGGAACAAGACGAATCGCAAGAGGCGCGGCCATGAGCTTGGCAGCGATTCAATCGACCCGGCTGGATGAGCGGCTTCGGCGCGAGCTTGGCTCCGCCGTGCTGGCCGCGCTCGAAGACCCGGACGTGATCGAGATCATCCTCAATCCGGACGGTACTCTCTGGCTCGAATCTCACGCCGGAGGAATGCGGCCGACAGGGGCCAAAATGCCAGCGGTTCAGGCAGAACGGCTGATTGGAACGATCGCGTTCGCGCTGAATACCGTCGCGAACGATCAGCGCCCGGTCATCGAATGCGAACTGCCACTGGACGGCAGCCGCTTCACCGGCTGGCTCCCTCCGGTCGTCAGTTCCCCGTCGTTCGTGATCCGAAAGCACGCCCGACTCATCTACACGCTGGACGACTATCTCGCCGGCGGAATCATCAACGCCAATCAGGCCGAAGAGTTTCGCGCTGCCGTTGCCCGACGCGAGAACATCGTGCTCGCCGGCGGAACCGGTTCCGGCAAAACGACACTCGCGAACGCGCTGCTTCACGAGATGGTTCGGCTCGGAAATCCAAACGAGCGTTTCATCATCATCGAGGACACGCTCGAGTTGCATTGCGACGCTCCGAACGTGATGCAGCTTCATACCGCCGCCACCGCGGACCTCACCTTCCTCACGCGCACCACGATGCGCGCGCGTCCCGACCGGATAATCATCGGTGAAGTTCGCGGCGCGGAGGCACTGGCGCTGCTCAAGGCCTGGAATACCGGTCATCCCGGCGGCGTGACGACGGTACACGCCAACAGCGCCAGCGCCGCGCTCACCCGATTGGGCAGCCTCGTCCAGGAAGCGGGAGTACCACCGCAGCCGGACCTGATCGCTCAGACGGTCAGTCTCTTGGCCTTTATCACACGTACGCCCGGCGGGCGGCGCGTGACCGAGATGGCTCGCGTCGAAGGCTACGATCCAGCAATCGGTTTCAAACTCGGTTCGATAGGAGGATGTCATGAAGTCGTTCGTCAATAGGTTTCACGCATGCGTCGGCACTTGGACGAGCAGGCTTAGCTATGCGATTGCCGTGGTAACGATTCTGTGGCCCGCACAGGCGCTCGCCACCACCGGAATCGGAGTCCTGCCGTGGGATGCTCCCCTCGCGACGATTCAGGGAGACCTGCAGGGCACCGTCGCCCACGCCGCGACCACAATCGCCGTCATCGGATGCGGACTCACATGGACGTTTAGCGAGCACGGCACCGGCGCGCGAAAGATGTCGGCAGTCGCACTCGGTGGAGCGGCGGCGCTCGGCGCCACCCAATTGATGACCGCGCTGTTTCCATTCGCGCCGGCGATTTTCTAGCCCGTTTTGGTAGAGCGATGGACACCGAGGTTCAACGAACGCTGATCCATCAGGCGCTTACGCGGCCGGTCCTGCTGGGAGGCGCCGAGCGGCGGCTTGCGATCCTGAACTGGCTGATGGTCGCGGCGCTGATCTTCGGCGTGGGCCTCCATCTGTACACGGTCGCGATCGCGACGATACTCGGCACCGCGGGCCACTGGGCTCTCCGCCAGGCGGCGAAGTTCGATGCGCAACTGAGCGAGGTGTATATCCGCCACCTGCATTACCAGCGGTACTATCCGCCGCGCGCCGCAATCACCGCGCCACCGGCACCCGTTCATCCGGCGGTCCCGAAGCTTCGGAAATATTAGAGGACGGCAATCATGTTCAGAGAGTTCAGAAACCTTCGGCGCAAGTCCGATCGACTTGGAGGCTTCCCCGATCTTCTCAACTACGCGGCGTTTATAGACCCAGGAGTAGTTCTGTTGAAGGACGGCTCGCTGCTGGCCGGCTGGCGCTACAGCGGCCCCGACCTCAACTCCGCAAGCCCTGAAGAAATGACGGCACTTGTTCATCAAGTAAATGCCGGTCTCGCGCGCTTGGGCGACGGCTGGATGATGAATGTTGATCTAATCCGCAAACCAAGCGTCGGCTATCCGGAGGCCGGTGACTTCCCGGACCCCGTAACCGCTCTGATCGATCACGAGCGCCGGCTTCACTACACGGCGGAAGGCAATCACTTCGAGAGCGGCTTCGCGCTCACGCTGACCTGGACGCCGCCAACCGAGATGCAGTCGCGCGCGGCGGCCCTGCTCTTCCAAGGCCGCCGAGCAACCGATTGGGAGGAGACCCTTGATCTTTTCCGGCGCAGTCTCACCGAGCACGAAGATGCGCTGAGCGCGAGATTACTGTTGCAGCGCATGGACGATGTGGCACTCCTGTCGCACCTCAACTCCTGCATCAGCGCCCGCCACGATCCAATCAGACCGCCGGCAGAAGGCGACTACCTCGACGTTCTGCTCGGCAATCACGAATTCCACGCTGGATTCCAGCCGATGCTCGATGACCTTCACATCCGGCCGATCGGCCTGACCGGCCTTCCGCTCCATTCATGGCCTGAAGTCATCGCGTTCCTCGATGAACTTGCGATTCCGTACCGATGGTCCACGCGCTTCATCTTCCTCGATCCGGCCGAGGCCGAGCATGCGCTTCGCATCCAGCGGCGCAACTGGTTCCAGAAGCGCCACGGACTGGGCGGCATGATCAAGCAGGTCTTCAGCAACGGCGCGGCTCAGAGCTTTGAGAACAAGGATGCGCTCGCGATGGCCGAGGACGCGGATGACGCGCTCGCCGAGGCGAGCTCGAACCGGGTCCGCTTCGGCTACTACACCAGCGCCATCATTTTGATGGATGAGAATCGATTGGCGGTCGAGACCAACGCGAGGGAGATCGCGAAGCAGTTGCAGCATCACGGATTTCCCGCAGTCATCGAGCACGTCAACGCGAACGAGGCCTATCTGGGTTCGCTTCCCGGCCACGGCTACCGCAATGTCCGCCGCCCGCTAATCCACTCCAGGAATCTCGCGGACCTCATGCCGACCACCAATGTCTGGCCAGGCGAAGAGATCAACCCCTGCCCGTTCTATCCGGAAAACAGTCCGCCGCTCTGCTACGCCGCGACCACCGGCGGAACGCCGTTCCGCCTGAATCTGCATGTCGGCGATGTCGGCCACACGCTGATCTTCGGTCCGACTGGCTCCGGCAAATCGACCCTGCTCGGAATACTGATCGCACAGTTCTTCCGCTATCCGGACGCGCAAGTCTTCTGCTTTGACAAAGGCTTGTCCGCATTTGTATTGACCAAGGCCGCAGGCGGCGATCACTATGATCTTGGGGAAAGTGAAATCTCCTTCTGTCCGCTCGCGAATGTAAACGACGACAACGAGCGCATGTGGGCGCAGGACTGGCTCGAAACTCTGCTCAACTTGCAGGGCGTGACACTCCTTCCCCAGCATCGCAAAGCCATCTGGCGCGCTCTGCAACTCATCGGTGACAGCGGACCGGACGCCCGAACGATCACCGACCTGATTCGATTGCTTCAGGATCAGACGCTACGCGACGGACTCGACTTCTACTCTCTGCACGGTCCGATGGGCCGGTTCCTCGATGCCGACAAGGACGCGCTGGGCGACAGTCGATTCCAGACTTTCGAGATCGAAGCGCTGATGGCTATGGGCGAGAAAGTTCTTTTGCCCGTCCTCACATATCTCTTTCACCGGATCGATCAGCGCCTGGACGGGAGACCAACGCTCATCGTGCTGGACGAAGCATGGGTGATGCTGGCCAACGGAGCGTTTGGTGCGAAGATCGAGGACTGGCTGCGGACGCTGCGCAAGAAGAACGCGGTCGTGATCCTCTCCACGCAGAGCTTGGTTGAAGTCGCCAATTCACCGCAGCGGGACGTGATCCTCGAGTCGTGTCCGACCAAGATTCTGCTACCGAATCCCGAGGCGCAGAATCCCGTGACCGCCGAGCTCTATCGCAAGTTCGGACTGACTAGCAGGCAAATCGAGATGCTGTCGCTCGCAGTACCGAAGCGCCAGTACTACTACCTCTCGCCCGCCGGACGGCGCCTCTTCGATCTCGCGCTGGGGGAAGCAACGCTGGCCTTCATCGGTTCGGGATCGAAACGGGACATCCTTCAGGCGCGTCAGCAAATCGCGAAACACGGAGACCGATGGGCGAGTGAATGGCTTCGGTCGTGCGCTCTAGCCTCGTGGGCGGACCATCTCGACAATCTGTACGGAAAATCAAAAGCGCCGGTCCAGGAGCTTGTGGCACGCAACGGCCGCGTCCATCGCAACGGCGATCTCCGCCTCAACGAGAATCGCCCGACGATGGCGTGACCAAGGAGGAAACGAACGTGAGACTCTCGCGCGAATATCTGTTGTGGCTCCTGTGCGGTCTGATCCTCTTGCTCAGCTTTCTGTTCATCACACCCAGGCGCGCTCACGCGCAGTTTGGTAACACTCAGACGGTTTTCGACCCGGCGATGTTCGCCCGCCAGTTTCAGCAGCTCCAGCAGGAGACCCAGACGCTTGCCACCGAGGCGCAGCAACTCCAGTACATGATCAGGAATACGACCGGCGGGTATGCTGGCGTGTGGCAATCGAACCAGTCGATGCTCGATGAACTGGGCGGCCTCATTCAGCAGCAGGGCGGTCTTTCCTACTCGCTCGGCAACCTTCAGTCGCAGTTCCAGCAGCAGTTCCCCGGCTACACTGTCCCGCGGAATCCGGACCAACAGGAAGCGACCAACATCGCGACCACGCTGAACACCCTCAATGGGACGCTGGCGGACGCTCAATCGCAGGCGCAGAATTTTGCCAACGAGCAGGCCCAATTCGCCCAGTTGGAGGGCATGAACCGAACCGCCACTGGACGCTTGCAGGCGATCCAGGTGGGCAATGAAATCGCCTTGCAGCAGGCGCAGCAAATTCAGATGCTGAGGCAATTGGTTGTCGCGATGATCAATGCGCAAAACGTGACCGCCGCCAATGCAATCAATCGTCAGGCGGCCGAGGATGCCAGCACCCAACAGTGGCTGACCGCGGGACCGACGGTGCCGTTCGCGACGACCATGCCCAGCAACGGACTCGGAGCCGACGCTCAATAGATGGAGACCATCATGAAGAAACTCACATTCTGTCTCTTGGCCGCTGTCCTTCTCCTCGCCGCCTGCAATGGCAAATCCGACGACACCAGCGCGCCGCTCGCGGCGCTACAATCTCCCAATGCAGCAGAAAACTATGGCAACCAGTTCTGGAACGACCAACTTCAGAGAAAAACCGATCTTTGGAGCAAAGCGCTCAACTTTTGCCAGCAGCCAGATCACAAGTTCTTGATCAACTGTCAGCCGGTGCTGGCTGCCGCCGCGCCTCGGGTCCCGTTCTCAGCAACGATGCCCTCTAACGGCCCGGGCAGTTGGCCGCCGCCGGAGAAAGACCGCTAGCTGCTTTTTCTCAAATCACCCGAGGTCAACACAATGAATAACCTCGATAATATCGCTCAAACGTTTCAGTGGGCCGGCCAACGCTACATGGCCATAATGCAGCCTTTCGCTCAAAAGATTTTTCTGGGTCTCGTGCTCATCGAGATCATCATTACTTGCATTCATTTTCTCGCGGATCAGGATGAACCCACACGCTTACTTGCGGAGCTCGTTAAGAAGTCCCTCGCGCTCGGCTTCTTGTATGCATTGATCGTCAATGCGCCTTTCTGGTTCATCGCAATCATCCACGGCTTCGAACAAATTGGCGGCACTGCGGCGGGCGTCCCCAGTCTCAGTCCAAGTACGGTGTTCAAGAACGGCCTCGCGATGTTTCAGACCATCTATCGCGGCTTCGGGAGTTTGGGATGGTTTCATCTAACGATCGCATCGCTGATTGCTCTGGTCGCGGGGCTGATCATGTTCCTATCGTTTGCTCTCATCGCAGGGCAAATGCTGCTCGCCCTTTCCGAGGCATACATCGGCGTTGGCGGTGGCGTACTGATATTGGGCTTCAGCGGTTCTCGATGGACGATCAAGTTTGCCGAGGGTTTTCTCGGTTGGATCGTCGGCGTCGGCATCAAGCTTTTTTTCCTATACCTGCTCGTCGGCGTGGGTATGACGATCATTGCCGGCTGGAACGCTGCGCTAACGGGATGGACCGTCGCTGACCCAACGCTGCCGCTGACCATCGCCGGCGGTGCGCTAATCTTCGCGCTTCTCGCGTGGACGATTCCAAACACGGCGGCATCGATCGTCGGCGGCGCAGTCTCTCTAAATCTGAGCCATGCCTTCGAGGCCGGCATGGCGGGCTACGGGTTGGGCCGAATCCTCACGAGCCAGAAGACAGCGGGAACGGAATCCGGTTCGTTGGCGCAAGGTGGCAATTCGTTGGGCGCCAGCCTCGAGGCCGGCGACAAAGCTGCCGCCAATAACCACGGCAGTTCGGCGTCGTCCCGGCCCACGGTCCGGATGCCCGCAAGCAACAATGGCGTCGCTTCGCCTACCTCAAGCGGAAACCAAACGGCTCGTGCGGGCCATGGTCCAGCTACTCAACGGGCAAAGCGCAGTGCCCAGACCTCTCTACTGTAAGAATCGGCGTCACGGCCGGATTTCGCGATCGCGGCTGGATACAAAATTTGAAGGGCATGGCTCCGGGTCCTCGCCTGTGGAACCAACTTCACCGTTTGGTGAAAGCGCCACCTCTGGTGAAAGGCTCGGCGCGGCCTGAACGCTTCACGTTTCCCACACCCTTTACAATTCTTCTTTTGGTGATTATTATTCGCACTATAGCTGGATTGGTGAAGCTTAAATCGAAAAGGTGAAGATTCTACGCACAGGCGCTCAATAGTAGGGTCTCTCTGGCTCGTTCTTGTGACCAAATATCGCGAAAGTTTTGATGAGTGAAGATAATTCACGTACGGTGACAGATATTCGCGGTCGCTCGCTGCCCGAACCGGCACACCCCGTAGGCTATGCCACCCTAATCGAACGCTATCATCTGCAAATTCCATTACCTCCACGACTCGCCGCAGTCGCATCCCGCCACCATCCCGCCTCAACCGAAGCTTGGCAGCTCTTCACTCCTCGGCATGCACCAGAGGACACGCTCAGCGGGCATTTGGAATTTGCCCTCAAATGGGAAGGCGTCGATCTCAGTGTTCTGTCTGCGCTGTTCAAGGTCGTACCGGACGACGAGATCGCCGGCGCCGTTCGCTCCAAACCCACCGGCGCTTACACTCGGCGCCTCTGGTACTTGCACGAATGGCTTACCCGCCGCCGTCTCGACATACCCGACCCGGGAAAGGTCAGGGCGGTAGCTGTCGTCGATCCGACGAAACAATTCGCCATCGCCGACGGGAAGGTCTCGTCCCGGCACAAAGTAATCGACAATCTTCCAGGCACGCGCGCGTTCTGTCCGATGGTTCGGCGAACGAAGATTCTCGAAGGATACGCGGCGAAAGGCCTCGACAAAGTTGCGCGCGATGTTGTGGGCCGCATTCATGCCGATATCATGGCTCGCGCCGCCGCCTTCTTGCTGCTCAGCGACAGCAAGTCGTCATTTTCGATTGAGGGCGAGCGTCCCTCTCTGAAGCGCGCAGCGCGATGGGGCCAGATCATCGGCGAGGCCGGTTTGCGCAGGTTGAGTGTCGCCGAGTTGGAAAGATTGCAGCGGATCGTGATCGGCGATACGCGGTTCGTGCGTCTTGAACTGCGCGACGAATGTGGATTCGTGGGAATGCACGATCGCACGAATAACGAGCCGCTCCCGGATCACATCAGCGCGCGTCCTGAGGATCTTCAAAGTCTGGTCGAAGGAGTGATTGCCTACGTGGCGCGCGCGGTCGATGGCGGCGTCGATCCCGTGGTAGTCGCGGCACCGGCTGCGTTCGGATTCGTTTACGTCCATCCGTTCAGCGACGGAAACGGAAGGCTACATCGCTGGCTCATCCATCACGTCCTCGCGGCCTCGGGCTACAATCCGCCGGGCGTGATTTTCCCTGTGAGTGCCGCCATCCTGCGGAATATCGACGGCTATCGTGGAGTTCTCGAATCGTATTCCCGGCCTTTGTTGGAACACATCGACTGGCGGGCGGCGCCAAATGGGAACATCGAGGTTTTGAACGACACGGCCGACTACTATCGCTACTTCGATGCGACCGTGCATGCTGAGTTTCTCTATCGATGCGTAGAGCAGACGATTGAGCATGACCTTCCGGAAGAAGTCGCATACTTACAGGCCTACGATCGGTTCGCGCACGGCGTTCAGGAAATCGCCGACACGCCTGCCCAGAAAATCGAACTCCTGCATACATTTCTGCGCCAGGAAGGCGGACGGCTATCCAAGCGCGCTCGGCAGAGTGAATTTGCCGCTCTTACGGACGAGGAAGCAGAGCAGATTGAGGCCTTATATCGGACCTCGTCCATTTGATTATCAATCGAAAGTTGGCGCGCCGAAGTAGATGATCGAGTTTGAGCATGACGATCCGCTCGGAGATCATCTGCCATACCGTACAGCAAAACGGGCGGTGCAAATGCAGAGCTTCCGAATGGCCGCACCGCATCGAATTGAATCTCAAACCGTGCTTCGTTGGCGGCGGCAAACACAATTTCGCAGCGGATAATATCTGTCAGGATTGCGGCAACACGCGCGCGTCGCGGTAATTCCCGCCAGCCCCGTAACAAGCCTTAAAATCGAAAGCCGCCTTTTAACCATTTTGTAACAATTCGTGATCGAGAACCCCGGCGATTACCATTGACGAGTGTAGCCCGTTAGGCTACACGTATCACATGAAGATACGGAACATCATTCACAAGGGCGTCAAACGCCTGTACACGGAAGACAGCCCCAAGGGCGTGTCGGCCGCGACCGTGAATAAGCTCCGTATGATGCTGGCCTTCCTGCAGGACATGGAAAGCGAAAACGAACTTCGATCGATCCCGGTGTGGAAAGCCCACAGGCTGACTGGCGACCGCAGGGGCGTCTGGAGCCTGCACGTCACGCCGAACTGGCGGCTGACCTTGCGCATCGACGAAAACGAAATCTGTGACTTGAACCTTGAGGACTACCATTGAAGGAGGAAACCATGCGTATGCTGAACCCGCCGCACCCCGGCGAATTTATCCGCTCCGAACTTATCGAACCGCTCGGCCTTTCCGTGACCGCTGCCGCCGAAGCGCTCGGCGTTTCGCGCCCGACCCTGTCGACCCTGCTCAACGGCAAGTCGGACCTGTCCGGCGATATGGCCCTGCGGATCGAAAAGGCTTTCGGCCTGAAAATGGAAACGCTGATGCGGATGCAGTCGTCCTACGACATCGCCCGCACGCGCAAGCGCGAAAGCAAAATCCACGTCCGCCGTCACGCCGCCACGGCGACTGCCTGAAACGCAAAACATCCCCGGACCAGACGCACCCAGGCGCCGGTCCGGGGACTGTGTTTTCATCGTGTGATAACTACGACGGTCTGCCTCTCCTTTCAGCTGCCCTCGTGAACGTTTGTACAGCACCTTCCTGGTCAGTGCAGCGCGCGCCCACCCGGACATGATTGAATTGAGGTTGCTCCCGTCGCACCCTTGACTCGGGCACCGAGGACAAAACCATGACCCTTGAACCAACCGACGCGGAACAGAAGCTCATCGCTGCAGAGCGCGGAGGCCGAGTAGCTGACTACAGCCTTCTCTGGAGAAACGAAATACTCCTAAAGTCGCGCAGAAACCGCTGAAATGAAGGGGCGCGACGGTTCAAACCCGCGTCTCTCCGCCACACAGTCCGCGATTTTCGCGCTCTCTGCGGAAAACTCGAAAATACTGCGCATCTTCGAGCATTTTGTTGGACTTAAGGGCACCAGAGAATATCAGATTCCGCCGTCAGCAGCTCATTTTGGCTCGATTCTCTCTGTCGAGGATCGAGCCGGTGCCCTTCGGCCAATTTCCGCTCTTACCAGGCCTCGTTTTCTCTGCTGCGACTTCGCCGGTCGCATTCGCCTTCCAATCGCCATGACCGCGTGGACCGTCGATCCGCGCCAATAGCCGGCTCCTCCCTTCCCGCGCGAATGACGTTGGGAAATGGGGGAAATCACTCGCTTCATGCACGCTACAGAGCGAACATCCCGGCGAGCCCTTACGGCTTAAGGAGATTTAGAGCGAATGGAACACGCGACATTGGCGAACGGAAGCGGGCATAAACTACCGATCGGACGTTCCCCATCCCCGGCCGAGCCGGATCAGATGGACGCGGCGCGGTCGGCCGGTAAGAACGCGGTCCGGAAGAAGGCTGCCCGGAGAAAGGTCAAGCCTGCACGACCGCTCCGGAAGGAGATGGGTAGCAAGTCGAAATCAAACAAACTGGTTTGCCGCTATTGCGGGAGCGATGACCTGGCTCCGAGTTTTATCAAGCGGCGGGATCGCAGATGCCGCAAGTGTTTTAGTAAACGCTATGGATCGGGGGCACGGGCGAGGAAGGCGAAGGTCAAGAAGTAGTTTGGCCACCACGCGAGCTGAGGGACCGGGTTATCGAAGGTTCGCTGTTCTAGTACGTGCTCTTGGTTGCCGTAGAGAAACCGCCCGAAAGACCGGTATTAGTTCGGCTCGGATTCTCGGAGCATATCTTTGAAGCCTATGTCTCCCTGACTTGCTATTCGATCGATCACTTCGACGGCCATTCGCTTTGAGCGACCTCCGGTACGAAGCGCATTGTTGAGTATCTTACGGACCTCTTCTCGATAGAGGCTGGACACGGGCCAAGAACTCTTCCAGCCCGAGATTAGGGTCGATAAACAACGAACTGCGTCGAGAGGCTTGCGCTCAGAGATCGCGGCTAACTTCTCAGCAATGGGAAACGCTAAACGCTCTCTAACCTTCGGTTCCCCCTGTGCGCTGAGCTCCAATACAGTCTGCAATTGCTTAAGAAGCCAAGTTTCCCCTAATGCTGTGGAGCGAAACCACCATCCAAACCCAACGATTTCGGGTATGTAATCGCCAGGATTGGAGCTCTGCGTAGCTGACTCGAGACGCCACTTCCAGAGCTTCTTAAGACGACTAGCGACAGCGGGTTCGAGCGGTTCCTTGAGACCAAAGAGCCAGCGGCCGACGGTTTCCAGTGCATATCCACGCACCTTGGCGGGAACCTTCGAAAAGAACATCGCAATAAGGTTGTCCGTCGATTTGAGGCCGATACGCCCTCGCCAGTAATATGCCATAAGGTGGCCCGCCAGGTTGGATGCCCAGCGCGGCTGATCGTTCAACTGTTTAGTTCGGTGCAGTCGCTCAATCGCTTCCCGATGCTGAACTTGTAGGACAGTCAAGATCTCGTCGTAGGGATTGCAGAACCATAAGTAAGATGACCATGCTGCTTCCCAATAGAGCAGCAGCTTTTTCTCTTGTGGAAATATTCTAGAGGTATTTACGGTGGCCCACCTCGGGTCCAGCGAATGAAGCCACGGGAACCACCTCCCGTATACGGAACGGATGGCGAGAGAGGGATCCTTGGATATGTCGAGGTGCTGGTCGAGAACAGACCTAACTTCGTTCATGTCATCAAAGCCATTGCTCGACCCAGCGGAGGTATTTTTGCGGACCCAAAGAGCATAATGGACAATAGCATGCATCGTCTGACCGCGGGTTGAATTAATAGAGAGCGTCGCGAAGCCATAGTTTGACCCGTTCTTTTTTGCCTCGCGCTCCGGCGTTGGTTCGATGTCCCGGGAAAGCCTCTCAAGGATTCTCCAGACCGTGTCACGAGCTTCGAAGGGAATTGGTACTTCGGTCTGCGCCAATGCCGTCTCGATAAAATGAGCGAGTGCGCCCCGAGACCACGACCAGTCCTGATCTTCTTCTGTCCAATGCGGACTCCTTTCTGCCGGCTTTTTGTCCTTCTGCTCAAGGACCCAGGCCGCTAAGCGGAGTACCGGTTCCCAATTGAATGTCTGCTTGGACACGGAGTCTCTCAAACCATTGATGAGCGCTCGAACGTATGTAGGATGAAGCTGCTGAAAACTTGCCGCTTTCGATGCGAATCGCTGCGGGTCTTGGGTCACCGCCTTGGTTAACTCTGCGGCGAGGCCCTCTCTCGAAGGACCCATGAATCGTTCGGACGGCGTCCAGTCTCGAAGGTACTCAACAATTTCGGGGACGTTCAAAGAAGCAAGCTGGCCGGCCGGCAATGGCGAAGTCGGGCCTACGAAAGTCGTTATGTAGCTTGGAAATTCAGGCGGCTTGCTCTTCTTGGAACCGAACTCTGCTGCTAGGCGGTCGAACTCCTCTTGTTGACTCTGAGGCAGTTGGTCTTCCAGCCACAACAGGCGATCGAACTTCCAGCGTCGGAGTTCCGCAGAGATATCTTCGTCGGTGATCTGGTGATCGGGCCGGAAGGCCTCATCGAATTCCTTCATAGCCTTGACAAACGTATCTCGATCGAGCGGGCCCGCCATCCAACTGACAATTAATTCCCTCTCGCTTTCGTGCAAGCGCGAGAACCACTGTCGCAACAGGAGGACGTATTCATGGCGGCAATCTCTGTCTTCAAATAGTTTCCTGTCTAACAGAATTTTCCGTACGAGATCGGGAAGAGCGTCTCCGCGCGTTCGCAACAAATGCAAAACGACGCGGGTGAAGATCTGCCAGGGGGGCTTTCTGCCTTGAAGTAACGCAATGACGCTCTCCAGACCCTTTTCAGTCGCGGATATCTGCTCCGCCGCTTCTCGCGCGGCAGTCGTCAGCGACGATTTCAGACTCGGGATCCGGTTCTGCGGGTGTTCTTCAACCGCAGGGCGCCAGACGTAGGAGAAGTCTTTTAGCGGCTCTGAAGGATGAGATGGCTGAATCGCCAAACTCAACATATCGCATAGCAGCGAGAGGGCCGGAAGGCCCAACGCTTTTGTCAATTCAGCGGCATGTTTCTTGAGGACCTCTTCATAGATCTGCTCGTCGAATCTCGCACGAGCTTCGCGAAGGGACAACGCAAATTTTTCTTCCTCGGTATTGGCCGCTTTCCCATTCTTGCTCGACGGTAGTACCTGAAGTAACGCTCTCGCGAGGGCTAGGCCGGCCTCTCGTTCTCCGCCGCGCGCGAGATGGACGGCTAGTGCGCCGAGTTTCTCCGCCAGCAGAGCATCCAGAAATTGTTGTCTATCAACCCATTTCGCTTCCTTCGCGGCCCACCGCGCCGCTAGCGAAGCTGGCAGCTTAATGGCGGCATCCAGGAGATCCCAGTGGACACGGACATTCTCTGTATCCGGCAGGTCGAGCATCACCTCGAGCACGATTGCCGGCTTTATCTCTGCCGCTTTGGCTAGGAACCGCGCTTCTGGCCAGAAGGGGAAGTTTACGGTCTCTCCCTCCCTCGTCGGCGCGGGAGGCTCCTTAAAGAATCCATACGCGCGTAGCGGCCCGATCCACTCGATTGAGTCCAAGCGCTCGAAAAAATACTCATAGTTGGCTGTCCGCACGCGGATGTAGTCAACCGCCTCCTTTACTAGTGCAGGGCTAATCATTGCGTTTGGCCTCAAGCAGTATCGCATCAATGCGAACAAAATCCCGCGTGGTGCGTGGTATGAGACGATCGAGCAGGAAGTGCTCCAGGGCGGTTATCCATTTCTCCGTTTCGTCGCGGGAAGGTTCCATACTGTGATGGCAGGTTTGTTCAAAGAAATTGTGTATCTTCTCCCAAATCTGAGCGTTTGACTCCTGGAGGGCGCTCGGAAGCTGCCGGGCCGACGGCTCAAGCCGCTCGAGCAATTTCATCGCGGCGGACTTGCGCGAGGGCAGAATTTCCTCGGCCCACTTGAAGAGCGCCTCCATCGCTTCCATGAGCTGCGCGATCTCTTTGATTGGCTGGCCCTTACCGTCCACGATTGTGGAATGACCATCACATTTTTTCTTCATCCGTCCGTATGGTTTTTTCAGGGCCTGAACTTTGTTTTTCAGGTTTTCGCCTGGAACTCGCAGCGGCACAGCTACCGAGCGGGCAAACTTCTCCATCAGCTCGCGGAATCCATGCGCCGCCAGAGACAAGCAATCGGGATTGGCGGGATCAGCGAGGGCTCGCAACGCACCTTCGTATATCTGCCCGAGTTTTGGTTCCCGTTCCGCGAGAGCGCGGTGAAGAGCGACTTTTTCAGGGGGAAGCGAGAAAAACGACGATTCAGCGACTGCGTTGGGCATTCCGGGTTCCACGCGATCACGTGTGGTCAACGCCTTGCTGCCTCTACCCTTGCGATTGCGCGCTCTGCTCATTAGAAGTTGCGGTGGCGATTGTGCCATTCGAGCATGATTTGTTTAGGGGACGTGAGTTTCGCGAAACTCGTGTATAAGGCGATCTAGTGTCATGTCTCGTAAATAAGTTTAGCATGGCGGATGCTGCGTTTGATTTGGCGGGCGGATTTAGTCCAGACGAAGGGTTGGGCGTGCTGGTTCCAGTCGGCGAGGAAGCGGGCGATGGCCTGTTCGAGTTGCGCGACGCTTTGGAAGCTCCCGCGCCGGATCGCCTGGCTGGTAATCAGACCGAACCAGCGCTCGACCAGGTTGAGCCACGAAGCGCTGGTCGGAGTGAAGTGCAGATGGAAGCGCCGATGAGCGGCCAGCCACTGTTTGACCGCGGGATGCTTGTGGGTTCCGTAGTTGTCGCAGATCAGATGCAACTCCAGCTTCGGATAGCGCTTGGCCAGCGACTCGAGAAAGGCGATGAACTCGGCGTGCCGATGGCGCCGGTAGCGGCGTCCGTGGACCTTGCCGCTGGCCACCTCCAGCGCGGCGAACAGGCTGGTAGTGCCGTGGCGGGTGTAATCATGGGTCATCCGGGCGGGCAACCCGGGCCACATCGGGAACGCCGGCTGGGTGCGGTTAAGCGCCTGAATCTGCGACTTTTCGTCCACGCACAGCACCAAGGCCCGCTCCGGCGGGTCCAGATAGAGTCCCACAATGTCGGCCAGCTTGGCGTCGAACTGCGGGTCGCGGCTGAATTTGAAGGTCTCGGTCCGATGCGGCTGGAGCCCATACTTCTGCCAGATGCGATGGACCGTGGCCGACGACAGCCCCACCACCTTGGCCAGCCGCCGCGCGCTCCAATGGGTCGCCGCCTTGGGCTTGCGCTGGGTCGCGCTGATCACCGCCTGCTCCTTGGCCGCCGTAATCCGCCGCTTGCGGCCGCTGCGCGGGCGGGTGCGCAGCCCCTCGAGCCCCGCACTGCGATAGCGCCGCCGCCACAGACACACCGTGACCTGGGTTACCCCAAGCCGCGCGGCCAGCGCGCGGACACTCTCGCCCGCCGCGCTGCCCAGCACCACCCGCGCGCGCATCGCCAGCGCCTGCGGGACGCTCTGCGCTCGCACCCACGACTCCAACTCGGCCCGATCTGCTCCGCTGATTTCCACCCAGCATCTCTTTACGCCCATGCTGAATAGACGAACAAACGCTATATTTAATTCAGAGACACTACACTAGCAACTCTGAAGACTGCGAGAACCTCGTGAGTTGATGTGTGTTATTCCGACCACACTCTACTCGACCTGGTAGCCTTTCAGCCGGGATTTCCTTTTTACGCTCCGGTTCCAACTTCGCGCTCGATAAGGAGTCGCCCGGTCGTATGCCGACATCGGCGTGACGCTTGCGTGTGCAAGGCAGCCTCTGCACTACCGCCAGCGATGACCTCGCCAACTTATTCGCAGCTATCCAGGCGCTGAAGACATTGTCATGGTTCCCAAGCTCTGTCCGCGACATTCGGGCCTTCAAACTTGAGCACTGGTCCGATTTCACGCTCCTCATGAAGAAGTGAGGCTTTCGGCGTTTCACGGCAAATCCCTACCGCCCGCCAGACGGGCGGCTGTCACGCCAAGGCTATCTTCTGCGACAGGTCTTAGAGAACGGACTTACGCGCGTTTCTTTTTCTTCTCCGCCCAGCGTTTTTTCATCGCCTCCGACAGTCGCTTCCTGCCTGCCGGAGTGAGCCCGCCGCGCTTTGGGCGGCCTACAGCTTGTTTGCTTGAAGCCGGACTCGCTCCGGTCGCTCCGACCGCGGCCAGCGCTCTGATCGCGCGATCGATCCGGTCGCGTTCGCTCTTTAGCTCTGCAAGGATTCTCGCAAGGTCCAACGCTGCTCTCCTTTGCCGGCACCTCTCACGGGTCCGGAACCGCGCCTAACATTTCATCTGGGATGGGGGCTTGCAAGCCGGTCAGCGTTGCGCGAACGGTAAAACTCGCCGCAAAACTTCTCCACTGAAAACCGGGAACCTCATACTACCTCAGATCTGTCCGCATGCCCTTTGCGTTTCATCGGCGTTTGTTTGCGCGACGCGCTCCCGCCATAATGCCCGGTCATGTGCGGACGATTCACGCTGACCCGCCCCGACTGGCACTCCGTCGCCGACGAGCTCGGCATCCGGCGGGGCGGCGGCGTTTACGCGCGTCTCTTGCACACACTGAGGCATGTCCTTCTGATCGCAGGCGCGCTGATTCTGCTTTCTGCGCTCCGCGCGGCCGCTGCGCAATGTCCCGGTCAGATCAGCGCGTGCGGATGCGTCATCGACACGCCGGTAACTATCTGATTATTTCCTCGCTGAATGCCTCTTCAGCCGGCGGCGACTGCATTTCGGTCGAAGCGCCGGATGTCGAACTCGACCTTGGCGGTGTCGCGATTACAGGACCCGGTCTCGATTCGCTACCGAACACGACCGGCGTGCATCTCACGAAAAAGGCTAGGAATGCAATCGTGGTTGGGAACGGTGCGAGGATCACCGGCCTCAGCTTCGGAGTCGTGATCGAAGCCGAGGGCGCGAGTGTCGGCGGCTTCGCGGCTACTCAAGATAGCACCGGCGTCTATGTGAGCTTCGCGAAGCGATGCAGAGTCTACGATTTCGACGCAAGCGGCCGTGACGTGGGAGTTCAACTCGTCCATTCAAGCGGCGTAGCGCTAGAGAACTTCACCGCCAACGACACCGGAAGCGACGGATTGTACCTCTTCGGTTCGTCGGAGAGCCGAATCCTCTCCTTTCAGACGAATTCGAACCGGGGCGAGGGCGTCTTTCTCGAGGCCGGCGGATGCTTTGCGGGAAACTGCCGCGAGGCGCTGGCGTTGAGAAATCAGGTGATTGGCGGAACAGCGAACGAAAACGGCTACGCGGGAATCATGGTCGTATCATTTACTAACCTGGTCCAGCCGAACAGCGGAGACGACCAGTTCATCGGCAATACGGCGATCGGGAACAGCGTAATCGATCTGTCGGACGGCAATCCGGGATGCGATCACAATCTGTGGTTCGGCAACACCTTCATGACCACAGATCCGCCGTGCATACGTTGAACCCACTAGAACCCGAGTCTCGGTCCGCCGGCAGGCTCATAATCGAGGAGGCTTTTCTGTCCGGGCTAATACCTGCCGGCCTCGCCCATCCTCAACGATCGCGCGCGGATTCCCCGGAGTTGCTCAGCGCCTCGCGCCAGACCGGAGCGAATTTACTGTAAGGGGATTGGATCAAATCAGCGGAAGCCTGAAAATATCTTCGACGTTTTTCGCGGCTGTCTTACTGCGGTAGTCGGTTCCCGTTTGTGCGGAGCACCGGGCGCGCGTGTCGCCTTCGGTCCGAGCTAACACTTAGTCCATATAGAGCGGATGCAGCTTGCGGTCCGGAAATCCTTACATGATCCCGCCGCCGCGCACACCGATGTCAATGCCGCTCAGGCTGCAGCCTGAGCGGTCAGGACCGCTGCAGCTAATGCTGAGGCCGGGGCCGGCGGCAACGCAAGCGGTGAAGTTGCCAAGCGTTGTCGGAGGCAAGGAACAACGTGCTGGGCCGAGAAGAGATTTGCGCTGCGCGCCAGGAGTCTGCAGGCGCTACAAATTACACGTCGGACCAGTTGGCGCTCGACGATGCCGAGTACATCCAGACCTCATGTTGCCGCGACGGTTGTGGTATCGTCTTGCAGTCCCAAAGTGTATGCGGACGACTCGATGGGCGAAACAGTTCAGGAACAGGTTAAGTGAGCGAAGACCGAGATTATTCTCGCGGATATTATCGACTTCTCGGTCCTTAGCGCGGAGAAACAATATGCGGCAGTAAGAGAGATGACTGCACTGCTCGATTCGCGCTTACGGTTAATGTCCGGCCTGGCGTACTGGCGGTTGGACGAAATAGTTTTGTCGTTCGTGCCGACCGGCGACGGCTTCTACATCCTGCTTCAGCCTCTAGGGAAGCTCTGGTCTGCGTTGAGCTTCGTTGGTGGTCAGGGAGTCAAGCGAACACTCGACACAAGGATTTTCAGTGCCCCATTCTTTTGATGGAGCGCTCGGAGACGCGCTGGCGCAAAGTTCGCGTTCGGTTTTGAGTCCAAGGGGCTTCCCACGGCCCCGCAACTTCAGCCTTTCATCCTCGCCAAGACGCCCCAATAGAGCTGTTTGTTCAACCGCTTAACCATTCCTCAAAACTTTCGGTTCACAATATTCCGCGTAAGCAACATCCGTGAGTTTCTCGTGCCCGTAGCGACCCGGCGCTTGCTCGGCCGGAGCTGACGGAGAGAGCTTTCGACGAACGTCCTCCACTCCTTTCGAACGAAGAGGGTTCCGCCGGCCGCCGCGTAATTACGCGCAGCTCGATTTCTTCGCCGGCGGACAAAGCAGATTTCAGCAGGGCGGCAGAAGAACCTGCCGATGTCGGACCAGAGGCCGCCGATGAATGACTCGAACCACTTGGGCCAGATGATTTTCAGGCAAGGACAGACGCATCACCCGAAGATTCTGGCCCAACTCCGCAACAACCTTCAACTGGAGCAGACGCTTCACGAAACTCAGGAGTGGGCAGGGATCTCCTATGCGAACTGATCTCGGTCCAGAAAATGGACTACCAGGCGGCGTCGGAGACGGTCACGCGCGAATGGACCTTCCCACACCGAGCGAGAACCGTCCGCCGCCACGATTGTACGCGGACTCGAAACCGAACAAGAAAAACCGCCGCTCGCGACTTCCGGATAGCAGCAGCCCACCATATCGCCGAAAGCAGCCTCCCGGAAAAAGCCCTCGCGAACATCAAAGCCATCCGCACACTCAGACTGGTCGAAACGGGAAACCACGACGCGACCGAGGCGGGAAACTCCGTCCTCGTCCGCTACGCCGGATGGGGCGCGATGGCGAACGTCTTCAGCCCCCCTATCCGCCGCAGGAATACCAGCCTATGGAGGGGGATATCCGGTGCAGCGCGGGACAGTCCTCGATGATCCACGAGGAAGCTAACGACACCGGCGACTATTATCGGCATTTCGATGCGACCATGCACGCCGAGTTCCTCTACCGATGCGTCGAGCAAACGATTGACCGCGACCTTCCGGAGGAGGTCGCCCATTTGCAGGCCTACGATCGATTCGCGCGCGGCGTTTAGGAAATCGCCGAACTGCCTGCCGCGAAGATCGAGCTCTTGCTCCTATTCCTGCGCCAAGAAAACGGCCGGCTATCCAAGCGCACTCGCGAGAATGAATTTGGCGGGCTCACTGATGGCGAAGCAGAACGGATAGAGGCTTTGTACTGGGTTTCGTTCCAGGACCACCAACCGACGGCTTAAGCATGAGCGTACGATACCCTTGTCGCTCGCTGAAAAACCGAGACCGCAGGCCGCTACCTTATCGTCGAAGTCAACATTGAGTCGTCAAGACGAGACGAAAATTCTTCTTCTCGAACGATCAATCTCGAAGACGGTCTTTTCGCGCTTCCGAGTCCTCCCATTCAGCATGCCGATCCCACTCTTTAGCGATCTGGTTGAGCAGCTTCTGAGTCCGCGGCCAAGAGTTGCATTTTGCCGCCCAGGCGCGAGCCTGCTCGGCGAAACCACGCTCCTGTTTGCCGCCTTCGAAGAGCGCCTTCGAGTAGGCTCCACGCATGTTGAACCTTTCAATATTTACTCCGCGCTCAGTTTCGTCGGAATTCAGGTTCTCTATTAGATTCCGCACCGCTCGGTGCGGCCAGGCTCCGTCGTTTGGGTCCAACGGAGCGTGCGCGAGAACATGACCTATGAATTCGTCGGTCATCGCTCGACGTCCAGCCTCTCGACCTAGGCGCCGTACCTCATGAACCCAGGATCCGAGACGCTCTTCGTTTACAGCATCTCCTTCTACGCCGGGGAAACCCGCAAACGAGGTCAGTAACCGATATGCCGTCGTGGCGCGGGCGCGCTGCTCCGCGGTGGGTTCCGAAGGCTCTTCGCCTTCCCCCCTCAAAACCGCGCAGAGCAGCGAAACGTAGAAGCTAGGATCCTCGACCATGACCCGGTGCAGCCTTAACGGTCGGCGTCCGTACTCGAACAATGGGAAGAATGCCCACTCTATCTGCGCGATCTGCGAGATGCTCGCAGCGCTACGTTTCTCTAGAGCGTCGAGAATGTGCTCCAAATAATAGGTAAACATTCCCGTACCTGAATTCGGATCCACGTTCAATTCAGTCACCGCAGCGTTTAGGAGACGAAACACCAGGTCCACCGGAAGCGTACCTGCGGCCTTTCCTAGTGACTGGATCGCCGCAATACATCTCCGAACGTTCATGTAGTGCTCCGCGGCATAGATCAGATCGGCTAACTCACCTCGGATGGGCCGTGCTTGTTTCGTCGACCAATAACTTCGCTCCAGATCTCCTCCAAGGCTGGCGACGAAATCCCACGTTGATCGCTTGTCGGGCCAGTATTGAAGCAAGGAAACCGTTTTCGGGACGGAAAGCTCACTTGCAGCTGCTTGGACCCGAAAAACTTCGCCCCATTCATCTGGAAACTTATAAGAGGCCATTCCGGAAAGTGCAGCGGCAAATTGCTCCAGCTTCTCTGCTCCGCTACTGAGCGCCGCCGCCATCAGTCGCTCGTAGGTGCTCATATCCTCCACGACCGACGGGAGCGCGAAAGCGACAAGGTGAGGAAGCTCAACTGACTTTGCCAACGTCAGCACTCCCTCCGTTCCCGAATTACTCACAAGTTCAGCCAGTGCTTGCTTCCGTGCTTCAGCTACTACCTGCCCCGGTTCAGCGTCCGTTCCCGGCAAGTGAGGAAATTGCTCGTCGAACAGCCATGCAACCTTGGCAGTGGGATCACTTGGCGCGAACCGCTCGGCAAGTTGCGAAAGTAGTTGCAACTCGGCCGGCGGAAGAGCCCATTTGGCATCTTTGAAAGCACCGTGTCGGTTCACTTCGTCACGAATTCCCGACCACACGCGTCGCCGATCTTCTTCGGTGGCACCCTCTAAATATTGTTCGAGCAATCCGGTCATCTTGAACCGAAGTGCCGGTGTGAAGTTCGGAAAATCCCTAATCAAGTAAGACCATCGATCCGGATCGTCGTCTGCAAGAAGGAAAGCTTTTTCGACGATATCTTCGTAGGCGCTCAGAACCATCCCGCGAGTTAATCGTTCATTTTTGGAACCGCCGGATTCTCGATACTTTGGCTTGGCCGTGTACTGTCCTACGTTATGCGCCGTCGGCAGAAGCTTACTAATCACCGACCAACCGATCTCGGACACTTCACGCACAATAATATTTAGCGTAGCAAGACGCTGCTCTTGTGAGGCATTCGTATTCGGATGCCACGGTCGAAAGATTTCCGTCAAGGTATTCAGCGGCCTGTTCGAAAATGTCCCGCCAGGATCTATCTTCGCGAGTCTAGCGAGGATGAGACTGACCGCCGCTAGCTGTTCTGGATCCCAGGCTAGAACTTCGAGTCCCCACAAAAGATACGTGTGAGGACTGAACGAGGAAAAAAAACCGCCTTCTCTGAATATCGGTTTCAGTTGGTGGCCGTCGCCTTCAAGCAAGCGCTCAATCGCGGTCAGAAAAGGGCGCGGAGCCGCCTCCATCAGCAGCGGCAACTCGGCGCGAATGCTCGCAATCAGGCGCCAATCTGATGACAGACCAGGAAGCGTGTTGACCAGACTGTCGACAAATGCCTGCGGTGTTGTGCCGGCAATCGTAAGTTCGGCGCCTTCGTGATGCACGGCGAATTGAAGAAGCGTGGTCGCTAATCCGTCTCGTAGCCACGAAGAGTAGCGAGGCTTTGGCTGTTGAAAGGAATCTGGCGGAGTCGGGGTATCTAGAGACGGATCAATTTCGGAGAACACTTCGATTGCCGCTGCTTTAAGCCGGGCGAAGTCGTCTTCTCCGAGAAGATGGGCCAAATGGACAAAGGCATCAACCGGAGCTCGCATTTTCCAGACGCTGTCTTCGCGATCGATCGGAGGATCCTCCATCCGCTGATATCGCCTCAGCTGTCGTTCGTACTTTTCGTAAGCATCAACCTCCGCCAGGCTACACACTATTTTCTTGTCTTCGTCCGACCCGGAATCCCACGCGCCCGCCAAAAGCGCTGGAATGAGCGTACGCTCTCCCTTTACCCACTCCGGTACTCCGGCATCGCCATTCGGAAACGTCCGCATCAAGATAGTGACGCTCCGGCCGCAAGCACGGGCAAGCAAACGAGCTTTTTCCTCGGGCACTCCCATCGTCTTGATCGCTTCGGCAAAAGCGTCAGCTGTCGGAGGGTCGAGTCGCACATATGCTTCTTGGTCAGGGCGATCCCGACCGACGGCGACGACGGTAGGAGCACTTCTTGCCAGTCGGCCGGAAATCGTGACGGTTCCGCGCGGGATGAATATCAGATCGGTTCTTTCCGCGAGTTCTCTCGCGGCATCATCGGTATCGAGCACGATCGTTCTCGCTTCCAAAAACTGGCGCACGTCGGCATCTGCGGTGCGTATTGTCGCAATGGCGAAGGCAATCGCCTCGTCGGGCGAATCGGCACGGAGAACCAATGGCGCAGGTCCGGAACGCAGATGCTTCAGAAGTTCGTTACTTGCCCGCTCTCTCTGGCAGAGCACAACTTGCTCGGTGAGAGGCAATCTAAACCGCGAAGCGTACTCGTTCCAGAACTCCTCTGTGCTCCTGGCACCCAATTTTGGTGCAGAGCCAAATTCGCGACGGGCATAGCGAGCAGCGACTGCGGGACATAGTTCCAGCCAGTCCTCCATCATGACGCCGTCGACTACAACCACTTCTTTCCATCCAAATTCCAGGCGTTTCCTCTCGCGCCACTTTTGCAGTTCGTTCTCGCCGGATTCGTTCCACGTCCGAGGTGTCGCGAATACGAAACTGGCGGTGGCGCGCCGGTCAGAAGGGGTTTGTTCGCTACGGTCCTTTATGTCGTTGTTGGCCTTGGTGACAAATCCTTGGGCTGTGCCAAGCTCCCAGAACGACTCTCCATCCTGTGTGAACCGGACTCCTGCAGCGACAAGATGGCCGTCGAATCCATGAATTTGCGATTTATCTCCACTTGGGAACCGCATCGTACGAATCTCGCGAGCAGAGGCCCGTATAAGATCGGCAATCAAAGCCGGCAAGCTAGCTCTCGCTGGCTCTGTCCCGGCCCAAGTTCCCAGATGCGAAGCCGTAATCCATTTCATGAGATTATTTCCGGACAACGCGAACAGAATTTAGCGTCGTCACTTCGTCCCTCACGAGGAAATCTCATCCACCGCGATCCAGCACACCAGGCGGATCTCGTCCTCTTCAATCGGCGGGAGCGGTGCCGCAGGCTTGAACGGTTCGAGGCCGAGTTCCTTGACCTTGGCCGCAATCGCGACTGAGGCTTCGACACCGCTTGCTCCCTTGAGGCAATCGCGAATCTGCCGCTCATAGCGGACGCCCCACGGAGCTTCGATACATTCGATCAGCCGCTCGATTTGCACTTGGGTAAATCCGGGTGGCGGATACTTCCGAACGTGACCAGCCGCCGCCTTCATCCCCGCTTTGACTCGCAGCTGCAGATTCGCGGGGTCCGTGGCAAACTCCCATTTCTCGAAAATGTCGCGTCGCGCGCGTTCCATTCTGCCTACCCCAAACTTAGCACGAATTCGGATGTCGACCGAGGTTACCGCCTCGGCTCCTACGAGCGGACAGATTTTCTTGGTCAACCTCAAATCCTAGTCGACCGGGGCATCTCTCAGACCATTCGCGTCCAGGTCTCGCTTTTGACCAAACTTGCCGCCTGCCGCTAATCGTCATACCTTCACACCAATCGAGGGGGGTACTTGCGCGTGGCGGATGCGCCAATCCAACCGGGGCAGATTCTCACTGGTTCGCTGTTTAGCGAGCCGATGCGCGTTGTCACCGTCAGCCCCATCGGCCCTGACACGTGGAGTGTCGGACTCGTGGGCCTCCAGACCGAGCGCTTCCGTCCCGTCACGCTCACCCGCGCCGACATCCAGAGTCTGAAGGTCCAAGAGCCTTCCTGCTCCTACGCCGGTGACTGCAACCTGCTTCGGCTCGGCTTGCAAGCCTACGCCCTCGGGATTGCCTACGAATTCGACCCGTATTTTGGACTCTCCATCTCGCGCGTCGATCCGCTGCCTCATCAGCTTGAAGCGGTTTACGACTACCTGCTGAAACTCGCCCGCGTGCGATTCCTGCTCGCCGACGACGCCGGCGCGGGCAAGACCATCATGGCCGGGCTGTTGGTCCGCGAATTGAAGCTTCGCGGCCTCGCCGATCGCGTCCTTATCGTCTGTCCCGCCAACCTGGCTTTTCAGTGGCAGCGCGAGCTCAAGGAAAAGTTCGACGAGAAGTTCATGGTCCTCAAGGGCAGCGACATCCGCGAGCAGTACGGCATCAATCAATGGCTCGAAAACCGCCAAGTGATTACCTCTCTCGACCTCGCCAAACGCGACACCATCTTGCCCGGCCTGCAGCAGGTCCATTGGGACGTTGTGATCGTTGATGAAGCCCATCGAATGTCATGGTCGCCGCCGGCCCGGAAGACCGCGCGATACGCGCTCGGCGAATTGCTGCGCGATCACTGCGACCATCTGTTGATGCTGACCGCGACGCCGCACAAGGGCGATCCAGCCAATTTCAGCCTCTTCCTCCAGCTTCTCGACGAGGACGCCTACGCCGACGTGAAGTCGATTCGCGAGGCCATCGGCCGCGGGCGCGCTCCTTTCTATCTCCGGCGTACCAAGGAGGCGATGGTCTATTTCCCCGAACGCCAAGCCGACGGCAATTGGGTCGCTCGCAAGCTGTTCACCAAGCGCGATACTCGAACGGCCGGCTTCACAATCGACGGCGACGAGATGGCGCTCTATCGTGCCGTCACAAATTTCGTGAGATCGCAGTCGCATCGCGCCGCCGCCAACGGCGACGACCCACGCGCTCGCGCCGTCGGCTTCCTGATGGCGCTTTATCAGCGCCGGCTCGCATCCAGCACCTATGCCGTGCGCCATTCGCTCGAAAACCGCGCCCGCCGGCTGACGGACGGTCTCAAGCGCGCGCAGGAGCTAGCCGCGACCGCGCCGCTCGATCTTCCAGATCCCGACGAAATAGGGGAAATGGAAGAATCCGAGCGTGAGCGTCTCGAGCAGATGCTTGAGGCGATCACGCTCGCGCAGAATCCCGGCCAGGTACGTGAGGAAGTCGCCGAGCTTGAACGCCTCGCGAAGCAGGCTCAAGAGTTGGAGGACTCCGAGACGGAGGCCAAGCTCACGAAACTTCGGGCCGTACTGAAGGAGCAGGGCTTCTTCGACAACCCCGCCGAGCGGTTGCTCATCTTCACTGAGTTCAAAGACACGCTCGACTATCTGGTCGGAAAACTCACCGCGTGGGGTTTCAAGGTTGGATTCATCCACGGTGGCATGCGCCCCGGTATGCGCGACGAAAAGGGAACGCGACTTTACACCGAACAGCAATTCCGCGAAGGCGCTATCCAGATACTTGTCGCCACCGAGGCGGCCGGCGAGGGCATCAACCTTCAGTGCTGCCACATCCTTTTCAATTACGATATTCCGTGGAATCCGAATCGCCTTGAGCAGCGGATGGGCCGAATCCACCGCTACGGCCAAACCCACGACTGCCTGATTTTCAATTTCGTCGCGACGAATACGGTCGAAGGCCGTATCCTGGACAAGCTGCTCGAAAAACTCGATGAGATTCGCAAGGCGCTCGACAACGACGCGGTCTTCAACGTGGTCGGGGAGATATTGCCCGCCGCTCACATCGAGAGAGTCCTTCGCGAGTATTACGCCGGCAGCCTCACGGAGGACGATCTGGAAGATCGCCTGCTTCGCGACGTGAGCGAGGATCACTTCCGCGCCATCTGCGAGAACGCACTGGAGGGGCTCGCATCCAAGCGGCTCAACCTGCAGATGCTCGTGGAGCGGCGCGCCCTCGCCCAGGAGCGCCGCGTCGTCCCGGAAACTATCGCCCGTTTCATTCGCGATGCCGCGCCACTTGTGCCGCTGAGTCTGAAGCCGCTCGCGTCGCTCCCTCATACTTTCGATCCCGCCGCGACGCCTCCGGTCCTTCATCGCTACGAAAGTGACCCTGACTGGAAGTTGCAACCGCTGGCGACTCGCTACCCTCGTTTCTCGACGGAGCGCGAGACTGCGGAGAAGCACAACCTCGAATGGGTCACGCCCGGCCATCCGCTCTTCGAAGCGCTGCGCCGCCATACGCTGGCCCAGGCGCAACCTTCGCTCGCCGATGGCGCCTGCTTCTATTCCTTGGATATAACCGCCCCCGTCCGGCTCGACTTCTACCGGGCGCGCGTCGTCGATGGACTCGGTGACATAATTCACGAGCGGATGTTCGCGGTCGAAATCGCCGAAGCCGGACCGGCTGAGCTCCGCGATCAGAACGCGCTTGGAAATCTGACCGCCGCGCCCGTGCCGCAAGAGCTGCCTGCCGTCGCGCAGGCGCCGGAGCCGCGCGGATGGCTCAACGATCGCGCGCTGACACCTTTCCTCGAGGAAATCCGCGCTGAGCGCGTCGCGGAGATCGAGCGCATCGCGCGGCACGTCGAGCTTTCGCTGACCGCGCTTCTGGAAAAAGAGGATCAGCTCATCGGCCGCCTCGCAGAGGATATCGAACGCGGCGTCGAGGGCGCGGCCGGAAATCTCAAGCAGGCCGAGGACCGGCACGCCGCGCTGATGGCTCGCCGGGAGCGGCGCCGCCAGGAGTCGGAACGCCAGCGGTCGCTGACGCTTCAGGGCGTCGAACGGATCGCCAGCGCCATTGTCTTGCCTCATCCCGACCGCGACAATCCTGAAATCCGCAACCTGCATCCGGACCCCGAGACTGAAGCGATCGCGATGCGGACGGCGATCGAGTATGAAGAGGCTCAAGGGCGGACCGTCACCGATATTCACGAGAAGAATTTGGGCTACGACATCACGAGCCTCGACTCGCGCTCCGGCGAGTTGCGTCTGATCGAGGTCAAAGGCATCGCGGGCGCCGATGGAACCGTGGCGCTGACGCCGAACGAAAAACGCACCGCCGAGGATCGCCGCGATTGCTACTGGCTCTACGTCGTAACGTGCTGCAAACGCCCGGAGGGTCCGAAGCTGATGCAGATCGGCGACCCCGCGCACTTGGAATGGGACGAAATCCAGAAGATCGACCACTACGCCCTACGGGCCGCGACACTCGGCGGCAATAAATGAAAGTACGTGAGGTTCTTGCTATGCTCGAATCAGACGGCTGGTATCTCGTCGCGACGCGCGGCAGCCATCGGCAATTCAAGCATCCCGCCAAGCTCGGACGCGTAACGGTCGCCGGCAAGCCGTCCGATGACCTCGCGCCCGGTACGTTGAACAGTATCTTCAAGCAGGCTCAAATCAAGCGAGGGCAATAACATGCGCTACGCAGTCGTGATCGAAAAAGCCGACAGCAACTATTCGGCCTATGTGCCGGACCTCCCCGGATGCGTCGCCACCGGCGCAACAGTTGCGGAGGTCGAGCGGGAGCTCAAGGAAGCGATCCGATTCCATCTCGACGGTTTACGCGCGGACGGGACGCCGATCCCGCAACCCTCAGCGGTCTGCGAGTATGTCGAGGCCTGAAAGCAGTTTTGACGCCGCCGAGAATCGCCCGGCGGAGGACCGCCGCGATTGCTACTGGCTCTACGTCGTAACGTCCTGCAAACGCCTGGAAGGCCCGAAGCTCATGCAGATCGCCAATCCGGCGCATTTGGACTGGGACGAAATTCGGAAGATCGACCACTACGCCCTTTTCGTCGCATCCCTCTCATGAGGACAAGATCGATGAGAAGAATTGGGAGCTGATTAGATGAACGCTCAGCAACCCTGCCCGCTCTGCGGCCTTCCCGCATCGATTTCTGGCCGAGCCAACCAGGACGTAGCCGATGTCCGCTGTAGAAAATGCGGTTACTTTGCGGTCGCTCCGGACCTGATGGCCTTCGACCTCACACTGAGCCATATTCCGGCCTTTCTGCGCGACAAAGGCGTCTGCGAGCTCGCTCAGGCAGCGAAGTTATTGAAGGCGTATCTGTCGATCTACACTCGTGAGTGCGCTGAAAATGGAAAACCGCCGGAGCTCCTGAATTTCCTCGATCTCCCGGCTCTGGAATTGCTTGCCAATACTTACTCCCTCACGCCTGTCACGTCGAAACCCGACAGGTTGCTTCGCCTGCTGGAGCGGCGCACGGCTTACCCCGGCGCGCTCGCAAGCTTCAACCCGCAACTCGACTGTCCCGCTATCCATGCGGTAAGCGCGCTGGAGTTTCACTATTATCTGGAGGCGCTCGCCGACCAGGGTTTCATTGTTACAGCCGGCCCGAGGCAGGTTCCCTCTGGGAAATCCTCAGAGAGTGCGAACCCCGACGCGACATATGCGGCCACAATCACTTTGACGGGATGGGCCAGGCTCGGAGCGACCTGCAATGGCTCTCGTAGCACATTCATCGCAATGTCCTTCCATCATAGCCTCGACGACGCGTTCTCGCAGGGCATCCTTCGCGCCGTCGACGAAACTGGATACCTACCGCTGCGCGTCGACAAAGAAGAATACAACGGGAAGATTTGCGATCGCATCGTGGTCGATATCAAACGGTCCCGCTTCGTGGTCGCCGATGTAACGAGGCAGCGGCAGGGTGTGTACTTTGAGGCCGGTTTTGCTATGGCGCTGGGGCTGCCGGTGATCTGGTCCTGTCGCGAAGATGATCTGAAGAACGTCCATTTCGACACCAGACAATACAATCATATCGTTTGGAAGGAACCAGCCGACTTCCGTCGCCAGTTGCACGATCGGATTGTGGCCACGATCGGATCAGTTCGATGATCCCAAAGTCCTGTAAGCGGCTGGCGGAAGTGGATTTTCCGATTGCGGTGGACAGCCGCCATTCTGCGCGCGGGAAGTCCATCCGGCACGGCCATCCAAGCACGCTTCACCTCTGGTGGGCGCGGTGGCTTCTTGTGGCTCGCCGCGCGATGTTGCTCGCGTTTCTCCTGCCGGGAGCCGCGTGACTAACATGTCAGTAAAGCTTCTCTGCGGTAAGGGCAACATCTGGCCGACGATCACGGCAACGCTCAGCAACCGTCGTCAGAACTTGGTGGCTGTTGCCTTCGTATCCAAGCAGTCTCAGAAGCTACTGCCGCTTCGCGAGGGCGATGTTCTAGTTGTCGATATGTCCCCAGAGCGGCTGAAAACCGGAGCTACGAACCCTTGGGTAGTCGCTGAGTTTGTCCGTGCTGGCGTGTCCGTGTTCACCTGTCGCGGTTTGCACGCAAAAATCTTCGCGCTCGGAGATCAGCTGATTGTCGGAAGTACAAATCTGTCTAACTCTTCCAATTCCGATCTCGAAGAGGCGGCCGTCATTACCAATGACGAGTCGACTGTTAAAGCTGGAAGGAAATTCGTAGCGCAGTTGACTGAGCAATACGGCACGCTTCGTGTTAACGAAGAGATGCTTCGGAGAGCGAAAGCGGAGTTCCGCGAGAGTCGGTGGCACACTGGAGGTCGGAAACCTAATACAGGCCCAGAAGGTTGGGCAGTGCAAGTGATGAGAAAACTGGCCCCGTCGAACGTGAAGATCCCCAAGCGAGGTGCTCCCCATATCGAGCCGGATCATTCGACGACTTTCCGTGATATATATCTGAATGAGAGCGGAGATACCGTAATATTGGGTATCTATCCCGGTGATACTGCACAGCAGGCGGTGTCGTTCTACGAGCGGCTAGTCCCCAAACAGCTGGTGAAATTGTCGAAAACGAATGGCTGGGGGGCATGGCCGAGTTTTCATCTGGGATATTGGAGCTCCAGTGTGAGAACCGACACGAACAAGTCGCTAAATTCATACCTCAGATTTTGGCAGCAACCACCTGCGGAGTTACGCCTGAAACCATCCAAAAAGCCTCATCAGTACACAACCCTCGTTCGAGACCTCGTGAGGCACCGAATGATCGAGGGCAAAGTGCAAGAAGATGTTCGTGGAGCGATCAGAGGTCGCCCCTGGGTCGCAATTCGTCCGGGAATTGGAGTGAACTTCACATGGTCATCACGCCGCCCTCCCTACCGGAGATAAGGGCAACGGTTGATATCGCTCTTCGTTCGTGGGGAGAAACCATGATTTGGCCGAGGAAAGGTAGCAAGGCGAGACTCCGCGTCCATGTAGTAGACGCAAGCCACGGCTGAAATCATGATTCCCAAGGAATGTAAACGGCTGGCGGAGGTGGATTTTCCGATTGCTGTGGTGAGCCGCCATTCGGCGCGGGAGAAGTCTATCCGGCACGGGCATCCGAGCACTCTCCATCTGTGGTGGGCGCGCCGGCCGTTGGCCGCGTGCCGCTCGATGCTGCTGGCGCTGCTGCTCCCCGACCCATGCGACGAGCACTGCCCATCCGAGTTCAAGAAAGAGGCGCGGGCGTTGCTCCCGACGGTCCAGGGCGAGCCGGGACCCAAGGACATCGATCTTCGCAACGCGTTGCTCCGGTTCATCGGCGATTTTGCCAATTGGGATCTCGCCGCCAATCCCCGCTATCTCGAAGTCGGACGCGGACTGGTCAAGGCCGCGCACGGCGAGGAAACGCCGCTGGTCGTCGATCCTTTTGCCGGCGGCGGATCGATTCCGCTCGAAGCGCTCCGGCTCGGATGCGATGCGTTCGCGAGCGACCTCAATCCGGTCGCCTGCCTCATTCTCAAGGTGATGCTCGAAGATATTCCGCGCCACGGGCCGGAGCTTGCGGATGAGCTTCGCAAGGTCGGCGCGGACATAAAGAAGCAGGCCGAGAAGGAGCTATCGCAGTACTACCCGCCCGATCCCGACGGCGCGACTCCGATTGCGTATCTATGGGCGCGAACCGTGCGATGCGAATCGCCGAACTGCGGCGCCGAAATTCCCCTGATGCGTTCATTCTGGCTCTGCAAGAAATCGAGCCGACTGCGCGCCCTCAGAGCCAGAGCCTTAAAACCAAAAGACAAAACACCCAAGATCGACTTCGAGGTCTTCACGCCCAAAAGCGAGAAGGAGGTTGCCGCAGGCACCGTCACCAGGGCGAAGGCGACGTGTCTCGCGTGCGAACGCGTGCTTGCACCCGATCGTGTGCGCGCGCAGCTTCGCGAGCAACGCGGCGGCGCGGATGCCATCTTCGATGCGAATGGCAACCGCATCGGCGGTGCGCGCCTGCTCGCGGTCGTGACGTCGAAGGATAACGCGGCGGGTCGGCAGTATCGAGTCGCAACCGACCGTGATTACGAGGCAGCTTGGAAGGCCCGCAAGGCGGTCGAGAAGCTCGCAAATGAGAAACTTCCGAACGGCCTGAGCGTCATCCCCAGCGAACTCCTTCCCGAACAAAACACCTTAGGTTTGAGGGTTCCTAACTACGGCGTGAAAACTTGGGCGGATCTTTTTTCTTCCCGCCAGAAGCTCTCGTTGCACACCCTAGCTACTGCGGTCAACCGGCTCGCCACTCGGCGTGATAGTGGAGACACCGTTGAGCCTCTTCTCGCTCTCGCCGTTAGCAGAACGGCCGACTATTGCTCAGCCAATTGCTCATTGCACGCGGGCCGAGATGTAGTGAGGAATACTTGGGCGCGCAATGCCTTGCCGGTGGTTTGGGACTTTTACGAATCGGTTCCTTGGACGGACAGCTCCGGCGCGTTTGGAGGTGCACTGGATTGGGTTGCTCGGGTTGCTAAGACCCTCAGCATATCGGGAATCTCCTCCGGTCAAGTTCAACTGGCAGACGCATGTGACTCGCCGCTACCACATGACAGTGCGGACGTTTGGTTTACCGACCCGCCCTATTACAACGCCATCGGCTACGCCGAGTCGTCGGACTTTTTCTTTGTTTGGCTAAAGCGCATCTTGCTCACCCACCCGCTTCTGCGCGATCCCTTCGATCCTGAAAACCCGCTCACGCCCAAAAACCGCGAATGCATTCAGGACGACACGTTCCAATCGATCGAAGGAGTGCGCAAGGACCGGTCGTTCTTTGAGAACCAAATGGCGCGTGCCTTCGTCGAGGGAAGAAACGTGTTGCGAGGCGACGGTGCTGGCTGCGTCGTCTTTGCCCACAAGACTACCGAAGGTTGGGAGGCGCTGCTGGGCGGTATGCTGCGCGCGGGCTGGATCATAACTGCATCGTGGCCCATCGAAACCGAGATGAAGAATAAGATGAGCGGCAGCCAGTCCGGCGAAAGCAAAGCCATGCTGTTGGCCAGTGTGCACTTGATCTGCCGACCTAGGCCAGAAGACGCTCCCGTCGGCGACTGGGCCGATGTACTTCGCGAACTTCCCGACAGAATTGGCGATTGGATGGAGCGCCTGAGCGGTGAAGGCGTACGTGGAGCCGACCTAGTGTTCGCCTGTATTGGCCCCGCGATGGAAGTCTATAGCCGTTACTCAAAGGTCGAAGATGCCGAGGGTCGCGAAATCCCCCTCGGCGGCAACCCGGAAGCATCCGAACCGCACAAGCGCGGCTTTCTCGCATACGTATGGGAGATCGTCGGCCGCACTGCCCTGGGCCAGGTGCTCGGCACCGCCGAGGCCCGCGCCCGCAATGGCGCCGCCGGCGCCCTCGAAGAGGACGCCCGCCTCACGGCGCTCTTTCTATGGACTCTGCAAGCCACCAGACCGGTCCACAACGCGATGATTTCGTATTCTGGCACGATGACCCACGGCGGAAGCCCGACTACCGACATCGGAGTCGAGGAAGAATCCGAAAACAACGGTGACGACGAAAACGACAAAGGTACGTCATCATCGAAACAGGGGCTAACGCTGATTTACGATGTGGTCCGCCGCTTCTCGCAGCCGCTCGGAATCCATCTCGAAAATTGGAACGACCGGATCATCTCGACGGAAAAGGGCATCGTCCGCCTGCTGCCGGTCACCGAGCGCGCCGAGCATCTGCTTGGTGAGGACGGCGCGACCGGAGTCGCCGATGTTATCGAACGTACCCGTGGCGGCCCGATTAACTACCAGTTCGCATTTGCCGAAGACGCCGCCAAGAAGACCGCGCGAGCGACAGACGGCAAAGGCAGAAAGCGCCGAACGTCTAAATCATCGGACGAAGCGCCGACGATGCAGCCCGGCACGACCACGCTCGACCGCGTGCATATCGCGATGCTGCTTCAATCGGCCGGCAAGTCGAACGCCCTGCGCACGATGCTCAAAGCCGAGACCGATCGCGCCCCCGACTTCCTCCGCCTCGCGAACGCTCTTTCCGCCCTCTACCCCAAAGACAGCGAAGAAAAACGCCTGTTGGATGCTATGCTTTTGGCCGTGCCAAGATAGATGAGACCCTTGTTTAGTATGGATAAAACCTGTAAATTGTCCATGGTAGGTCCATGGCTTCGAGACGCGCAACATGGCTGAGCTGGTCGATCCGCGGCGAGTCGGTTCCGAATTTGACGGGATCGACTCGGATGACCCGGGATTGTATCCGGAGGCGCAACGGCATTCGGAAGCCACGGAGAGACAAGAGAATCCGCAGAAACGCAATCAAGTCGATCCGCGCAAGGAGTATCGGGAATTTGACGGGATCCGTTCGAGCGGGTGATATGGTTAACGGTCGGCGCGCGCGCAGCGTGAAGACACCGCCAGGCCGATGAGGAGGCCACCATGCGGAAAGTACAATTTGAATTCACCGACGAAACTTACGCCGCGATAAACAGTCTCGCGGAGGTTACCGGCGTGCGGTCGATGTCGGCCGTTATCAGAGACGCGCTGAAAATCTATGCGTGGCTGATCGACGAGCAACGCGCCGGGCGCAAAATCCTGGCGCAAGATCCGACGACCCGCGAGACGAAAGAGTTGGTGCCGCTGACGGTGTCGCACCAAGCTGTCGCAGTGGCCCGCGCTTAGGTGCGGTGCCACAGCGGTTCGAGCTTCCAGGTAGCAAGTCAGCGTGTCCCGCATCGAAGAGCCGTCGCCTGAGAAGGTAGACCCGAGAGGCGTAGCCCCGGAGGCTCCGCAAGCTTTCGCGGCGAAGAACTTCGCGGGTATCGAGGAGTCGCAAGAGGTTGCGCGCCAATGGGCGCAGAAGTTCCTTTTCTGGCTGATCGCGGTATGCCTCGGATTTCTGATGCTGTTCGATGCTTCCCTGCTCCTCCCCTCCGTTCACGTGGAGGCAAAAGTGATCATAGCGGTGAACGGCGCCTTCGCGGGTGGTTCGGGCCTGCTAGGCGTATGTGCCAGCTACATTCTGGCGCCTTACAAGAGACCGCGTGCTCGCAAGACTTCGCGCAAAACTACAAATTGATTGGGATGCGCCAGCCCCCCGAGGCCTCTTTGAGTGCCCGAATCCACGGGCGAGGTGACTCAGGACTTACGCTGGCGCTCACGATGATGGCCTCTGCAGCGTCCATAATTCAAGGCTCTGACGGCGGAATAAAGCCGCCGACGACGGCCATTCTTCGGGGCGATGAAAAACCCCGTCACGTGCTATGCTTCCAGCAACACCGAGCTAAAATGAGATCGCCCGCTGAACTCGATGATTAAGGTGAGCGGCAGATGAGTACCCCGCGAGCAAAACGGTCTGCGAGCCGCGTATCAAAGACGGCGTCCACGCCGGCAACTCCATCGCTGCGGAAGCGCGAACGCTTCGCCGGTGCCGACCCGAAGCTTGCCGCATTTATCCGAAAGCATTGGCCCGCCAAGGGTCGCGCCCAGCGCATCGCGCGCGCCGAAAAGGCCTGGAAGGAAGCAATGGAGATCGCTTCCACTTTCAAGAAACTCGACCCTGAGACGGTGAAATGGATCGCCGAAGATCCTGACCTCGAATACCTTTAGATGGTTTCCGCGTTGCCCGCACTTCCAAGCGGGACCATCGTCCTCGTGGACGCGAACATCTTCGTGTACGGACTGTTGCGAGAATCGCAGCAGTGCGCGCAACTGATAGAACGTTGCCGCAACGAGGAGGTGGCAGGCGTGACGACGACGGAAGTCCTCGGTGAAGTTTGTCACCGTTTGATGCTTAAGGAGGCGATGGACTCGGGTCTAATCAACAGACCCGCCGCGGCATCGCTCAAGCGAAAGCACGATGGCATACGGGGACTGCGC
>Ga0307372_10001025_pt1 | contig 49012 bp, 45 predicted proteins | sample OX1MG_FD_202533 | JGI IMG/M metagenome (GOLD analysis project Ga0307372, IMG submission 202533) | Soil microbial communities from Risofladan, Vaasa, Finland - OX-1 | ecosystem: Environmental > Terrestrial > Soil > Coastal area > Acid sulfate soil | place: Finland: Risofladan, Vaasa | collected...
CGACGGCTGCCGGATATCGAGGAACCAGCGCGAATCGTCCCGCGCCGACGGCCGCCCTGGCGCCGTCTGCTCTGCTCCGGCCTTTGGCTGGTTGTCTTCTCGTTCGTCACGGCTCACGTCGCGCTGCACGGACTGGGCTACTTCCCCTTCGATTACGATTCTCTGATGTACCACATACCGCTGGTCGACCATTGGCTGCAGACGCGCGGCTTGGACGCGACCGACACGGCGCACTGGTGGCTTGCCGCGAACAACGAGCTTCTCGCGCTTTGGATCGTCGGCCCGTTCTCGGGCGATTTCCTGATCGGGCTGAACAACCTTCCAATTTTCGCGCTCTGGGTCGCCGCCGCCATCGAGTTGGGTCGGCTATTGCGGCTTCCGCCCGCCGCGCGCCATCTGGGCGCCTTGGCAATCGTGTGCGTGCAACCGACCTTCGATCAGGTCGCGCGGGCGGCCAACGATCTCGCCGTCGGCGTCTATTGGCTTGCCGCGCTTTGCTACGCGCTGCGGTATCTACGATCTTGCCGGCGGGCCGATCTCGCGCTGTACGGCGTCTCCGTCGGGCTACTAGGCGGCGTGAAGTATTTCGCGGCTGGCTACGCCGTCGTTCTACTTGTCGCGGTCGGTTTGGCCCTCATGGGGCGAAACGGTTGGCGGCGCGCGACGCGCGACGTGCTGCTGGCCGTCATCTTCGCGGCACCGTTTGCCGGCTACTGGTACTTTCGCAACCTCGTCCTGACAGGAAGCCCGCTTTACCCGATGGGCCTGCGCGAGCCGCTTCCTGAGGTCGGCTATCCGGCCGGTCTCTGGTCGACGACGCTCGCTGGAAACAGGAATCCAGATTTGTTCCGCGCCGCGTGGCAAACGCTGTTAAACGTGATGGGGCCTTGCCCGACGTTCTTTGTCGTCGTCGCGCCGCTAACGCACACAGGCCTGCTCGCTCAGGCTCTCTTGGCGGGGCGCGCGCAAATGCGACCGCGTCGGCGCGATCGCGCGTCGCTGTTGTTGGTCGCGCTCGTGGGGGCCGCCGCGGTGTTTCTCGTAACGCCGTTTAGCGTGGAGAACGAGCCGGGCACACTCAATCAGCTTTACGCGGGGCAAACCCCCGCGCGATACAGCCTCTGCTTCTCGATCACGTCAGCGGTGGCCGCGCTGTACGTAGCCTACGGCCTCGTGCCGCGCGGATCGCGCACCTGGCACGCCGCCATAACCGTTGGGGTGGCCGCCATCGCGATCTGGCAGGTGTGGTCGCGCGTGGCGCGGACGTGGCCCTGGCTCGCCCTCTATTACGACGCTTCGGATCTCTTGCTGACCGCCCTCAATATCATACTCGCCGCGCTGGTCGTTTGGGCCTTGGTGACGCGAGCGACGCCGAGGGGCCGCGTCTATGCGTTTTGCACGGCGGCGCTGATGGTTTGCGTGCCTGCGGCTGGGGTCTACTGCCTTTCCAATTGGTGGCACAGAGGGTACGCGGCGCGGTTCGACTGCGATTTTTCAACCGATGTGTTCACCCAGATTGAGCGCCGCCTGCGCGATGCCGCACGGATCTGTGTTCTCGAAGATCGGGTCTATCCCTTTTACGGCTCTCGGCGGCAATTTCATGTGTGCAATCCGCGCACCTTGACCTCGCCCGAGGCGCTCTGGCGCTACTTGGGCCACCATAGGGTGGATTTCGTCGCCACGAAGCGCCGTGACTGGGTCGCCCTCGATTTGTACGGGGAGACGCCTCGTTGCGTTGATGCTTTTCCCGAGATTTACCCGCGCCTCGCTGGCGGTCCGGGCTTTGATATCCGCGCGGTCAAGGTTAGGGCAAACACAATTTTCGCGCAAAAGTGGCCTGCCGCCCCCTAGGAAAGTCGCCAATCGACGAACGCGCGAGCGGGGCTGCGCCGACGCACCTGCTCCCTGCCCCTTGACAGTTGCTGGCGGCCACACTAAATTCGCGCTGGTTTGGTTCAAAGACCCTCTGCTATTGCGAGCATCGAAAATGGGCGAAGACAGGCCTCTCGAATTCCGTGCCGGCTTGGCTGCAATGCTGTTGAGTGCGGCAGTGGTGATCGCTGGCTGCGGCAAGGCCACCGTCGCGGAACCCGTCGACGCCGTCACGTCGGGGCCGCAGAATGCGGTCGCGACCGATCACCCAGAGCCGTCGCCTGTGGTGTTTGAACACGACGCGGGGGCGGTCGTCGCCGGGGCGACCGTTTCTCACTCATTCACTTTCACGAATCCGTCCGCCGACGAGCTCGTCGTCGAGCGTGACGAAGACATCGGGAGAAACTGCGGTTGTACCAAACTGCTTCTGAGCAGCCGGCATCTCCTTCCCGGCGAAACCGCGACAGTCGACGTTTCCGTCGACACGACGGCGCAAATTGGCCCGATCCAAAAGGGCGGCTCCATTCTCTGGACGGCGGCTCGCGGATCTCGGCACACGGCGAGGTACATCATTAAGTGCGACGTGACGATGGCGTTCGAGCTAGAGCCGGAGTCGTTGTCGTTCGGTGCTGACGACGTGCTGCAAGGTGCGGTCAGAGCGGTTCACTTGCGGAGCAGTCTGCCCATCGACTGGATGTCGATCGCCGCCGCCAGCACTTCCACGGCGTTCGAGGTCGTCTCGTGCAGCGGCGATTCCGGGGGGGGGGGGGTCTGCCGCGTAAAATGCGTGGCGCTGGCCGATGTAGAAGGCGAGCAGGCCCTCGCGAAAATCTCCGCGAAGTTACAAACCTCGAGCGGCAAGGCCCCGCAAAGCACGTCGAGCGTCCTGCCACTTTTCTTCCGCCGCGTGATCGGTCTCGAATCGCATCCGCGACTAGCGGCCGTGCGCGTCGGCAGCGATGGCATTGGCAAGACGAAACTTTTGCTCAGCGGGCCAAAGCTGGCGTCGCAACCGATCAGCTCCGTCGCTGCGGAAGGGTTTGAGGTTGAATGGCAGTGGGCGCCGGCGCGATCGGACGCCGGTTTCCTGACAGCTCGGCTACGTGTTCAATCACGCGCGGATGCCCCGCCCCCACGGCGCGGCGATCTGGCCGTCACTTGCGGGCCTGGAGAGCCCCTGCTGGTGCCGTTCAGGATTGTTAAATAGCCGGCGCCTGCCGGATGATGATATTGTTTTTTGTTCCTATGACAACTCTTTAGGAAGGAGTGTTGCAAATGTTAGTCCAACGCCGGTTGAGATCATTAGAGGCAGCGTTCGCCGCCGCGGGGGCTGGTTTGTTGTTTCTCGGAGCGATCTTGGCCCTTGCGCCACAATCGCGATGGGCGCCAATCGCGGCGGAGCGACTTTCCGCCATGCACCTGGGCCAGCAGTGCCCCGGGGCGCTGCAATCATGTTGCCTCAAAGGTTTGATGACCTCATGTAAGACCAACGCCGCGCTCGGGTGCTTCTCAACTACCGGGTTCCAATGCAAGACCCAGGTATTCACCGGAAGCTGCACCAACGCCACGTGCAAAGGCGTTTTGTACAAAGCTATCTGCACTCAATCGTACGTCGCGTTCCCCGTCGACTCATGCACGATTATAGGGGGGCCGCCGGCCCAGGGGAATTGCCCCATGGGACAAGCGTACTGCCCGTCCAACTATCTTTCCGCGGACAAGAGCGGGCAGACCGTCCCTGTGTGCATCTGCGCCAGCGGCAACGTGTGCGTCAACGGCCAGCCCAATCCCGCGTGCGGATAGGGCGGCCACAGGCTCGCCTCCTGACGCACGCCGCACCGGGCCGCGTGCAAGCTTCTGACAAGACGCTGAGGTAATCGATGCTTCCATCACTACGGCTCTCTTTCGCTGGAATCGCCATAGTAGCTTCAGGATTGCACGCCGCCGTCGGCGGCAACGGCGTTCAAGCGGCGGTGCCCTCCGCGGACGCGGACGTCGTCGTCGGTGGCGTTGTCGCGCGGGCCGGCGCCCTGGTGAGCGGACGCATCGAGTACCGTCTCGAGTGCGGCTTTGCCGGAAAGGGCAAGCCCATCCACAGCGCCGACTACAGGCTAAGTCTGATGGGACGGAGCTGGGCGCTCCGGTCGCCTGTAAACCCTGGTGTGGCGATTGACCATCGCGGCATGCATCTTAGTTACCTTGAGGCCAAGTTTCTCGATGGGGGGGGCGTGCATCGAGTCGCTAACATTTTTCCGCCAGAGCCGATCGACGCAGACCATCCGTCTCCGCCTTATTACGCCGGGACCATCTGGATTAAGGGCTGCACCAAATTTATCGACGAGCACCGCGCCGAGGCCAAGTTGCTCCCTGGCGAGCTGCGCGAGGGCGTCGCCACCGACATCGTCGAGTGGTCGGTCGACAAGGGCCACATCAATACAGCATTCGGGTGGCCCAGTGAGGCTTTGAAAGACGGCGGCACGTTGCGGCTTCACGTCGCTCCCAGCCTTGGCTATGCGCTTCCGCTGATCGAATATCTCGATCTTTCGGGTAAGCCGCAACTTCTGTTCAAGTCGAGCGACTTTTTTGAGGCTGCCCCAGACTTCTTCTTACCCCGCCGATGCGAATTCCGGGGCGCGCCCGGCACGGACAGCGATTACTACACGCGTTATGACATCACGAACGCGGAACTCGTCAACGACGTGGTCCCGGAGGAAGACTTCCAGATGGCGCTCGCTCTTGGCACGCACATCAACGACTCGCGTACGCCGGGAAACACGACGGTCTTCATCGTTGGGAAGTTGCCCGTGCTCACCGGCGACCTGCCGGAAATCATCCGCGTGCCCGACGTCGCCGTGAGATCACCGTGGCTGCGGCCAATACTTATTGGATGCACCGTTGGACTATCTCTTGTGGCGATCATCGTTGTCTTGCAACGAATGCACCAATTTCCGTTTTCGACGAGATAAATGGGGTGCGCCGACGTCACGCTGATTGCTCATTCAGGCGCAAAGGAACGAGGGATCTCGCCTTGCTGACACCGCAACTTGTAATGTGCTGCTTCACCTTCACGTTTGGAGGTGGCATCTCGTCGGCCGATATCGACGAGTACGTCGCGCGCTCGCGCGTCAATCGCGTGGCCTGCGCCCCGCTCTCGGTCTGGTATTGCCTTCGCCGGCTGGGACGCGATGCGCGACTCGAGGACGTCACCGATCGCGCGCAGCTCGCCGATGACGGGGTGAGCGCGCCGCGACTCGTCGAGCTGTGCCAGTCGTTCGGCTTGCGACCGCGCGCAATCGCTGGACCTCGCGACGCGTTGGCTGAATTGCCCGTCCCCTCGATTCTGATTATAGACGACCGGCACTGCGTCGTGTACGACGGCATGGCTGGCGAGACGACCGCCCATGTTTTTGAGCCGGTCACGCGTCGCGCCGGTGCAGAGCGGACGGAGTGGTTGCGCGAACACTGGACGGGAGAAGCGATTGTCTTTGCCGAACTGCGGCCCTCGGTGGCAAGGCTTTTTTCCGCCGCGCTGCTCGCCGCCGGCGCGACGATGGCGGGAGCGTGGCTCGCGGTGCTGGCCTTCAACCGCCGGGCGCGGCGACCGCGAGCGCCCGATGTTTGAACAAACGGCGACAGCGACCCTTTCCGCCCCGCGTTCGGCGCTCTCAGGTGCGGCGCGCGCCACCGATGCCGGGTTTCGCATCAAGGTGTTCATCGCGTCCGTCCTCACGGTCCACTTAGGGCTCCTTGCCTGGTCCGCCACGCGACAGAGTCCGACGGTTGACGAGGTTGCGCACTTGCCCGCTGGGATCAGCCATTGGCAGTTTCGCTCGTATTCGCTTTACGCGGTGAATCCGCCGCTTGTCAGAATGATTGCGGCCTTGCCCGTGCTCTGCGCGTCGCCGCGCACCGACTGGCGTCAGTCGGGCGCGGCCATGGTTTCGCGGCCCGAATTCGCCGTCGGTACGGACTTCATCGAAGCCAACGGAGAGCGGTCGTTCTGGCTCTTTACGATGGCGCGCTGGGCCTGCCTTCCGTTCAGCGCCCTAGGCGCACTCGTGTGCTACCGCTGGTCGGCCGACCTGTTTGGCCCGCGCGCGGGCGCCCTTGCCTTGTGGCTGTGGTGTTTCAGTCCAAACGTTCTGGCACATGCCCAACTCATCACGCCTGACCTTGCTGCCACATCACTTGGCGCCGCCGCTTGTCACGGATTTTGGCGATGGAGCAAGCGACGGACGTGGTGCTCCGCCATCGGGGCGGGCACCCTCATCGGCCTCACCGAAATCACAAAGAGCACTTGGTTCATTTTGTTTGCCTTACTGCCGGCGCTTTGGCTTGTGTCGCGCGCGCCTCAGAATGTCCATCAGCATGGCGTGCGGTGGCGCGCAGCGGTTCAGTTCGCGACCATGTTGGCGCTCGCGCTATTTATTATGAACCTGGCCTACGACTTCGTGGGCAGCTTTCGTCCGCTGGGCAGCTACGGTTTCCACAGTTCGCGACTTGGCGGTGGCGATAGCGGAGCCTTTCAAGCGCGCAACCGTTTTACCGGTCGCTGGCTTGGCACGCTGCGCGTTCCTTTTCCCGAGGACTACGTGCAGGGCGTCGACATTCAGCTATGCGATCTTGAAGGCGGCCGGTTCTCCTACCTTCGCGGCGAAATGCGCCGCGCCGGCTGGTGGTACTACTACCTGTACGCCTTCGCGATTAAGACGCCGTTGGGAACATGGTTGCTGGCGACGATTGCTCTTGCAGGTGCGCTGGCCCGCGGGGCATGGAGGGCCGGCCTGCGCGATGAATTAGTTTTGCTACTTCCGCCGGCCTCGATTCTAGTACTCGTGAGCTCCCAAACGGGAATGAATCAACATTTCCGATACATTCTGCCCGCGTTGCCTTTTGTTTTCATTTTAATTGGCCGCGCTGGCCGCGCCCTGTACGATCCTCAGGGGGCCGTCCGGTGGCTTGTCGCAATAGCGGTGGCTCTCTCAACGGCAAGCAGCCTGCGAGTCTATCCGTATCAACTCTCATATTTCAACGAGCTGGTTGGCGGGCCGGAGCGCGGCCATGAACACCTGCTTGATAGCAACATTGATTGGGGCCAGGACTTGCTCGAGCTCAAGCGTTGGCTGGACAGCCACCCCGAAGCGCGGCCGTTAAGATTGGCCTATTTCGGCATGTTTGATCCGCGCATCGCGGGAATCGACTGCGATCCGGTACCCGACGTTGCACGCTGCAGGCTACCCCAAGGATGGTATGCCCTGAGCGTGAATAGTCTGTACGGGTACGGGCTAGGAGGGCTGACCTTCGATCCACGTTACGCAACTTTTCGGCGCTTGAAGCCGGTCGCCATGGCGGGCTACTCGATCTATATCTACCACGTTGGCAGCGGGCTCGATGAGTCTGTTGCCGGAGCCGCAGCACCCTCCGCGGAGGGCTTGGCTTTACGTTTCAAAGCGTTAAAAGCTAACAAGCGCGACGGCAGACCAAGACGCCCCTCGGTAGGAGACTAGCGATGTGTCGCTCGAGAAAACGCCACGGAATCACGATCGTCGAGCTACTCGTCGTGATTAGCATCATTGGGATGCTGCTGGCCCTTCTGTTGCCGGCGGTGATCGCGTCGCGCGAGCGAGCGCGGGCGATGCAATGCGCGAACCATTTGCGAAATCTGGGGCTGGCGATGGTGGGCGAGGCAACCGCGCGCGGCCATTTCCCCGGAGCGGGGTATTTCAGCGCGGGCGCCGTGCAGGACCGCCACAACTGGGTAGTTGCGCCCTTGCCGCGAATCGAGCGCCGCGACGTCCAGGCGCTGTGGAATTTCGATAAGCTTTATGAAGATCCCGGTAACCGCTCCCTCAGCGCGACCCAAATCAACGTTTTAATCTGCCCCGACGACGACAGCTTCGTGCCGGGGGAAGGAAACCTGAGCTACGTTGTCAACCTGGGGGTCGGTTGGACAGTTCCCAGCGATTGTCCGGCGATTTGGCGATCGGCGTCCTCGCCAACGCCGGGAATCCACCCGATTGATCTGAATGGCAACGGCGTTGTCTGCCCCGCCAACGAGTCGGCCGACGGTGCCCCGTCGGACCGCGACTTGTATTACCGCATGGGCCTGTTCTTCCTGGAGAATTGGCCGATGAGCTTCGGCAGCCACCGCCATCACTCGCTCGACTCTGTACGCGACGGATTGTCGCGGACCATCATGCTTTCAGAGAATGTGCGCGCGGGGTACGACGCGGCCAGCGGCGCGACTTGGGCCTCGCCCAGGCCGCGTGCGAGCGCCTTCGTGCTGAGCGGATACATTTGCGAGAACGCGAAATGCGCCGCCGGCAACGTCAATCTGGCCAAAGCCAACGACCACTCCGGCGGGCCGTGGTCTTACGAAGCGATCAACAGTGGCCTTCGCGAGAAAGAGGGTCAAGCGCCTTGGCCAAACTCGTTTCATCCGGGCGGTGTCAACGTGCTGTTCGCCGACGGCCATCTGCAGTTTCTTTCGGAGGACGTCGAGGGCCGCGTTTACGCGGCGCTAGTCAGTCCGCTGGGTGTTGGGCTTATTGGGCCGCTTGCGCAGCCGCCCGTGGGCGATTTGTAGGCCAGGGGCGTCTGAGGATTTTCGAAAGGGCTGAAACATGCAGACTGTCGCGGAGCCCGTGGCTCAGGCAACACAGTTGGAGAACGATGCCGCGGAGGTCATGGCGTCCAAGGGTGTGCCGCTTACCGTTCTGATGCCGTGCCTCAACGAAGAGCGCACCGTTGGCCGGTGCGTCCTAAAAGCGGTCGCCGAAATGGCCCGTTTGCGAATTACGGGCGAGGTGCTGGTCGTTGACAACGGATCGAACGACGCCAGCGTCGCGGTGGCGCGGGCGTCGGGCGCACGCGTGGTGGTCGAGCGCCGCCGCGGATACGGTGCGGCGCTGCGCCGCGGCTTTCGCGAAGCGCGGTTCGAGTACGTCGTATTCGGTGACTGCGATGAAAGCTATGACTTTAACGAGGTCGGGAGGTTCGTGGAACGACTGCGGAGCGGAGCGGACCTGGTGATCGGCAATCGCTTCGCCGGGGGTGTCTTGCCCGGCGCCATGCCCTGGCTCCATCGGCGAATCGGCAATCCGCTGCTGTCATTCTTGGTGAACGCGATGTATCGCGTTGGCGTGGGGGATTCGCAATCCGGGATGCGCGGGATGAGCAAGACGGCGCTTCGCGCGATGAACCTGCGCATGTCGGGCATGGAGCTCGCCAGCGAAATGCTGATCAAGGCGTCTCTAGCCGGCCTTCGCATCGAAGAGATCCCGATCATTTTGGCTCCCGACGGCCGGGACCGGCCACCGCACCTCCGGAGCTTTCGAGACGGGTGGAGGCATCTCAGGCTGATGCTCATGCTAAGCCCACTGCACCTTTTTCTGTTGCCCGGCTTGCTGGTCGCGCTGATTGGCGTTTGCGTCATTCCGTTGCTGCTCTTCGCCGGTTACGGTCAACACGACGGTATGTTCGGTCCAAATCTGATGTTTACCGCCTCCATTCTTTCGATCTGCGGATCTCAGGTGGCCCTGTTGGGCGTGCTGGCCAAGATGCACGCGGCGGCGATGGATCCGGTTTTTGAAGACCGCCGCCTTGGGCGTCTCACCGCGGCGCTCTCGGTGGAGCGCGGGCTCGTCACGGGGGTGGCACTTTTGACGGCGGCGGCCTTTTGCGGCCTACCGGTGCTCGCGCGTTATGCCAGCAGCCTCGAGGTCAGCAGCCCGGGGCTTTGGATTCTGGCTTGCACCCTATTTGTGCTGGCCGTTGAGACGCTCTTTGGTTCGTTCCTAATCAGCATCTTCGACATGCACCGGCGCGATGACGACCAGCCGCAGCTCGAGGGCGCAAATGCCTCCATCGATTGATTTCCGGTCTGCGCGCGCAGGCCGCCGCGCGCCCGCGATTGCGTATTCGTCCATGCGCGCGCGAGCGCTGTTTCGGGAACTGATGTGTTCCGCGCCGTTTCAGCCAGCCACGAACGTGTGGCGCGCCATTGAGCTCTCCGCGCTCGGCCCCAAGCTGCCGAGCAGCGGAAACGTTCTCGACATTGGATGTGGCGACGGCCATGTGACGCGCATTTTGCGCGAGGCGGCGCGGGCGCGGTGGCGGCTGGTCGGCGTGGACGCTGACCCCCACGAGACGAAGCTGGCCGAGCAAGCGGGGATTTACGACCGCGTCCATACGGCCCCTGCGAACGCGGTGCCCGAGGAAGACGGTGCGTTTGATTTGGCCATAGCCAACAGCGTCTTGGAACACATTTGCGAGCTACCATCGGCCCTTGGCGAAATCTCGCGTTGTCTGGCGCCAGGCGGACTGCTCGCCGCCACCGTCCCTTCCGTGGAGTTCCACGAACTTCTAGCGGGGCCGGCCAAATTCAGCCGCCGCACGCGCGCGGCATATCTGGCTGACATCGATCGACGCCTCGCGCACGTCAACTATTGGTCGCGCCAGCGTTGGCGTGAGGAGCTGTCGCGCGCGGGATTCGGCGCGCCTGCCATCACGGGCTATCTTTCGCTGAGGCAGCTTCGCCGATGGGAAACGTGGAGCAATTGGACGGGCGGCATGCTCTACCGGTCATTTGGCCGCCAACGGTCTCCGATTGCCATTCAACGATCACTCGGCCTGCGGCGTCGATTTCCGCGTGCCTTAGGGCTGCTTGCCTTCAAGGCGGCGTGGGCGGCAACGGCTCGCATCCTTGACGAACGTGCGAGCGACGATGAACCAACCGCATGCTGCCTCATTCTAGTGCGGAAGCGATTGATTTAGGATTAGGAGTGACCTGTCGTTGAGGTGGCGAAGGCGGGCGTTCGTATTGGCCCCTGAAACGCTGCCATATCAGCGACGCAAGACGGCCGGCCTTTTGCCCATCAGTAACTTCTACGAGCAATATCTGCTGCGTCCGCTCGACTCGGGCGGGCTGACGTACCGGGAGGGCGTGTGCCACGCCACGCGCGGCCCGGAGCAGATCAAGGCCGGTTTGCGAAACGGCCCTGGCCGAGCTGGCCCGCGGGGCGTTGCGCGGAACCTGGCGGTCCGAAGCCGACGCGGCCGACGCGCTGCTGTCGGCCATCGATCGTCTGGCCGCGGCGATCGGCGTGCCGAGGTGTTTGAGCGAGCTTGGCGTTCGCCGCGAGCAGCTTGCCGACCTTGTGGCCGGATCGCGCGGCAACAGCATGAACGGCAACCCCGTGCAGTTGAGCGACGACGAATTGAGCCGACTGCTGGAGTCGGTCCTCTGACCTGGCGACGCTTCCAGGTTCAGAGTCACTCTACTTTACTTTTTTTCGTGCGGCCGGCAGTAGGAAAGCGCGAGCAAGGCGTAGCCGGTGACGAGATTGGCGTCGCCTTCCAGCCAGCGGGCATTGGAGTTGGTCCACGAACCGTCTTCGTGCTGGCGCTTGGCCAACTCGGCCGCCAGCTCCGCACGCCAATTGTGCTTCGTGCCGTCGGCTGCCACAAGCTGGTCCTGGCCGAGAGCGTCGAGCGCCTTGGCGAAGGTGTGGTAGTAGTAATAGAGGCCGGCGTCGCCCATGCCGGGGTTCGTGTCCAGCGAATAGTTCTTTTGCACCCATTCGACCGCAGCACGGACACGCGCATCGTCCGCTCCGACTCCGGCGAAGATCATGCTCTTCAGCCCGGCGTAGGTCATCGAGCCGTAACTGCGCAGGCCGCCGTTGTCGAGCTTGCCGGCAAAGCTCTCGCCGCCCGCCGCCACGGTGTAATAAAAACCGCCGTCGGGGTTCTTGGCCGCAAAGGGCGTCGTGTTGTGCTCGGTCTCCAGGTTCTGGCATCGCGAGACGAAGATCAGCGCCTTCTTCATGGCCTCGTCGTCGGGTCCGTTGCCGGCGGCCTTCAGGGCATCGATGAAGAAACCCGTATTTGACAGGTCGGGCCGTTTCTTGCCGCCGTATCCGGCGCCCCCGTAGTTGAAGCTCGATTCGTCCTGGCCTTCGGCTTCGTCCCATTGCAGACCCGTGACGAAGCGTTCGGCGTTCTTCAGCAGCTTGTCGTAGCGGCCGTCGCGGTTGGCCTCTCCGAAGACGAGCATGGCCAGGCAGGTCTCGTAGTTCTGGTGCGCGCTGCCGCTGTGATAGATGCCGCCGTCGTCCTGCACGAAGCCTTCCACGTATTTCAGCGCCTTGGCCACCATCGGGTCTTTCGCCGAGAGGCCGCTGCGCAGCAACGCGGTCGTGACGAGCGCCGTGACGGCGGGACCCGCTTGCCGGCTGAACGAGCCGTCTTCGGCCTGACCCTTCTGACGCAGATAGTCGATCGCCTTGCCCACCGCCCGCTGTCGGGCCTGGTCGCCGTCGTCCTTTTTGCCATCGGCGGCACGGACTGTGGAGGTCGAAATGATCGAGGCGGTGAAACAGACGACCGTTATCTTAAGGCGAAGCGACGGCATGACAGTCTCCCAAGCAAAAACGTGGCCCTTTTCACGACACGTCAGGCTGGAAAGCCTGACCTACGCATAATCTTAGCTTGTCGGGCCGTTTCCGGCATCCCCTGGTCCCGCGTCAGGCAAGCTGATCTTGGGCCAAAAGCGCCGGTCGCGATAGAATTGCGGCCGCAGTCCATCCAAGAAACCCAAAGCGGTTATGTCACTAAGTCGAAGCCCCGCGGCCCTGCTGGTGGCCATCGTCGGCCTGGCGATTGCCTTGCGCGCGCCGAACCTCATCGACCGCGATCTTTGGGGCGACGAGTTGATCCAATACCAAATCTCGTCGGCGCCGTCGTTGCCCGAAGTCTTCTCGCGGCTGCGTTTGCTCGACCGCAATCCGCCCGGTTACGCACTGCTGGCCCACGCGGCGCTCTGCCTGCACCACAGCGACGCCATGCTGCGTTTTCCCGCGGTGGCGGGCGGCGTCGGGGCCGTGGTGCTGGCGTGGTATGTGGGCAAGCTGTGGCTCGGCCTGCGGGGCGCGGTGCTGCTTGCGGCCCTGAATGCGGTCGCACCCAGCTATGTCTTTTATTCGTGCGAATCGCGTCCCTACAGCCTAGGGATTGCGGCGCTGCTTTGCTTTCTTCTCAGTCTCGGCAGGTTCCGGCGGCGTGCGACGCCGGGCCACGCGGCATTTCTGGCCACCAGCGCCACGGCGGCCATCTCGGTGCAATACGCCAACATCATCGTCGTCGCCATTGTCTTGACCGTCAGCGCGGCGTTCTCGCTCGCCACCGGACGACTCACGCTCCGCGGCGCCGCTCTGGGCGGCGCGGTAGCCGCGACCACCGCCCTGGCCGCGGCGCTGAATATCTTTGCATTCATGTGCCCGCAAATCGCCACGCATGGCACAGGCAACTCCGATTTTCTGGCGCGCTATTTCTTCGAGCTCGGCTCCTATGCCTCGCTCAAGACATTCTTAACGACCAATCTTAGCGGTTTCGTAGGGCACACCACTTTCAGCGAATATATGGGCCACTTAAGTCCGGCCTGGCACAAGGTGTCACTGATCGGCTTTTTGCCGCTGGCGGGCGTGCTTGCCGCCGCCCTCCGCCGCGGGACACAAGCCAAGTTGATCGCCGCCCTTTCTCTGTCGACGTTCCTTGTGTTTCTTTTGCTGGCCGGCGTCGGTGCTCACCCCTTCGGAGCGGTCCGGCATACCTTGCCGCTGACGCCGCTGCTGTTTTTGCTCTATGCGACCGGTATGGTGCTGTTGCGGCGGCATGTTGTCTCACGCGCGGCCGGCAGGCTGGCGTTCGCCTTGTTGGTCCTTCAAATGGTGACCGCCGATGTCGAACTTGTGCCGGGCTACATGCGCTTCGATTATCGGATGATGCAGGCCCACATCGCCGGCAAGCGCCGGCCGCGGGAGTGGGTGGTGGTCACGGGACCGCTCGCTTCGCCGGGGCTGAAGCACCTTTCCGGTTCCGATCGCTGGGACCAGGTTCCTTGGTTCTATGTGCCTCACTCGCCGCGGACGCCCCACGAAGCGGCTGAGATTCGAGGATTATTAAAGGAAGCCTTCAAAAACTCGTCCGGCATCTGGTTTGTCGAAGACCTGGCCCCGGCGACCGACCTGCGAGAGTTCGGCGCCGATTGCGACGAGACGTGTACGCTGTCGGGAGTCGTCGTCAGTCATTGGAAGCAGCATGTCGACCGTCGCTAACACACACGAGCTTCTCGCCGGCTGGGGAAACTGCCCGGTCGAGCCTTGTCACGTGGTCCGCCCCGACACGCTGGGCCAATTGCGAGAGTTGGTGGCCGCGGGCAGGCAGCCGAGCTACATCGCCCGTGGCTGCGGACGCGCGTATGGCGACGCGGCCCTGAATCGCGACCGCGGCGTGGCCTGCACGGCCGCCCTCAATGAAATCGTCTCCTTCGACCCGCAAACCGGCACGATCGACTGTCAAGGCGGCGTCTCGTTGGAGCAGATCATCGACCGCTCGTTGCCGCACGGCTGGTTTCTGCCCACCACGCCGGGCACGCGCTTCGTGAGCGTGGGCGGAGCCGTCGCGGCCGACGTTCACGGCAAGAACCACCACCTCGACGGTTCTTTCGGCAACTTCGTGACCGACCTCGGCTTGCTCCTCGCTTGCGGCGAAATCGTCCGTTGCTCGCCTACCGCCAACGCCGATCTGTTCTGGGCGACGGTGGGCGGAATGGGCCTGACCGGCATCGTCGTGCGCACACGACTGCGACTCGTCAGAACCAACTCGGCCTGGTGCGAGGTGGAATACCGCCGCACGGCCGATCTCGACGAAACACTCGACGCCTTCGCGACCGCCCGGCAATATCGTTACTCGGTGGCCTGGCTCGACTGCCTCGCTCCGCGTCACTCCCTGGGCCGCGGCGTGGTGATGTTGGCCGACGACGCTCCGCCCGATCGGCTGCCGCCCAAGCTGCAACGTTGCCCGCTCGAACTGCGAACGCGCAAGACGCGAAACGTGCCGTGCTTCCTGCCGAATGGGCTGCTGAACCGGCACACGGCCCGCGCGTTCAATTCGCTCTATTACGCCCGGCACGGCAATGGCCGGCGGTTGGTCGATTACGACCGGTTCTTTTATCCGCTGGACGGGGTGCGTCACTGGAACCGGATTTACGGCCGGCGCGGATTCGTGCAGTATCAGGCGCTGCTTCCGCCCGACACCTCGCGCCGCGGCCTGATCGAGCTATTGGAAACGGTGGCCGATTCGGGAGCGGCGGCGTTTTTGGCCGTGCTCAAGCCGAGCGGTCCGGCGACGCCGGGCATGTTGTCGTTTCTCTATCCTGGCACGACGATCGCGCTCGATCTACCCAACACCGGCGAGCCTCTGCGGAGGCTGGGCGGCAAGCTCGACGAGCTTTTGCTCCGTCATGGCGGCCGCGTCTACCTGGCCAAAGACGCGCTTACCGGGCGAGAAGCGTTTGCGGCCATGTACCCGCGGCTGGCCGAGTTTCGCGCGATCAAGGCCCGCATCGATCCGCACGGTCGCTTCTCATCGTCGCTGGCCCGGCGGTTGGGCCTGTCCGCGCCGGGCGACGCGTGATTATCATAGGGTCGGTTAAGCTCTTCGCGGCATGCCGCCTGCAAAGCGAGGCAGAGATCGTTTAATCGCGAGCTATCAGGACCGTTCTAATGATACACACCGATGATCCGCGTAGGAACGGTGGCGCCACGTCACGGCGGTCTTTCCTTGGCGCGTCGGCCGCGGCCACGGGCATCGTGGCGGCCGGGCGCTGGTTGACCGCCGGCAGCACTCAAGCTGCCGAGCGGCCCGCGGCTAAAAACAACGCGGCACCGCACACAGCCCATCCGCTCGATCCACTCACGGCCGAAGAGATCGAACGGGCCGTGGCCGCCGTCCGCCAACCAAAGTCGCTCGGTGAATCCTGGCGGTTCGTCAGCGTGGCTTTAGACGAGCCGGTCCGATCGCTCGATCGAGAATCTATTTGTTCCCGCCGCCGGCAATTTGTTCAATGCATTCTTGGGCGCGCGATGCCCCATATAAACTGGAATGGTGGTTGGTCCAAAGCGGCAAATCGGGTGCGGCCGTCAAAGGTTGCCAACGACCGACCGACAACCTACAACACCCGATCGTGCGCCCAGGGATAACGCCGGCCTGTCAACAACTCCTTGTAGGGCGAGGCAATCGACACGTGGATCGATTCGGGCTTGAAGTTCGTGTTCACCAGTTCCAACAGCGGCACGATGTCGGCGTCGGCATAGCCGATGCCGCGGACCTCGAAAAAGTCGTGGTTCACGTCGAACACCTGCAAGCGGTCGGTCCAGACGCGCACCATGCGCAACGTGCGCAACTCGCTGCGCGTCCGCTTGAGAAACTCCAGTGCTTCATCCAAGCGGCCGGGCAGATAGTCGAATTCCGCCTGCGGTCGTGCTTGCGACTCATTCATTCGGCTTGTTGTCGGCCGGCTCGCCCTTCGGAAACGGATCGTCCTCGAGCTTCGGCGGCGCTCGACGCTCGTTGCTGGCCGCGGCGCCCGACGAGGCCTTTGACAGCGCTCGGCTGAGTGAGTTGCCCAGTCCGCGGAGCAACTTGCCGCCGGCACCCTTGGGCCTGGCTGGCGCGGCCGAAGCCGCTTCCTCGTCGGCGACAGTCTCGTCGTTGGCCGCGGCATCTTCGTCGGGCGTCTCGACGGTCTTCTCGGCAGGCGTGTCTTCGACCGTCATCTCCTCTTTCTCTTCCGCGGGCATCTCCTCGGAGACCACTCCCTGTCCAGCAGGCGACGCCGGCTCTGCCTTCTCATCGACCGGCGGGGCCGACGGCGTCCCAGAATTCGCGGGCGGCTGAAAGGCTGGCGCGGGGCCGGGCGGCGGGTTCGATTGGCCGCAGCCCAACAACAGGGCTGCCAAAAGCGCCACTACGCATGACGGTCGGTCCATCGCTTTCGCTCCTTAAAATGGTTCCAGTGTTACAGCCGGGCAAACTCGCGCATGAAATCGCGCAGCTTCTCTACGCCTGCCATCGGCATGGCATTATAAATCGACGCCCGAATCCCGCCCACCGAACGGTGCCCCTTCAATTCCACCAACCCCCGCGCCTTGGCCTGCTTGACGAACTCGTCTTGCGTGGCATCGTCGGGCAAGCGAAAGGTGACATTCATCAGCGACCGGGCGTTCGGCTGGGCATGCCCGCGATAAAAACCGCGGCTCCCGTCGATCACGTCGTACAGCAGCCCGGCTTTGCGGCGATTGATTTCCAGCATGGCCGCCAGCCCGCCCACGTCGTCAAGCAGCCACCGCGTGACGAGCATCACGAGATAAATCGCGAACACCGGCGGCGTGTTGATGAGCGATTTCTCTTTGACGAACGACCGATAATCGAGCATGGTCGGCAGCCCCTCGTCGATCTGGGCCAACACGTCGTCGCGCAGGATGACGATGGTCACGCCTGCCGGCCCGGCGTTCTTTTGAGCGCACGCATAGATCAAGCCATAGCGCGACATGTCGAGCGGCCGGCAGAGAAAATCGGACGACAGATCGGCCACCAACGGCACGCCGCCCGCGTCGAGATCGCTTTGAAACTGCACGCCCTGGATCGTCTCGTTCGACGTGAGGTGGACGTAGCGCGCCCGCGGGTCGAGTTCCAACTCGCCGTGCTGCGGCAGGCGGTCGAAGTTGTGGGGCTTGCTGTTGTAGGCGGCGCGAGCGGTCCCCTCGCGGGCGGCTTCCTGCATGGCCATTTGCCCCCAGCTTCCGGTGACGACATAGTCGGCGCTGCGGCCGGTGCCCCGCAACAGGTTCATGGCCACCAGCGAAAACTGCAACCGCGATCCGCCCTGCATGAAGACGATGCGGTAATGATCGGGAATGGCCAGCAAGCGGCGCAGGTTGGCCTCGGTCTCGTCGAGCACCCCTTGGAACCACGGCGAGCGGTGGCTGATCTCCAGCGGCGAGATGCCGATTTGCGGCAGCGCCACCAGGTTCCGCTGCGCCTCTTCGAGCACCTTCAGCGGCAGCACGGCCGGACCCGGCGAAAAGTTATAAACGCGCTCAGTCATCACGAAGTTTGGTTGTGGGCGAAGAAGTCTGCATAGTCGGGTAAACCGTTGATGATAAGCTTGCCGCGTTCGAACCGCTAGGATGGGCCCGGTTGGGTAGTGGTGATACCATTTGGCGAGACGTAAAGAGAGTTTCTGTAGAGAACGGACTCCGTGCCGTTCCGCGAACTGCGAATCGACCGTATTTCCGGCTCCTCGGAACGGCACGGAGTCCGTTCCCTACAGAGCAGCTAACTCGTGTGACGCGCGCCGCTATTCGTGGCGCATAACCCCGCGACGGCGCAACCGGTCGCGCAACTGCCGCAGCCGGGGCGCCCGCTTGCGGGCCCGGCCGCCTCCTCAGTGCCGCAGCCGGGACCGCAGCCCTGCTTGAGCACGTCGGCGAACGTGCCGATCTGGGCCTCGGCGTCGTAGGCCGCAGCCAGCTCCGACGTCACGGCCTGAAGTTCCGGCGGCTGAGGTCCCAGAAAATAGAAGACCAGCGTTTGCCCGTCAAACAAGTGTTCTACCTCGAGCAGCACCGTGTCGAAGCGAAGCTCTTGCAGGCGGCGGCGGCAAGCGTCGTAAGCCGCCTGCCGCTTGCGGCCGAGCCGAGCGTCGAGCAGTTCATCTTCCAGCGTCATGCCCCGCAGGAGGGAGCCGTCGGCCTGGGCGTCGCTCTCGACGCCCGGCGGTGCGAGCACGTGGCCCACTTCCAGCCCGCGCGCGGTGCGCACGATCACCCGCGAGCCGCGCGGGAAACGCGTGGCATCGACGGAGGCAAATCGGCCGACGTTGCTCAGCGCGCCGACACGGACCAAATGAAAGCGGGCCATGATTCATCCATTCTGCTCCGCTGGCCGATTCGTGCCAAGACGAAATGTATTCCAGGAGTGTTTCTGTCGTGGACTCGTTGCGAGCAGGAGTTTTAAGACGGTTGTGAACCGGACCGCTCGCGGACCCATCATTTCCAGCGTTCCTCGATCGTAGGTCATTCTCACGTGCCCGTTGGCCTCGATGTCGCCCAGTGCCACGTAAGTATCCCACGGCACGCCGTGCAAAATGAATCGCCGCTCGCTTGCTAGTTGCTGTACGGTCGCCATTGGTGGTCCTTCCAAAAACGAGCTCGACCGGGGCTTTCGCGCGTTGTGCCCAGCCGCTACCAGTGTAAGCGGCCAGCGAGCTGTTGAGCAATGTTTCGCCTTGAGCCGGCAGCGAAATCGGCGGCCAAAACGCCGCAGGGTGTGAAAGGGCATTTACTCGTTCTATTGGCCGCGGTCGCGGCTCGGCGTTCAGCGGCCCGACCGGGCCGTGTACTTGAGGTCGTCGAGATAAATCCGCACGATCTGCCCGCCGATGTTCGAGGTGAACAGCCCGAAGCGATCGAAGCTGGCGGTTTGGGCCTTCATGCCTTTCTTCAAAACGGGTCGTCGAGCGACAATCTCCCTACGCGATCGGCATGGTAGCCGTATTTGCCCGAACGCCAGAAAGTGCCGCCGACCTCTCCCACGGCTCCGCCGGCGTAGTGCGTGGGGCTGAAGCCGAAGTCATGGGCGCCGGGGGCGTCTTTCGCCTGGTAGGTCGCGCGGTTGCCGGAGGCGTCCCACCTCGGATCTCGCGTGGAACCAGCGAAGAAACACGACTTTGGCATACTGAGGTGGCCATTCAAGGATTCTCATCTCCGAATTGCCTTTGGCGGCGAGAGCTTCGACTGTCGCTTGGCTTAGGGACTACCTTGACTCAATCATACGATGCGCGGACCGCCCCGATTATTGGCCGAACGATGACCGACTAACGCCCGATCACTCCGCGGGCCTTTCGATGAGCAACGCCACCTCGAACCGGCTGTAGGGGGCGTCGGCACGCACCACGCGCGCGGGCTTGATCCGCAGTTCGCTGATCACCTTGCGACCGTCGCGCACGCGGTACAAGAACAGGCCCGGATCGTCGTTCAACTCGCGCACAAAGCCGAACTTGCTCGCCAGCAGCGCCACCAGCCGCCGTGAGTCGCCGGTGGTGCCGAAAAAGGTGATCCGCCGCACGCGCTGCCGCTGGTTGAAGTAGTACGTGAGCGAGCCGGCCAGGTCGTCGGTGGCAGTGCCCGTAACCAAGGGCACACGATAACCCTGCATCTCGACCTCCGACAGCCCGGCCGAAACCCGCGGCCAATGTCCCAGAATCCACGACGTAGTCATGTCCCAGCGGAACACCTCGGCCAGATCATTTTGGGTCGGGGCTTTGTCGAGCAGTTCCGGTGACAGCGCGGGGGGCGGTCCGTCACTGGCGGGCGCCGATGTCATCGTGCCGCCGTAGGATGCGGTCGCCGCCGCGGGCCGTGCTTTTGCCGATCCAAACGACGCCGAGTAAAGGTACGGTAAGCCGACCGATCCCGCCAGCATCAACGCGAACCAAGTCCGGCTGAACATTGTGCAGAGTTCGTTGAGGGATAAGGGATGAGGGGTGAGGTACGGCTTCGCCACCAATCCCTCATCTTCGGCATCGGCTGCTTCGTGCGGTGAGTCGCCACGACGCCCGCCGTGCTGGCCGCGCCGCTACAACCGGCGCAGCTTACGGACCGCTCTCGTCGCCAGCCGGCCCATCGCCCGCGACAGTGGCGGCCGCGTACTCGTCAAAATCGACAAAGCGGCCGCGACGCTCTTGCGGGTCGATGCCGAGCGAGGCCAGCATGTGCTCGCAACGTTCGGGAGTATAGCTGCGGCGGAGTTGAGCGACGTAGCGGGTAAAGCGTTCGTCATCCAGAGCGTCGGCGAACTTCGGATAGCGACCGATCAGGTGCCCCGGGTTGTGGGCCAGGATTTCGCGTCGGCAGAGCGATGCCACGGTGTGGCGGCCGCGCTCGGCGGCGACCATGCCGGCCAGCAGCAACAGCTTGTCGCGGTCCCAGGGACGATTTCGGATCTTGGCGGCACGCGCCAGTTCCAGATACAGGATCACGGATTTGTCGGCGGCGGGCATGGCGTTATTCGGCCGGGGGCGAGTTGCTGGGCGGAGCAAGCTTCATGGCGATGTCGCCGATGCGAACCGTGCCCGCGCGAACAACCTTGGCATTGACGCCGCGGAAGTGCAGGTCTCTGCTCCAATTAACGAACTTCATGGCGTCGCGGCCGAAGCGGGCCATGAACTTGCGGCAGCCGGTGTGCGGCACGGCCGTCACTTCGACGACCGCGGAGCCGATGGCGAGACGGGTTCCGGGCGGCAGGTTCTCGGCACTCAGATCGAGATCGACATAAAGCTGATCGCCGGCCAGCGGCCAGCGCTCTTGGTCTTGCGCCAGCAGCGCGATGACGCGCGTGTTCATCAGCGTGAGCTGCATGTCGGGATGGGCCGAGCCATCGGCCGTGGCCGCACTCGCTTTTTCGCTCCAGTTATCACCGACGAGTCCCCGCACCGGGTCGAGTTGTGCCTCGGCCAGCACTTCGCGCTCGTTGACGCGCGGCCTGCGCACGATCATCACCAGCGGGCCTTCCCCCTTCGGCGATTGGCGGATGTGATTGAGTCCGGCCTCGAGCTCGGCCATAGTAAAGTGCTTCGCGGAATTCATCGGCTACAGCCTCAGCATGCGTCCGGCTTTGATGTCCTCGACAAAGCGCACAATCTCGTCGCCGCCACCCGGATAAACCGCGTCGCCCAAGTTGCGGAGCCGATCAAAGTCAATCTCGTTCTGGTTCCGCCGGACCATTTGCGCAAAATCGCTGGCATCGGAAAGTTTTTTTGGTATCTCGCGCATCCGCGATACCATCGCGGCGAACTTTGCGGCGAGGGCCAGCTCCAGGTTCGGCACATCGTGTGTCTTGCCGACACGGACGCAATTCTTGAAGGTCTCGCGATAGAGATCATTCGGACGCATCACGTCGATCACCGGTTCTTTGTTGGCCGGATCGAGAAAGCGCGTGACAACGGGGAATTCCTTGATCACTAGATCCGGCCAAACAGCATGGATTGCGCGCACCGCCTTGGAGAAGTGCCGTTTTTGCACCACCACGTCCACGTCGCGCGTGGCACGTGGCTCAGAGAGCCAGCCGCTGATGCCATGATGCCCCATCAGCACAAACTTGACGCCCGCCTCGTTCAAGACACGGATCAACTCTTTGGGTTCAACCTGCATGGCATCGGGCCTGTGCATCTCATATTGGGTGCGGGTTAAAAAGCGAACGCTTTCCAGCGCGGACCGATGGTCGATCGGCCCCGTTTTAACCGGGGGATCGTGGTCTTTCCAGACGCCCGACCCGCCGCGCGGCGGCACTGTCGCTAGCTTCTTTCCGGCCATTTTTTGAGTTTCCCGAAGCGCGTGAACTTCAACCATCCTATTCTACCTTTTAACGCGCGGCCGCCCAAAGATGTCGGGCGCTTTCAGGCGCCAGTACGAGGCGGCTCGCAAGAACTCGTCTCTCTTGCCGGCCCGCACTTTTTTGCCGATCAGATTCTCAGGCATAAAAAAGCAGGCAATGCGCCCGGTTTGCCGGGCGGAACGGAGTTGCCGCATTAAACTTCCCTCCGCCCGTGGCCGAAGAGTCTGGTGAGAGGCTTGATTTTGCCGCCGGTGCCGCCTAGGATTAGCGGCAGCAAGACTTCAAGCTGGGAATTCCGTATCCGTTGGGCAAACCTTGACGGCTGGCGTTTTATGTTCCTCAACCGGGCCATCGCTCCTGTGCGTTTTCTGAGCCTGCTGTGCCGCTGTCCGGAGTGACCGGACGCGTTCTTTTGCCTCTACGGCGCGTGCCCGCTCCCCCGGCGCCGCAACTCCACGGACCCCAGTCTAAAGAAGATTCGCCATGGCCTCCGACTTCCGACTCAAGGAACAGTTGCCTGAACTGACCCGCCGCATCGTCGAGACCTACTCACAGGTCGGCACGATCAACCACCTGGCCCATTGCCCGTTGCCGAACTATGAAGTGGTGATCGAGATCACCGAGGCGTTGAAGGAGATTCTCTACCCCGGCTATCGGCGTCGCGAGGGGCTGCACTTCGGCAACGTGCTGTATCACGTCGGCGATCTGATCGACGGCCTGCACGACAAGCTCACGGTGCAAATCGGCCGCGCCCTGCGGCACGAGGCCAACGGCTCGACCTGCCGCGAGGAAGACGTCGATTTTGAGGCGCTGGGGCAGGCCAAGGCCCTTCAGTTCCTGGAGCAGTTGCCCGAATTGCGGCACCTGCTGGCGCTCGACGCGCGGGCGGCCTACGAAGGCGACCCGGCCGTAAAATGCCCCGACGAAGTCGTCTTCTGCTATCCCGGCTTCGAGGCCGTCACGGTCTACCGCCTGGCGCATCTGTTGTGGGATTTGGAGGTGCCGCTGGTGCCGCGAATGATGACCGAATGGGCGCACAGCAAGACGGGCATCGACATCCATCCCGGCGCCCGCATCGGCCGGCACTTTTTCATCGACCACGGTACGGGCGTGGTCATCGGCGAGACGTGCCAGATCGGCGATCGCGTGAAGCTCTATCAGGGCGTGACGCTGGGTGCCTTGAGCTTCCCGACCGACGGCGACGGTCAGCTCGTGCGCGGCACCAAGCGGCATCCGACGATTGAAGACCGCGTGGTGATCTATGCCAATGCCACCGTGCTGGGCGGCAACACGGTGATCGGCCACGACAGCGTGATCGGCTCGAACGTCTGGCTGACGCGAAGCGTGGGGCCGCGCACGACCGTGGTGCTCGAAAAGCCCAAGCTCCGCATGCGGGCCGAGAGCGACGAGCTGCAGCCGGAAATGAATTACCAGATTTAACGGCCGCCAAAACTTCTGGCAAAGTGTGCGCTGCTGTTCCGTAATCGGCCGATGCCGGTTGAGCCGGCACCATTGCGCGATGCTCCGCATCGCACGGCTGAAACGGCTCTTGGCCGTTCTGCGCTTCACGGCCCAGTTCCCCTTCCACGACCGCGCCCAATAATACGGCTGGAAGAACGACCCCCAAAGGTTTTGAGGGAGCGACCGCCAACTAGAAACCAACGTCAGCGACCGGCGGGGCAAGCCCGCGGCATGGCCTCTGATTCACCTTTGAGGCAAGCTCATGCGGGCATGCGGGCGTTGCCGTCTTGGCGCTCTCTCGTCCACGCGCCACAATGGAAGGCAATCCTCGTGCCGGAGTCGCCATGGCCATCGTCGAAAGCCAACCCACCGCCTTAACCATCAACGATCTCGCGGAGCTCTTTGGAAATATGCCCGCTTGGCGCATCCGTAATGTGCCGGCGCCGGGCACGGCGACGGAAAACGACGTGGTCGATGTCGAAGAGCGCGAAGACCGGCTTTGCGAGCTCGTCGACGGCGTGTTGGTGGAGAAGACTGTGGGTTATGAAGAATCTTGCTTGACGGTTGACCTGATAACCCTGCTGAACAGCTTCGTGAAAGCTCACAAGCTCGGCAAAGTCTCGGGCCCCGATGGCATGATGCGGCTGTTTCCCGGTCTCGTGCGCATTCCGGACATTGCTTTCGCATCGTCGAAGAGATTTTCGCAGCGTCGTGGTTCGAGAAAGATGCCGCACCTTGTGCCCGATTTGGCCGTGGAGGTGCTGAGCGAAGACAACACACCCAAGGAAATGTCGCGAAAGCTGGACGACTATTTCGACGCGGGCGTGCGTCTGGTTTGGTTCGTCGATCCGCGAAAGCGCACCGTGGAGGCGTTCAGCGGCAAGAAGTCGTCGAAGGTGCTGGCTGAACCTGAAACCCTGACCGGGGGAAAGGTCTTGCCCGGCTTCTCCGTGCCGCTGGAAGAGTTGTTTGCCGACGTGGAGCGAGATCCTCCTCCGGCGCGAAAAAAGCGGTCGCGATAGGCTGGAAAGCCCGAAAGGGTTCAGGGTTCAACCTGATAGGCTGGAAAGTCGCGCTATGCCTTGCGTCGGGCGGCCAACTGGGCCACAAATCGCTCGTGCTCGTCAGACCGCAAACCCTGCTGCAAGCGGTCGAGCACCTGCCGCAGGTTGCCCGACAAAAGAGCCTGGCCATCGAGCCAAAGGCCGGGAAAGACTCGCGAGCGATAAAGTCCGTCGATGTCGGGCGAAAGAAACTGGTAGCGGCCGTCGACGAGCGCGTGCCAGCGGATTTCCCGTTCGAAGACCACCACGGCCAGGTATTCGGGAATGCCGGCCGACTGGTAAAGCCTGAGTTTCTGGTGCAGATCGTAGGAGGCGGTAGAAACAGAAACCTCCGCAAGCAACTCGGGCGTGCCGCGCAGATAACGGCCCTCCATCCACGCTGCGCCGCCACATTGCGGCAGCAGGCGCAAACTCAGGTCGGGTTGCGGGGCGTCGTCGAGCATCAACAACGTGGTACTCCTGCCGCCGGCCGTACCTGCTGTTGCGATATGATAGGTGCTCAACCAATCCGCCACTCCGCCGACCATGTCGCCATGCTCGATCGCATTGCGGAAAGGCGCGTAGACGGTCCCTTCGATCAACTCGGCCAGCTTGATGTTCGGATCAGCTTCCCAACGGCGCAAGAACTCGTCGCGGGTCAATTGATCGCCGGCCGTCAGCGGCGCGACGCGCTGTTCGGTTACAATTGCCATAGTGCCACCTCCTGCTTCCATTCTACGCCAAACTCGTCTGGCCCGAAATGGCGTCATTTGCGACACTCTGGCGCCATGTTCCTAAGCTCATTTGCCCGGTTGCTTCGATCGCGGTTGCCCGGCTGGCTCGAACCGCAGGCCGTGCTATTGGTGCTGATCGTGGCCGCGATCTACTTCGCTCGGCTCGACGACCTGACGTTGCGGGGCGAGGAAACACGCCGGGCACGAGTCGCCATCGAGATGCTCGAAACGGGCGACTGGGTCGTGCCGCGCGAACAGGGCCGCGTCTTCCCCGACCGGCCGCCGCTGGGCAATTGGCTGATCGCGCTGAGCATGCTCGCCACCGGCGGCAGCGGCACGCTCGCGGTCCGCCTGCCGACCGTGCTGGCAACGCTGGCCACGACGCTCATCATCTACGGTTATTCGCGCACCGCGCTGACGCGCAACGGCGCACTGGCGGCCGGGCTCGCCTACGCCACGATGGGGCAGGTGCTGCAGCTCGGCATGCTTGCCGAGACCGAGGCCACCATGACGCTGTTGGTCGGCGCGTCGCTGCTCTTGTGGCACCGCGCCTATCGCGGTGGACTGCCCGCCCGGCAAACGTGGTGCCTGGGCTACGCGCTGTCCGGGCTGGCGGCCTTGGCCAAGGGGCCGCAAGGGCCGATCTACTTTGTGGCGGCGACGGTCGTCTACCTGGCTGTGCGGCGAGATTGGCGGTTTTTGCTGAGCTGGTCGCACCTCACCGGCATCATTGCCGGCACGGCGGTGGTCGCCGTCTGGCAAGTACCGTATTCGATGGCCGTCGAGTGGAAGCTGGTGCTTCAAACCTGGGGACACACGTCGGCGGCGCGGTTCGACTATTCGTCGCTCGGACCGGTGTTCCGGCACCTGCTGGCATTTCCCTGCGAAATCTTCGGCTGCCTACTGCCGTGGTCGGTCTGGCTGGCGGCCTTTGCCAGCCGCGACTTTCGCCGCGGTCTGGCCGGGGCCAGCGACATGGCGGTCTTTCTCGGCATTGCCATCGCCGTGGCCTTTCCCACCTGCTGGCTGGCGCCGCAAGCGCGCGGCCGCTATTTCATGCCGCTCTATCCCTGCTTTGCGCCGCTGGTCGCGATCGCGGTCGAACGCGCCTGGTCGCGCGCCGCCACGCGCACGCTGGCGAAGCTTTGGCAACGCTACCTCTCGCTGGCTGCCGCCGGCGCGGCGATCGCCGCCGTAGCGGTGTTGGCCGCGAGCCTTTCACCCTGGCTGGCCGCGACGCCTTTGCACCAATCGCCGGCCTTCGCGGTTTGCTATTCGCTGGGGGCGCTGGCCGCGGCCGCCGTCGCCTGGCAAACGCGGCGGCCGGAGTCTGGCCGTCAGGCCGTGGCCGGCGTGGCAGCCGTGGCGGTTTTCTTAGGGCTGACCAGCAATGGTCTGTTGATGAACGACGTCATTCGCCGCAGTGAAGACATCGCCGGACAGGTGGCTCAGCTCAAGCAGCGGCTGCCCGATGGCGTGCCGCTGGTCAGCCTGGGCCGGGCACACCATCCGTTCGTCTATCATTATGGCCAAACGATTCCCTGGCTCGACTGGCCAAAGCCGGGCGGCCCGACGGACTATGAATACTTCTGCTTTCACTGTGTGCGCGGCCGCCGAAAGCCGTTGCCCTTCGAGTGGGAGGAGATCGGCGTCGTTCGCTGCGACCGCTACCGGCGGATGCAGCCGGTCGACGCGATGGTCATCGGCCGGCGGCGGCCGCAGATCACGAAGCGACATGACCGCCCGCGCGTTCGATAAGCGGTGGCTGGGGCAGAGCTTGGCCAGATAGCGGTCGGTGCCCATCAACGGCGTGGCGGCCAAGCGATGCCCCGGTTGGACGCACCGGGGGATCGTCTGGCCGCCGAGATGAACGAAGCGCCACGCTCCACCTGGCCAGACTCTGCCCCAGCCACCGCAGACGTCTCATTCTCGGCCGCGTGAAGTATCATCAGTATTCAATCCGCTCGTACATGGCGACGGCCACGGGCACGAACACCATCAGTGGCGCCCAGGCCGCCAACGCCGGGCGAATCAACGAAATCTGTCCCAGATACTGGCAGCCCATCACCACCAGCATGAACGCCGTGCAGACCACCCCGCACAAGCCGATGGCAATGAACACGTTGCGGTTGGTGCCGTGCAGCACCAAGGGAAGCCCCAGAAAGAGCAGCGTCAGATCGAGAAACGGCTGCACGACGCGGCCATGAATGGCCACCCGCACATCGGCTCCGAATTCGCCCGCCAGGCCGAGACTGGGGTTCGAGAGTCCGGCGATCAACTGCCGCGTCGACGAAAACTGCCGCCAGCCCCGGCCGCCGCTGAGCTGCTCGAAGCTGACGTTGCTCGCCACGAAGCACTCGTCGCTTTTCAGCCAGCGCGGCTCGTCGAGCGGCGTCAGCACCACCGGCTTGCCGTCCATCGCCAGCGAATGGTTCGCCAGCAACCGCTCTGGGCTGGTCACGCCTTGAAACAGGTAGCCGCCGGGATGGTTTTCCTCCGGCGCCAGGTAATAGGCGTTGGGGGCGGAGAGCTGCTTGCCATATTTATTGAGCGCTTCGGGCAGCAGAAAGCTCGGCTCTTCGATCCGCGACTTGTTCGAATAGGTGGCGCGGCCCTGCATCAAGATGCTGGTCTCATTGTCGTAGCGCGGCTGAAACTCCTGACCGCTGTCGCCGCGCAGGTTCTTGGGGTCGCGGTCGAGTTTCTTCGCCAAGAGCGGAATCAGCAGCTCGCGTCCCGCACAGGTGATCAGGCTGATGCCGACGGCCGCCACCACGATGGGCCGAATGACTCTGGCCCGCGAGACGCCCGCCGCGGTGAGCGCCGTCAGCTCGTTGTGCCGCTGAATCCACGTCACCGTGAACATGCCCGTGATCATCGTCAACATGCTGCTCATCCGCTCGAACATGAAAACCGAGCGGTACGAATAGAACTCCACGATCAGCCCGTAGACGGTCCCTTCGCTCTCGGCGTAGTGCAGGAACTCGTCCAGGTTGCTGAAGGCGTCGATGACGATGTACAGCCCGTCGAGACTGAAAAAGCAGATCAGCAGCACCTGCAGGAACTGCCGGAGCAAGTAGCGGTCGATAATCAGCATGGACGGCAAAGGCAAAGCGTGGGATCTGGCGGCAGAGGCCAAGAATAGGCCAAAAGCGAGTTGGGGGTCAACGCCGGTACGGCCGATGCTACGCAGTTGCTACCTGCGTGTTGGGCACCTCGACGGAAACCGTCGTCCCCTCGCCCGGTTGACTCGTGATCCGCGCCACTCCCTCGAACAATTCGGCCCGCTTCAGAATTCCTTTCAGGCCGAAGCGGTCGTCGGGCACACGGGCCGGATCGAATCCGATTCCCCAGTCGCGAATTTGCAAGTGAATCCGCGCGCCGCGCTCGACCAGCAGGACTTCCGCCCGCCGCGATTGGCTGTGGCGCCGAATGTTGGTCAGCGCCTCCTGCGCGATGCGGAACAGGGTTCCTTCCAGCAGCGGATCGAGCCGATCGAAAGCGACATCGTGCCGGAACTCGACTACCAGCTCGCCCGGCGACGACTGCTCGGCCGCCAGATAGGAAATCGCCAGCACGATCCCCTCTTCGTCCAGAATCGGCGGGCGCAGTCCGCTCATTACCCGGCGGCCATCGGCAACCGAGCGCCGCGCCAAGTCGATCGCCAGCTCCAAGGCGGCCTGGCCCTTCGGCGCAAGCGATTTCTCGGCGGCCAACGACTCCAGGTGCATCAAGCCGGCCGAAATGTATTGCACGACGCCGTCATGGATTTCGTAGGCCATCAACTGCCGGTCATGTTCGTGCGCACGAATCAGTTGCTTCAGAAAGGTCTGCTCCGCCCTGAGCCGCTCTTCGGATTGCTTCCGTTCGTTGATGTCGGTCGAAATGCCGCAGAGGGCATAGGGCGGCTGGCGCACGTCGGGCAACGGGAACTTGACCGAGAGAAAGGTCTTTTGCGCGCCGTTGACCGGCACCGTTTCCTCGAACTGATAGGCCAGCCCGCTGCGCAACACCTGCCGGTCGTTGCGTCGCAGTTGCTCGGCCGTTGCGGAGTCGAAGAGGTCATTGTCGGTCCGTCCCATCACCTCTTCGTTGCGGCGGCCCAGGTTGTCTTCGAACGCTCGGTTGACGAACAAGTATCTTCCCGACGAGTCTTTCAGATAGACGATCGACGGCGTGTGTTCGAGGATCGACTGGAAGCGTTGCTGTGTCTCGCGGAGCGCCGCCAAGGCGCGTTTCTGCGGCGTCACATCGCGAAAAACCACGATCGCGCCACGGCCGATGCCGCCGAGATCGACCAACGGACTGGCGCTGACCTGCACCCAAATCGCTTCCCACGTCTCCGGATGAAGGAACAGGATTTCTTCGCTGTTCACCCTTTCGCCTTGGAGCGCGCGGGCCACCGGACGCTGGCTGGCGGGATAAGGCGAGCAGCCGTCGGGCAAGTAAGCGCCGCTGAACCAGTCGTCGGCGCCGTCCGCTAGCGCGGCGTTGATGCCCAGGATTCGCGCGCCGGCCGGGTTGATGCGCGTGGGGCGGCCATGCCGATCGGTGATGATGACGCCGTGGTCCATGCTGTCCAGCACCGACAACATGCTCGACAGCGGCTCGCGCACCGCTTCCGCCTCACGTTTGCGTGCCAGCAGTTCCCGCTCCAACTCGGCAATCCGGCGGTGCAGCGACTCGATGTCCATTTCTTCAACGCGGCGCGGTCGCGGGTTGGCCGGCATGATGGCAAGCTCGACGGCACAAACTGGGATACGATCAAATGATCGTAACCCGCCGGCAACCGAATGGGCAAGCGGGCGTAGACCGCTACGTAGCCCGCTTGCTCCGCAAGCGGAGGGGAGTTGCAGCTTGTTTCGTAGTCACTAAAGTGGAAGCCGCTGGCGCGATCGACGCGGTTCCGCTTGCGGAGCAAGCCGGCTACTAAACGTCCAGCGGCGTTTGCCCGACATACAGAGACAGAATCTGGCTCTGCACCTTGATGGCCCGCACCAACACCCAGATTTGGTCGGGCGAGAACTTTTCGGGATCGCTGCGGGCAAGCGCTTCGAGCTCCTGAGTCATGGCCGCATGCTGGTCGGTGGCCGCTTGCAACCGCAGCCCCGTTTGCTTCCAGGCATCGGTCAGACGCCCGTCGTCGTCCAACGCGCCGAGGTCGTCAACCAAGTTCGTCAGCAGCAAGCAGAGCCGGGCCACGTCGCGCGGCGCCGATGACGGTTGAATGCGCTGAATACGCTTAGCCAGATCTTCGCAGGTCGTCATGCGTTGGCCTCCAGATGATCGTTGGGAATTGAGCGGACATCAACGGCGCCGCCGCGCGGCTCCGCCAAGCCAAGATGTGAATGCTTGCCTTGAAGGCCGTTGGCGGATCGCGTCGTCGGCCGTCCGACACCGGAACTTTAGGTCAAGCGTGCGCGGTCCGCCAAAAAAACGGTTGCCTCCGCGGCCGATCGCTGCGATGTTCGGCATTTCGGCCCTATAATCGTTGAATGCGTTTTCATCCTCCCCACGCCCTCGATCGACAGCAAAGCCTTCCCTCCGGCCGCGACGAGCTGGAACGCTGGGACCGCGAGATCGTGTGGCACGCTTTTACGCAGATGGCCGAATACGAGCCGCTGCTGATCGAGCGCGGCCAAGGATGCCGGCTGTTCGACATCGACGGGAACGAATATATCGACGGCGTGAGCAGCTTGTGGTGCAATGTTCACGGCCACCGGCATCCCCGCATCGACGCCGCCGTCGTCGAACAACTTGGCCGTATCGCGCACACGACGTCGCTGGGGGCGTCGAACAGCACCACCGTCAGGCTCGCTCGCCGCCTGGTTGAGCTGACGCCCGAAGGGCTGAACCATGTCTTCTTCTCCGACAACGGCGCGACGGCCGTCGAGGTGGCCCTCAAGATGGCGTTCCAGTATTGGCGCCAAAGGCCCGACCCGCGGCCGCAGAAAACAACGTTCCTGGCCTTGGGCGGCGCCTATCACGGAGACACGCTGGGCAGCGTGAGCGTGGGCGGTGTCGAGCGGTTTCACTCGCTGTTTGCGCCGTTGTTGTTCGAGGTGGTACGGACCGCCGCGCCCCAGACGTATCGGCTTCCGCAGGGCGTCTCGCGCGCGGGCGCACTGGGGTTTTATGTGGCCGAGCTGGAGGCCGCTTTGAGGGCAAATCACCAGCGACTGGCCGCGATGGTCATCGAGCCGCTGGTGCAAGGGGCCGCCGGCATGGTCCTGCATCCGCCCGGCTACCTTCGCGCGGCACGCGAGCTCTCGCGTCGCTACGACGTCTTGTTGATCGCCGACGAAGTGGCCGTCGGCTTTGGCCGCACCGGGCGAATGTTCGCCTGCGAGCAGGAAGGGGTCGCGCCCGACTTGCTTTGCCTGGCAAAAGGTCTGACGGGCGGATACCTACCGATGGCGGCCACCCTGGCCAGCGACGAAATCTGGCGGGCGTTTTTGGGAAGCTATGACGACTCGAAACAGTTCTTCCACGGCCATACCTACGGCGGCAATCCCTTGGCCGCCGCCGCCGCGTTGGCCTCGCTGGAGGTGTTCGACGAGGAGCGGGTGTTGGCCCGCATGCCTGAAAAGGTTTCTCGTTTGAGCCGGCATCTAGCGCGACTGAAGCGGCTCGATCACGTGGGCGACGTCCGCCAATGCGGGCTGATTGCCGGCATCGAGTTGGTGCGCGACCGTGCCCGTCAAGCGCCGTTCGACGTGCGGGAGCGCCGCGGCTGGCGCGTTTGCCAACATGCGCGGCGGCGCGGCGTCTTGCTGCGGCCGCTGGGCGACGTCGTGGTGATCATGCCGCCGCTGGCGATCGCACTCGAGGAGTTGGACCGCATCGCCGAGGCGGTTGAAAGCGGCATCGTCGCGGAGACCTCGGCCTAGCGTGCAAATCACGGCACGCAGTTCAGGACGCGCCTCGCATGGGCCCAAGAGTCCCTACAGAATCGACAATCGCGAAACGTCTGTCCGCTTTGCCGGCGGGCCGGCCTTCTTTTTCTTGCGCGGCTTGCGCCTCGTTTCGGCCTGTCCGATATGCCACGCCAGCCGGCCATACAGCCGCGCTTCGATGAAAACCAGCGTCGCCAGCAACAGCGGCGATAACGGCAGCGCCACCATCGGCAGCCAATACACGCCCAAAGTCAGCAGGCCGACCGTCAGGCCAACCGCCAGCAACGATTCGATATAGACCAGCAGCCAACCGCCGGCGACTTTCAGCAGGCTGCCATACATCACGGGCGAATAGGGAACCAGCAGCGTGTCGGCCTCCATCGACGAGAGCATGAAAAGCGGGAAGAAGAGATTCGCGGCCAGCGCCGTGGCCAAAGCGCCCCGTAGCGGACCGAAGAACATGCCGACCGGCCAGGCCAGCGCCGAACCGGCCGCCACCGCCAGGGCGAAGTGCAAGCCGACGTAGAGCAGGGTGATCACGCGCTCTCGCCAATCGCCTTCGGGCCAATTCGACACTTCGTCGTTGCCCGAACCCGTGTCTTGCACGATCGCCACAAAACAGGCCGCGGCGTAGGAGAGCGCCCAGACCCAGGTCCAGATCAGGGGGAGGATCAGGTACACGGCGACGGTCATGGCCTTGTCGACGCCCTGCGAGCCGGCCAAGAACGCCACGACACCGGCCACGAACAGCGCGGGAACGAACAGCATGGCCAGCACCATCCAGCGTGCCCCGGCTCCGGGCCACCAGGGGAACGTGAACACGCCGCGGACAAACCAACCTTGTTCGGGCGGGGCGAGCGGTTCCGGCTCGGTCACGCGATCGACCGTGAGATAATGGAACTCGGCCTCCACGCGCTTGCTTTCTTCGCCCACGGCGTATTTGCCCGGCGAGGGCAGCGGTTTCGCCTTGGTGGGTTCGCGCGGAGGCGGCACGACGAACACCGTGTCGCAGTCGGGGCAGCGGGCACGCTTGCCCACGTGCGACCGCCGCGGGTGCAGACGTGCCTGGCAGGTCGGGCAAAGCACGGGGAAAAAGTCGGCGCTGTGGGTTTCATCTCGCGCGGGGGCCAGGGCCTCGCGAACACCGTAGGCTCCGGGATCGCGGGTCTTGGGCGGCCGTTCCGGTGCCGACGGCTGAGGGACGAGCACGGCCGAATAACAGTCGGGGCACCGCACGTGCCGCCCGGCTTTTTCCACGCGCGGGTGCAGCACCGCCCGGCACTTGGAACAAACGACGCGGACATATCGAGGATCGTCGCCGGCAGCCATCCCGTCAGCTTAAGGTGGCGGCAGGCACGGGGCAAATGCCAGGCGAGGTCGGCCGGTTGGCCGTCGCAGCGTGGCGAACCCGCGGCCACAGCGATAGAATGCAGCATAGGCGTTCTTGGAAGTGTTCGTTTCCTGTTTGTTCAACCACGGAGGTTCCCGTCATGGCCACAGCCACCAAGCCCGAAAAAAAGTCCCAGCCGAAAGTCAAACACACGGAGTGCTTCATTGGCGGCAAATGGGTTCCGGCCGCGAGCGGCAAGGCCTTCGAGACGATCAATCCGGCCACCGAAGAGGTCATCGCCCAGGTGGCCGAGGGCGATGCCGAAGACGTGGATGCCGCCGTGGCCGCTGCCCGTGATGCCCTGGAGAACGGCCCTTGGAGTACGATGGATGCCCGCGACCGCGGCCGGCTGATCTATAAGCTGGCCGACCTGATGGAAGAAGAACTCGACGACCTGGCGGCGTTGGAGACGCTCGACAACGGCAAGCCGATTCGCGACGCCAAAGCCGCCGACCTGCCGCTGGCGATCGACTGCCTGCGTTACTACGCCGGCTTTGCCGACAAGATTCACGGGCAAACCATTCCCGTCCGCGGCAACTACTTCACCTACACGCGGCGCGAACCGGTGGGCGTCGCCGGGCAAATCATCCCCTGGAACTTTCCCATCCTCATGGTTTGCTGGAAATGGGCGCCGGCGCTGGCCGCCGGTTGCACGGTGGTGATGAAACCGGCCGAGCAGACGCCGCTGAGCTGCCTGCGGCTGGCGCGGCTGGCGCAAAAGGCGGGCATTCCCGACGGCGTGATCAACGTGGTGCCCGGCTATGGCCCGACCGCCGGAGCGGCGATCGTCAAGCATCCGGGCGTGGACAAAATTGCGTTCACCGGCGAATATCGCACGGCCCAGATCATCATGCGCGACGCCAGTCAAACGCTGAAACGGCTGACGTTCGAGTTGGGCGGCAAAAGCCCGAACATCGTCTTCGCCGACGCCGATCTCGACGCCGCCGCGGCCGGCTCGCACTTTGGCCTGTATTTCAACCAGGGACAGTGCTGTTGCGCCGGCAGCCGGTTGTTTGTCGAAGAAAAGGTCTACGACAAGTTCGTCGACAAGCTTGTGGGCATGAACAAAAGCCGCAAGCTGGGCGATCCGTTCGATCCCGCCACCGAGCAGGGTCCGCAGGTCGACAAGGCCCAGTTCGACAAGATCATGCACTACATCGGCGTGGGCAAGCAGGAAGGCGCCCAGTGCCTGACCGGCGGCAATCGCTTCGGCCAGCGCGGCTACTACATCGAGCCGACGCTGTTCGGCGACGTGAAAGACGAGATGTCCATCGCCAAGGATGAAATCTTCGGACCCGTGTTGTCGGTGCTGAAGTTCAAAGACGTACACGAGATCATCGATCGGGCGAACAACACGTATTACGGACTGGCCGCGGCGGTCTGGACGCGCGACGTATCGAAGGCCCATCACCTGGCCGCCAAGATCAAGGCCGGCACGGTGTGGATCAACTGCTACGACGTGTTCGACGCCGGCGCGCCCTTCGGCGGCTTCAAGATGTCGGGCATGGGCCGCGAGCTCGGAGAGCGAGGGTTGGAAGCGTATACCGAGACGAAGACCGTGACGCTGAGTCTGGGATAAGGTGGTAGGGTGGGACCAGCGAGCTTGCGAGCGCCGGCCCACCATTCCATTTTAGATTTTGGATTTTGGATTTTCGATTGGGTCATCCGAAATCCAAAATCCCCGCAGTCGAAAGCGACGAGGTAACGATGCCAATACACGATTGGACACGGGTTGATGCGAGGCTGTTTCAGAGCTTTCACCTAAGCTGGATTTGCGCGATCAGCGACTCGTTGAACAACGGCGGGCTGCCCGGGAGCCACTACGCGATGATCGAGCGGAAAGAGCTTCCGCCGCTTTATGATTTTGCGGACTTGGGACCGCCGCCGAAGCTCGATCCGCACGACGAAAAAGCGAATGCCGACGTCGTCGTGAGTGTCGCCGCGGAGCCTCCGCCCGGACGTATCCTGCGACTGACATCAGAATACGGTTATGCAGCGGCGGCGAACCGCATCACCATTCGTGGCGTCGAAAGCGAGGTCGTGGCAGTAATCGAGATCTTGGTTCCTGGCAACAAAGCCACGACCGCGGCGTTGCGGTCCTTCGTCGATCGCGCGGCATCGTTTCTGCGTCATGGCATCCATTTGCTCGTGATCGATCTTTTTCCGCCGACGCGCCATGCCCCCTTCGGCATTCACGCAGCCATCTGGCAGGAATTCGCCACCGAGGACACAGCCGAGATCGCCCCACCGAAGGAACGACCTCGGATGCTGGCAGCCTATTCTGCCGGCCAAGAACTCACCGCGTACATTGAAACGCGTAACGTCGGCGATCCGCTGACCGACATGCCCGTCTTTCTCAGGCCCGAAGAATACGTGCGTGTGCCTTTGGAAGCGACCTATCAAAAAGCCTGGAGCAACTTTCCGGGGGTGCTCAAACGACGCGTCGACACGTGGGAGTAGTTGTCTGCCGAGCATACGACATAGCACGACGTACAGAAAGCTTTGGGCGATCACGATTCCGGCCAACTAGAAATTGCAGTGGAAAACGGCAGGTCTTCCAAGAATTGTCGAATTGGTTTCGTGAACTGCGGTGGATCCGAACGCGACATCGCATCGAGAAGCGTCCGAAGCGCTTTGATCGCCCGCACTCCGTGGTTTTCCATCGTAAGGCCGCAAGCGGCCGTCACTAACTGTTCCGACGCCGCCGACCAAAATGGGTATTCCGTGTTTTCGGCGAGGACCGTCAGCGGCTGCAAATTTCCACGTTCATGGTCGGGCCTTAACGCAAATCGGGCCGCGACGCAGTCTGCCAGCCCCTGATCGCGCAAGCCAACGGCGAGATCTTTGTGGTCTGACCAGTTCAAGTCATTCTCCCGACAGCTCTGGAAACTCTCGATAGAAAGCTTCGCCACGATCGTCGGGACGGACAAACCAACAATCTTTGGTTCGCAATTGTCGGACAGCCGGATGATTCGGATGCCGTCGAATGGCCCGTCGCAAGCCATCCGGCGTCACCAGGTACAGAACGATTGACCGCGCTCCAGGAACCGCATCTCCGGCAGACAATCCGATCCCCTCCAGATCCGGCCCGGGACCTTCCGGAGCTTCGTCCGAGATTTCAAGAAGATGCACGTCGGCCGCGTCGTGCGTGTCAAAGCAGATCGCGTACCGCGGCGCCGGCTGGCCGTCATGCATGTGAGACTCGACTAGTTCACGCACGCGGTCGCGGATACCATGGCGCCCCAGCAACGGTGCGCCCCGTAGGTTGAAGCCGCTGTCACGAATAACCTGCTTCACCTGCTCCGCCACATCCGCATCGACCTCGACCGCGAAATCTGCGACTAGCATGCGGTTGGAATCGCTCGGCGACATCTGGATGCGGTTGTAGAGTTTTGGTCGCTTGGCCGCAATATCGGGAACAGCACTCAGACGCTGCCGAAAATCCTCGATCTGTTGGGCCGTTACAAACGCATCGCGGATTTCAATCCGCTCACGCCGCGACGATTGCACGAGCTCGCCGACCAAGCTATCAACGCGTCGGCGCAGATGATCGGTCGGCGCGAGCTCGTCAGGGGCGAAATCCGCCGCCGCGTAGCCGAACGGATCGCTCAATGCAAGCGTGAGCACGGGACGCCGTTGCTCGTCGCTTCTTAAATCCCAGTATGCCCTGGCTGTGGTCGGCACGATCTCGTCGATGACCGAGTCACAGCCAGCCACCCGTGCGGCCAAAGCCTCCTCCGCTTCAAGAACATTGCTTAATTGAGCTGGCATGGTTTCCGTCCGCGCCTAAACCGACCTGAAGGAACCATAGTATTCTATGCCGCGAACCGCCTACCGACAATCAGACAATGCGATTGGCAGGAAACGTCGAAGCCCGTCCTCCGTCTGACGGCGGCAACGCATGCCGCGCAACAAACCGGGCTGGCGGCGGGAACCACCAGCCCGGTGTCGAGGCTTGAACCATCGAGCAGGCACGTCGTGCCGGCGATATTAGATATCGTAGTACAGGCAGAACTCGTAGGGGTGCGGTCGCAGCCGCATGGCGTCGACTTCCTTCTCACGCTTGTACTTGATCCAGGTCCCAATCACGTCCTCGGTGAACACGTCGCCCCGCAACATGAAGGCGTGGTTGCGCTCCAACGAATCGAGCGCTTCGTCGAGACTGCCCGGCGTCTTGGGCACCTCGGCCAGTTCTTCGGGCGAGAGGTCGTAAATGTCCTTGTCGAGCGGCTCGCCCGGATTGATCTTGTTCTGAATCCCGTCGATCACGGCCATCAGCATGGCCGAGAACGAGAGATAGGGATTGCAGCTCGGATCGGGGCAGCGGAACTCGACGCGTTTGGCCTTGGGGCTGGGGCTGTACATCGGAATGCGGCACGAGGCCGAACGGTTCCGTTGCGAGTAAGCCAGGTTCACCGGCGCTTCGTAGCCCGGCACCAACCGCTTGTAACTGTTGGTCGTGGGGTTCGAGAAAGCCAGAATCGAAGGAGCATGCCGCAGCAGCCCGCCGATGGCGTAGAGGGCCATTTCGCTCAGGCCGGCGTAGCCGCTGCCGGCGAAGAGCGGCTCGCCCTGCTTCCAGAGCGAGATGTGCGTGTGCATGCCGGAGCCGTTGTCGCCGTAAAGCGGCTTGGGCATGAACGTCACCGTCTTGTTGTACTTCTTGGCGACGTTCTTGATGATGTACTTATACATGCACATGTAGTCGGCCATCTTGACGAGATCCTGGAAGCGCAGGTCGATCTCGCACTGCCCGGCCGTTGCCACCTCGTGGTGCTGGGCCTCGACGTCCATGCCGCACTCGATCATGGTCTGCATCATCTCGTTGCGGATGTCCATCAACTGGTCGGCCGGCGGCACCGGGAAGTAGCCTTCCTTGTGACGCAGCTTGTAGCCCAAGTTCGGGCTTTCCACCCGGCCGCGGTTCCACTCGCCCTCGATGCTGTCGATGTGGTAGTACGACTCCTGGGCTTTGGCGTCGAAGCGGATGTCGTCGAAGACGAAGAACTCGGCTTCGGGGCCGATGAAGCAGGTGTCGGCAATGCCGGTGCTCTTCAGATAGTTGACCGCCTTGCGGGCAACATTTCGCGGATCGCGGGTGTAATCCTCCCGCGTGATCGGATCCTGAATGTTGCAGATCATGCTGATCGTGGGGAGGGTGGTGAACGGATCGATCACCGCCGTCTCCGGCTGCGGCACGAGAATCATGTCGCTCTCGTTGATGGCCTGCCAGCCACGGATGCTGGAGCCGTCGAAGCCGAGGCCGTCTTCGAAGATGTCCTCTTCCAGCTTGTTGACCGGGATGGTGAAGTGCTGCCAGATGCCCGGAAAGTCCATGAATCGCAGATCGACCGCCTTAACGTCTTTTTCTCGGCAGAGAGCCAATACCTCTTTGGGTTTCACAATTTCCTCGCTTAAAAATCGACCAAAGACCAGAAGGAACGACGAACAGCCCCAATCGAGCCCCTGTAGGGAACGCACTCCGTGCCCCTGTAGGGAACGCACTCCGTGGCGTTCCGGAGCCATCTCGCGAGCGCTTGCCGGCCAAAGGCAGCCGCGAGAATAAGCCGGCCCTTCAAAGCAAGTCGGGTGCCGACCACTCTGCCAAGAAGGCATCGTATAACACAAAGCGAAAAACGCAAGTAGGTTACGGCGAAAAGAGGTGAGCGAGCGAGGGGTGCGATTGCCTGGAATCTGTGCAACGACTGTCGAAAAGATGGGCAGTTTACGATGACATCAGCACCAGCTTGGTCAACTCCGGCCGGCATCGCCAACGAACGGGGTGGCGACCGGAGATGCCGCGCGAGACGTAGAGCAAGGTTGGTGGAGCGTCGAAGACGCCGGAGGCATAGCGGCAGCCGTGCTTGCTCGGCGAGTAGATCGGTCCCACGATCGGCAGCACAACCTGGCCGCCGTGGTTATGACCGGAGAGCATCAGATCGATCCCCTGACGCCTGGCCCACGGCAAATTGTCGGGGGTGTGGCTCAGGAGAATGCGAAAGGCATCGTGCGGCGAAGCCGAAAAGTCGGGATGCCGGCCCATCCACGGCACCTCACTGCCGCCCAGCACCAAGGGAGACTTATCGCCCGCGACCACGGCGGTGCGGCCTGCCAGGTCGTGCCAACCTAAGCTCGTCATCGCTTCACGAATGCGGTCGGGCTGCAAATACCAGTCGTGATTGCCCAGAATAAAGTAGCGGCCCAGGGGCGCCTCCAGCCGGCCCAAGGTCGGTTCGAGCCAATCGAGCAGCCGCATATCGTCCAACAGGTCGCCGGTGAACACGATCAGGTCTGGGCGCGTCGCCTGGCCAAGCTCGATCAGGCGCTCGAAAAACGGTCGATCGAGCGTGCCAATGTAGTGGAAGTCGGTGAGGTGCAAGATGGAAAGTCCGTCCCACTCGCTCGGCAGCCGCGGCAGGCGATACACCTTTTCCGACACTTCGACCTGAAAAAGCTGATTTCCCGGCAGGCGCGTGAGCGAGGCGTAAGGGCCGTCGCCGAGCGGCCGGTAGCCAAGTTGCTCGGCGACGTTTACCACGTGGGTGTGATTCGAGAGTTGCGCCGCGGGCAACGACCGCAGGGCATATCGCACCGCCGAGTAGAACATGCCGAGCGTGCCCATCCCACAAATCGCCAAGTAAACGAACCAACCGATCGGCAACGCCAGCCAGCTTCCGCCCGCCAGCAGCCGCGTGCCGTGCCAGCCCACGACCCAAGCCATGAAGACCGGCAGAAGGAGGATCAACAGCTCGTGTAGGTCGCGGACCCAGCGCAGCGCAGGTCCGCGGATGCGGTAGGCGTGCAGCCGGTTGACGAGCATCACCATCAGCTCGAACTGCCCGGCGGCGAGCAGGAACAGGATCAAGGCATTCAACATCGACGCTCAGACAGCCCTGGGATGAAGGGATTCGAGGCCCGAAAATCCAGCATAGCTCATTTAACCGCCTGCGTTGAGGGCCTTTCCGGTCCGCTACGTGCTAGGCTTGATGGAGAGTCCAGAACCGGAACCGTTTGGAGTGTCATGTCATGCGCGTCCTGCTGCGATTTGCCGTTTTTGCCGCCGCTCTGGTGCCCGCCGCCGCTTGGGCCCAACTGCCGCCCGGTTACTGGAGCTCCTATGACGCCGGTAATGCCCATTACCACCGGCATCGAGCCAACTACGAGCTAGAGCGCCAGCGAGCGCCGAGCACAGCCGCGCACGGACCGTGGACCAACCACTCCGGGCCTGACGATCCGATGGATTATGAAGGGCGCGGCATGACGGGCCAGGGACTCAGCTCGTATCAAAGCAACGGCTACCGCGGGCCTCACCAGAACTATTACTACGGCTATTGGGACGGCGGCTTCACGCCCGGCCTGTATGGTTTTTCGATGTACCCGCACTTCGATCGCCCCGGCTTTACGTACTGGCAATACTGATACCTCCCGTTTGGCGACAGTTTTCGGTATGATAGCCGGATGCACGATGCCGGACCCTATTTCGTTGGCTGGGGCAGCCTGGCCCTGATCAATGCCGGGCTGGCTCAAGGCAAGAACCGTAGCGGACTCAACTGGTTCCTGCTGTCGTTGCTGTTAGGGCCGCTGGCCACGTTCGCGCTGGTGGCCTTCTTCCCCAAGAAGCTGCTCTGAGAAGCCAACTGCCCGCCATGCCCCAAGTTTTAATGCCGATCGGCGACGCCAGCGAGGTGATGGACACGCTCTATCCCTTCTTTCGCTTGCCCGAAGACGGCTTCGAGGTGGTCGTTTGCGGTCCCGAAGCCCGCCTCTATCACCTTGTCACGCACGAGATCCCGCCCGGCGACGACCGTTGGGACATTACGCGCGAAGGCCCCGGCTACCATCTGCGTGCCACGGCGGCCTTCCGCGACGTTCAGCCGGAACGGTTCGCCGGGCTGTTCATTTCCGGCGGCCGGGCACCCGAATATCTGCGCTACGACCAGGATCTGCTGCGAATTACGCGGCACTTCTTCGAGACCGGCAAGCCGGTCGCATCCGTGTGTCACGGGATCGAAATCCTGACGGCCGCGGGCGTCATTCGCGGCCGCAAGGTGACGACCGTGGCCAAATGTGCTCTCGACGCCCAACAGGGCGACGCCGCCTACGTGGACCAGCCGTGCGTAGTCGACGGCAATCTCGTGACCGCTCGCACCTGGCACGACAGCACGCCCTTCATGAAGGCATTCGTCGGCCTGCTGCGTTCGGCGGCAACCGTAGCATAAGCGTCCTCGCTTGTGCGGCGAGGCTGAAACGCGTGAGGAACTAAATGCTGACGATCGACGCCACGGCGTGTGCCAAGGCCAGCGGACTCATCAGCCAGATACTCCTGGGAAGCCGGTTCCAGAGAAGAACCCGGCCTGCGGATGGTTCGCCCGAAATTCCCTCATCTAAAGTTGAGAGGGAAGACTGGCGGCCGGTGGCTCTGTTTCCGGCCGAATCGGCGAGCGATTCAAGATGAGAAGAGGGGTTTGTCGGAATTGAGTTTACCGAAGACGGAGGTTCGTCTGTCCGAGACGGTAAAGGGTCTTCGCTTTGGGAGTTACCACCGAGGTCGCCTGCGACCATCGATTCTACCTTTCGTGAAAGAGTTGACTTCTACGCCAAGACGAATTGCGATCGCCATTTGGCTACACTTGGCGTTAACATTTTAACCAGTGGCGGTCAAGAGGTAAAGGAATTTTTCGCCCTCGGCACGGCCGGCGCTAGCATTTCACGTCGGCCGGGCACCTACCGCCGCTTGAATCGAATTGCACAAATCATTCCAAAGAGCATACACCCGCGTGATTGGCCCTGATTCTTCGCAAAATGACGTTTCCCCGTCGCCACCGACTGCCGCCGTTTTCGACATGGACGGCCTACTTTTCAACACCGAGGACCTTTACCAGGATGTCGGCGGCGAGCTGCTGCGGCGGCGAGGGCACGAATTCGGGCCGGAATTGCTGCACGCCATGATGGGGCGACCCGGCCGGGTGGCCCTGCAAATGATGATCGACTACCACGGCCTAAGCGACACCGTCGAAACCCTGGCCGCGGAGAGCGCCCGGATTTTCCCCGCCATTCTCGACCAGCGGCTGGCCTTGATGCGGGGCGTGCCTGAATTGCTGGCAGCCTTGGAACAATCGGAAATCCCCAAGGCGGTCGCCACCTCCAGCGGCCGGCCGTTCACCGCCGACGTTTTGGGACGCTTCGACCTCGAACCGCGCTTTCAGTTCGTCCTCACGGCCGAAGATGTCGCGGAAGGCAAGCCCCACCCCGAAATCTACCTCAAGGCGGCCGCCTGTTTCGGCGTGCCGCCGGGCGAGATGGTCGTGTTCGAAGACAGCCAGAATGGCTGCCGGGCGGCGGTCGCCGCCGGGGCGGTCGTGGTGGCCGTGCCCGGCGGGCACAGCCACTTGCACGATTTCAGCGGCGCCACGCTGGTGGCCGACACGCTGGCCGATCCCCGGATTTACGACCTGCTGCAGATTCCGGGTCCTCGAACCGGCTTTGGCACCATCGAAGAATAACGTCGTCCTCGATGTTCGCGGCCAACCCACAGGCATCACCAGAGACGTGGCATGTACTCCGCGAAATCCTTCAGATGGTCGTCATTGTCCGCAAGGATCGTGATGTAACCCTTGCCGAGGCCAGGCGGGGGGCGCAGGCCGGGCTTCGGCGGGGGTAACTCGCTGACCAGTTTCGCTACGGGACGGTCATTTTCGGTGATTGTCACCTCTTCACCCGGCGTGAGTCGATGGACCAAGTCCGACAGCTTTGCTTGGGCCTCTTGAAGCGTGATCGTGGCCATAGCTCGTTTCTCCCTTAAAGCGACCATCCAGCCCCGTTTCCCATTCTACCATGCGGTGCCGTCCGCTGACCTTGGCCGAAAGCCGCGATTCTGGTAGCTTGCCGGCCGTTTCCGTCCGCTCGATGCGCGCCACTGGATTTGCAGGGATGAACAACTTCGGCAGGGCACTGCGCCTGGCGCTACGTTATCCGCTGACGCTCGCCGCGTCAGTCGCGTGTGCCTTCGTCGTGGCCGTGCTTTGGGGCGGCAATATCAGCACCGTCTATCCGCTGGTCGAAGTGACCACCAAAGGCCGGTCGCTGCAACAGTGGGCGGACGAGTCGGTCGTCCAGTCCGAAAAAAAGGCGTCCGAACTCCGAGCGGAAGCCGCCAAACTCGCCGCCGAGATCCCGGCGACGGCCGCCGACCAGCGTGACGGCCTCGAAAAAACGCGGCAACGTCTGCTGCGCCAGGCAGAGCTGGAAGACCACGACGCCGCCCGATATCGGTGGGTCAACCAACACCTCCTCCAGCCCCTCTTCCCACAAGATCCCTTCCTGACGTTGATGCTCGTGGTCGGGGCACTGCTGGCGGGCACAATCGTCAAGAGCCTGTTCTTCGTCGCGCAGCAGATCCTGGTGGCGCGGCTGGCCCAAAGGGTGGTGTTCAACCTGCGCAAGGAGTTCTATCGCCGCACGCTCCGCATGGACCTCGCCACCTTCACCAGCGAAGGCACCAGCGAGCTGATGAGCCGCTTCACCTTCGATATGGAGAGCCTTTCGAGCGGCCTGAACGACTTTTTCGGCAAGCTCATCCGCGAGCCGCTGAAAATGATCACCTGCCTGGTCGGCGCGGCCTGCGTCTGCTGGCAGTTGCTGCTGCTGTCGCTGGTCGTCGCGCCGCTTTCGGCCTTGCTCATCCGCTGGCTGGCCAAGACGCTGAAACGGGCCAACCGCAAAGCGATGGAAGAGATGTCGCAGATTTACAACATCCTGGAAGAGACGTTCCAAGGAGTCAAGGTCGTCAAGGCCTTCACGATGGAACGCAGCGAGCGCTGGCGGTTCCACCAGGTCAGCAAAAAGTACCTCAAAAAGGCCATGCGCATCGCCCGCTACGATTCGCTCACGCGGCCCGTCACCGAGGTGATGGGCATGACCACGGTCTGCGTGGCCTTGCTGGCCGGCGCCTACCTCGTGCTGAAGCAGAAGAACAACCTGTTCGGCATCCCCATGGGACGGCAGCCGCCCAGCTTCGAGGCCCTGCTGCTGTTCTACGGCCTGCTGGCGGGCGTCAGCGATCCTGCCCGAAAGCTGTCGGAGGTGTTCAGCCGCATTCAGCGTGCGTCGGCGGCGAGCGACCGCATTTATCAGTTGCTCGACCGCGAGCCGCGGATCGTCGACGCGAAACACCCGACGCCGCTGGCCCGCCACCATCGCGACCTGGTGTTCGACCAGGTCACGTTTCACTATCAGCCGACGCAGCGGGTGCTCGACAACATCGAGCTGCGGATCGCGTTCGGCGAGACGATCGCCGTGGTTGGGCCAAACGGCTGCGGCAAGAGTACGCTGGCCAACCTGATTCCGCGGTTCTTCGACCCGATCTCCGGCGCGGTCTTGCTCGACGGCGTCGATTTGCGCGACGTGCGTCTGCGCGACTTGCGCGGCCAGATCGGCCTGGTGACGCAAGAAACGCTGCTCTTCGACGACACGGTGCTGGCCAACATCCGCTACGGCAGTCCCTGGGCCACGCGCGACGACGTGCTGCGGGCGGCCCAACGCGCGCACGCCCATCGTTTCATCGAAGAGAAACTGGAGCACGGCTATCAAACCATCGTCGGGCAGCGCGGCAATGTCCTTTCCGGCGGGCAGCGGCAGCGAATCGCCCTGGCCCGTGCCATCTTGCGCGACCCGCCGGTGTTGATTCTCGACGAGGCGACCAGCCAGGTCGATCTGGAAAGCGAGCAGGTGATCCAGCAGGTGCTGGAACAGTTCATCCGCAATCGCACGACGGTGATCGTCACGCACCGCATGGGAACGCTGGCCCTGGCCGACCGGATCGTGGTCATGGAAGCCGGGCGAATTCTCGACGTCGGCTCGCACGACGAACTCTTGCGCCGCTGCTCGCTCTACGGCCGGCTGCACGACATCCAGTTCAAGGAAATCGCTTAGCTCGGGCGTCTAACGGGCGGGTTTCGCGTCGCGTTGCCACTTGGCTGGGTGTCGCGACCTGGCCGCCTGGCCCTGAGCTGACCAATGGCGAGCATACCTTCCTCGCCGCAAAGCGGCAATTCAAGGGCCGCTTTCCTTTCTCTTATCGCTTTTTTCTTCCGACCACAACATCTTGTAGCCGCGTGTAACTCACCCCCAACATTTTGTGCTAGCAAAGACTTGACAACGATAACGCATTTATGTACACTTATCGTCGGCCGGTGCGAACAGCGCGGCCGCGATTGCCCGCTCTCGCGGTGAAAGCCCGCAGCGGGTCAAATGAACGTTGTTTTCCACCACGTCAGGCAGGCGCCTGCCGGTCGCGTCACGCCGTCGAGTGACGCCTAGACCAAATCTCTCGCGGTCGAGTTCTTGAACACGAGTGTCCCATCCGCGCCTTTGCGCGCGCGGCTGGCCTCATTACTCCCCACCCCTAACTCAAGGAGACCTGTATGAACCCTGCAACCAACGTCTCGTCACCCGCCGATGTTTCGAAACCCATCGTGATGGCGCCGGGCGAGCCCGCCCGGGCCCTCGGCGTGCATCCGGCGGCGGAGCTGTTTCCGCTCATGAGGGGCCCGGAGTTCGGCCTGCTCGTCGAAGATATCAGCGAACACGGCCTGCGCGAACCGATTGTCATCTGTCAGGGACTCGTGCTCGACGGCCGCAACCGCCTCCGCGCGTGCGAGATCACGAAGGTCGAGCCGCGCTTCGTCGAATGGGACGGCGTCGGCTCGCCGCTGGCATTCGTCCTTTCGCGCAATCTGCACCGCCGGCACCTGAACGAGGGCCAGCGGGCCGTCATCGCCGCGCGTGCCAAAGCGATGTTCGAAGAGGAAGCGGCCGCGCGCGAGCGCGCGGGGCAGTTTGGCCACCAGCGAAAAACCCCCGCTGCCGAAGGGGTTGCCGTCGAAAAATCTCGGGAAATCACGGCTGCTGCAAATTTGCAGCAGCCGGGGCGCGCCGCCGCCAAAGCCGCCGAACTGCTCAACGTTTCCGAGCGCTCGGTGTTCACCGCCTCGCGCGTGCTGAAATCGGCCGACGAGCAGGTGATCGCCGCCGTCGAAGCGGGAGACGTGGCGGTCAGCGACGCGGCCGCCGTCGCCAATCGTCCCAAAGAGGATCAACGCCGAGCGCTCGAAGCCGCGCGCCAGGGCCGCGCCCGCACCTTGCGGCAGGCCGCCGAACTGGAAGGCGGCGGAAATCCCGAGGCGGCGGATTCGGGCGAGAAGGACGGCGCACGGTCAGCGCGGCGACGAATTCAAAGTGAAGCCAACGGCTTCGCGCGCGAGCTCGATAAGCTCCTGCTGCGCTTGGACGCCCTGACCGCCGCCTGCGGCGGCGCCAATCAGCATACCGACCGCATGCGCGACTGCCTTCGACGCCTGATCGACCACTTCCACGACTTCGTCCGCCATTTTCTGCCAACGGAAAAATAGTGCGGCGCGAAAACGCCCCGCTCTGTAGGTCAGACTTTTCCAGCCTGACGACCTGTCAGGCTGGAAGGGGCCGGGAGTTGGAACGGCAAAACGTCTTTACGACTCCCGACCCCTTTTTTACCTCCAAGTGGAAGCCGGCTTACGGCCCCAAGGCTGGTATCCGCATCGATATCCAGCCCGCTAGGCGGGTGCCGCAGTTCCACCACTCGACCACCCATCTGTGCATTGGGTCAGGAAGAGCCTGAGCAAGAAATGCCACCGGCGCAATGCTGAGCGGGTAGCCGATCAGCAGGGTGGCAACGGCCGTCAAGATGACCGCGGCAAGTCGGCTCCGCTTCCTTTCCATTGCCGAAGTCTAGCGAACCCGACCCAACAGGCGAAGGCCGGTTTTTTGGCCCCTGTGCTGCCGCGGTATCCTCAAAGGCATGGAAGACCGAACCGTGGCAATGCCGCGCGGTCTCGCAGGTCGTCGGCTGACGGCGTAAGATGGAAGCACCGTTCGAGGCGGATTCAGAGGTGCCTCGAGATGCCGATGCTTGAACTGAGTGAGTCTCGTACGTGTGCGAAGGCTCCGCCGAAAGGGAAGAAAACATGACAACGCAGGTTACCGCAACGTTTGTCAACGGCATGCTTAAGCCGGATCAACCGCTGCCGCTGGCGGATCAGACGCGCGTGAAATTGACGGTTGAGCCGATTGAACCGTGGTCGCAAGAAGGAGCAGCCGCTGCGTGGGAATCGCTCAAGGCTCGACTTCGCGAGCGCCCGATTCATGGCGGGGGGAAACGCTTCACTCGAGACGAATTGGATGAACGCCGTTGATACCAACGTTTTCATCTACGGGCTGGACGACAGCGAGCCGGCCAAACAGACAGAAAGCCCAAGGGCTGATCGCCCGGCTGGTTCAGCCGCCGGTGGAGACGGTGCTGCTGTGGCAGGTGGCCGGAGAGCTGTTGAACGGCTTGCGCAAGTGGGAGTCGGCGGGCCGGATCACGAGCGCCGACGTGGAGGCGCACTTTCGCGACGCTTTCGCGCTGCTCCCGCTTAAGATTCCGACGGCCAAGATGTTCGAGGCTGGCTTTGATTTGCACGCGCGTTTCAGTCTCTCCCATTGGGACAGCATGTTATTGGCCGCCTGCAAGGAAGCCGGGGTGACCACGCTTTTTTCGGAGGACATGGATTCGGGAACCGACTACGACGGATTGACCATCGTAAATCCGTTTGTTTGAGGACCGGGAAAAGGGGATAAACTTCATTAGTGTCGGATCAATTTGAGTGCCCCAAGTGCGGATGCAGTTACAGACGCGAAAAACGGCGCGTCGGCAAGGCCGTGATCTGCGCTTGCGGCCACAGATTCTTGTTACCTCCGCCAGAAGGCCAACTGCCTTCGACCACGGTGCCGCCGATGTCGTCGCAAGCGCATCCTCGTCCTCCGCGGCCGCGAGTCCCTCCGATTTCTCGTACTTCGTCAACGCGCCGACAGGCCCCATCCGTGCGCAGCGATGAATCGCCTTCAACGAGCGCGAGCTTGTCGATCCGCTCGGCCTGTGGGCCATCGTCCGCCCCGTCGTCCGCGACCAACTGGCCGTCGTCTCTGACGGGTGACCAACCGCGTAGCAGAACTCGTGAGAGTTCTGGTCCCGTCGCGTCACCTGGCCGGCGGCAGCTCCACTCCCCGCCGCCGCCGACCGTGGGTGGCGGCGGCAACTGCGGCGATCCGCAGGCGACCACCCCGACGTTGGCCAAGAACACGACCGCCACCTGCCTGGCGGAGCAACAATCCAATCCGGCCTCGCCGTTGGTCCTCCGCGAAATCAGCGGCCCTATCGCGATCCTTCTTTGCCAAGCACTGCAACTCGCTGGCGAGGCCCGCCGGCCAGCAATTCCCGCTGACCCAAAAAATGGCCTGAAATTGGGGGTTGGGGCGGCCGGCTTTCGCGAACCGGCGGTCTGAACAGGTGTTCTCGCGCGGCAG
>Ga0307372_10001026_pt1 | contig 49003 bp, 36 predicted proteins | sample OX1MG_FD_202533 | JGI IMG/M metagenome (GOLD analysis project Ga0307372, IMG submission 202533) | Soil microbial communities from Risofladan, Vaasa, Finland - OX-1 | ecosystem: Environmental > Terrestrial > Soil > Coastal area > Acid sulfate soil | place: Finland: Risofladan, Vaasa | collected...
ATCGCCCATTGGGAGGATGCACTGGAGCGTTACCTTGGGGAAAAAGGGCATGGAGCGAGCCCTGCGTGCCCGGCCAGTTAGGCGAAACGGCCTAAGAGCTTTCTGCCAGACCGGAGCGGCCGGAATGTCCACGCTTTGTGCAAAAGTTCTTGGGAAACGTTGCCCAGCGCAATTCGAGCCGTTATCCAAACGGTCGCAAGCACCGGGCCTGCGTGAGTGATTGGCTGACGGGGTGCAATCGCGTTATAAGGCGGATTGAACAAGACCCTTACTCCCTGGGCATCTGGCGACTTTTTTGATCTGAAGATCATCCTCTTGACCATGGTGACGACGTTCTCTGCGAATAGAAATGCCGATTAGATCCCTGCAAAGAAGGAAAGGGATCATGGCAGTGAGGTTTCTGCAAAGACATGGATCGAATCCTCGAAGCCGTTCTTGGCCTGACGATCATCGGTGAGGTCCTCGCGTTCGGTGGCGTCCAACCTCTTGCCTACAGCATTCTTGAAATCGTTCTTTTCGCTTGCCTCTTTGCCTTGCTCGCCCGGCAAACGCTGGAAGGACGATTCCAATTGAAGTGGCCACTGTGGACTCTCTTATTTTGTCTCCTAGTATTCATTCAGACTGTGCCTTTGCCTGCCGCATTCGTCAAACATATTTCTCCAGAGAGGGTTTTGCCGGCTTCCGTGCTGGAAGTGATCCATGAGTCCTCTTCACGTCTGACCCTTAGTATCTATCCGCACGCTACCCTCCTCATGCTGATGAAGGTTCTGGCTTATGTCTGCGCTTTTATCCTTGCAGTTTACCTTTTCGATTCGAGGAAAAGGAAAAGCACGCTGGTCCGGATATTGATCTACCTGGGTCTGTTCGAGACGGCTTATGGAGCAATTCAATACTTGACGGGCTGGCAGAAGATCTTCACTTTCTCCAAAGAATATTACACGGATTCGGGGACCGGGACCTTCATCAATCACAATCATTTTGCAGGATTCCTGGAGCTTACTTTCCCCTTCGTTTTTGGACTGATTTTCTACATGTTTCAAACCTGGCAGGAGGAGCGGCGCCGGCGGCGGGGAACCCGGCAAGCCGGAACCCAAACATCGGCGGGGATCGCAACATTGTTTTATTCGTTCTTGCTGGTATTTATGGCCATGGGTTTCATTTTCGCCCGGTCGAGGTCGGGCGTCCTTGTATTTATTTCCACGCTCGTCTTTTTGGGCCTCCTCGCACAACTCAAGGCTCGGAAAAAGGCTTGGATGGCAGGGCTCGTGATTTTTTTGTCGCTGGTCTTTGCCTATGCCCTGTGGATCGGACTGAACCCGATCCTGGCCCGATTTGAGGTGTTTCGAGGCGGCGAGCAGTATTTCCAGGTGGAGGGGCGATTGATCTTCTGGCAGGACACGCTTCGCCTGATCCATGATTATCCCTGGGTTGGAACCGGACTCGGCACTTTCCAATACAGCTTCCGGCACTATCAGACCGGCTGGCTGACCTTTCTCGTGGACCACACTCACAATGACTATATGGAGGTTGCGAGCGAGACAGGGTTACTGGGGGCAGCGTTGCTATTTCTTCCGATGATCGTTCTGCTCATCCGCATGGTAGTTTCCTTCCTGACGGATACACGACGGTACCGCCCTTCCATACTTTTGGGTTGTATCGGCGGTACGCTCGCCATCCTGCTCCATAGCTTTACCGACTTTAACCTGCAGATTCCAGCCAATGCGCTGACTCTGGCCGTGGTTCTTGGGATTGGATACAAGGCGGCGTGTGTTGAAAGGCGGGCGGAACGCCAATCTAGGAATGGACCAGGGCTACCCTGACATCAAAGGTAAAGTGGCAAGGTCATTAATCGCGGGGCCGCAAATGTGAATATCTTCGCAAATGCGGGTTGGTAGGATTCACACAGCCACCAACTACCAAGTGACGTTTGGGTACAAGCTGGGAATGCGGAATGCCCGGTACAAGAGGGATGGAGTTTCATTCATTTGCCACACCGTTTCCGGCGTGCTCTGTTCGGTCACCTCCGTAACTTGTGATGAATTTGGTCCCAAGGCTGATGCATCGAATTCCACGTTACCATTCAGGAGCCGTTGCATGTTTCCACCAAAGAAAGAAAAGAATGGCAGAGTGTCCCTCCACACCAGGGTGGCGGTTTTCGCCGCCTCGTTGATTTGAAAAATAGGGACAGTGCTGTAACAGGTCTGCACACCGGCGGATCCGCAAAGGTCTCCGTTCTGATCCACGATGCGGTCATTGCCGTTGTCGAACATTCCAAGTTCGTAAGTCCCGGTACTGCTTGTGCTCAAAAGTTTGATGCCGTGCTGCGCATAAAACCAATCTATGGGGTCTGTTCCGCCTTGCAATGTAAAATCGCCGCCTTCACCTAGTTTCCAAACAATGTCTCCATTTCCCCTTCCGTTATCGTAGTTAACCTTCACGATCCAATTCTGGTGGCGCATGGAGACAATTATATCGCCATCACTGGGCGAATAGATGATGGCGTTGGTGTGGGTCCAGTCCGGAAATTGCATAGGGTGGCGATTGATATCCAGGTGGTCGAACTCGTTCCAGACCCAGACCGGCTGCAAGTTTTGGTCAAGATCCACCAATGCGTCCCCAAAGACGACTGTGGGACCCGGATACCCCGGCAAATCATTAAATGTCTGAGTGCTGTCAACGAGGGCGATAATGTGACCGTTCGAGAGAGGAAGAATATCGTGATGAAATTCAATAGCGTTCAGATTGTAACCGCCAGCAGCGAGCTCCTGGTTAAGCTGAGTGATCGGCAACTGCCAGATGACGTCGCCCGCCAAATCGATTTCTTCAAGCATTACTCCGGCCGAAGTTGGAGGAAGTTTGGGCGGACCAGAGATAACGACGATGAAATTTCCATTGGGCAATAGCTTGAAAGGAGTCACAATGTTTTCAGGATATTGTGCGGGCGGGCTAAAGTACCAAATCAGGTTACCTTGGAGATCTGTTGCTCCCGCCTGGATGTAACCAGGCTCGCCCACTCCATCGAAGAGTTCCACCCCGGGGTTGGGTGTAAGGTTGTTGGGGTTGCTAATGCTGAAAGTGGGAATTTGATTCGGGGGCACAACTCCAGTTGTAAAAGTATGGTCCTGATCGGTGAAGGTTGACCCGTCGGAAAATTGAATTGCGGCAGACATGTGATAAGTGGTGTTAGGCTTCATGCCGGCGACGAGGATGCTTAGAGGGCCACTCGGCGGCGCGGATTGGGTCCAGGTTTTTAACCCGTAATTTGTGTCGGGACCAAATTGAATTGAGGCTGACCCTGCCCGGGGCAAGGTAATGGAAAATTTCGCCACCAACGGGTTATTGGTGGTTGAAACCGTACCAGGTGGAATAATGGTGACCGTGGAGCTTGCGGAGGAAGAAGAATTAGCGGTGCTGGTAGCCGTCACCATGAGCACGATCGGCGGTGCATTGGTGGCCGCCTGCAACAAGCCACTCGTACTGATCGTTGCGATTTGACTCAGAGAGTTAGGATCTATGTTTGTACCGGACGCAGGGTTCAAAGTCCAAGTGACCGCGTTGTTCGAGGCGCTAAACTGATAACTCTGGCCAGGCGCGATATTCACCACGAGTGGGGAGATCGTTACCGAATTGCTCGACTGCGAAGACCCGCCGGCCCCACTCGTGCTGCTACCGCAATGGACCAGCAGCAGCACGCACATCACAGCTATGGTTGTTAACGCTACCCTTTGTCCGAACCCTTTGCTCATCTGAAGTTTGTCCTCCAGGTTTCCCCCTCGAAGTCACTTTCCTTCCCCGTTCCCTGTACTGGGAAGTTCGAAAGAGCTTAAGCTCAATCCTTTTTCGGCACAAGTATTGGCACTTTTATTAACTGCAAGATAAAGCCTTTATCAGCGATTCCCGGCATGGGGCCGTCACCATCTTGAATATGTGATTAAACCTCGAAACTCCTAATTTATTGTGGCTGCATCAGCATTTTACATAGATTTTACAATGCGTTTGTACCGAAGACCGGGTTTCTAGGCGATGGTTTTGATCGACGCCAAATTATCGTAGCTTGCACAGATGAGACGGTGGGGACGGGCGAGACGAATAAGACAGAATAATTCCGCCTTCTATTTCCAATGGATTAGGAGAGGACTTTGGGTTGCCTGGAGGATTAATTTCGCAGAAGTGATTCAAAACGATACATCTGGTGCTTGAGTGTGTCCTCTATCTTTCATGGAGGTCCGGAGTGACCGTGCACCCGGAGTTGAACCCGAAATCTTGAAACGTGGGAACCATCCGCAAATCTTGCCAGCGCTCTTACTTCCTTCCAGCATTGCCTCAGATTCCGGGCCCCGGGTCGCGGCGCTCAAAAGCCGGGCCCGCAGGATAATGTTCCGGTCCTCCAACTTCGTCGGGATAGAAACTGAGAGGCCGCAGAAGTTCCAGCTCCAGGCTCGTGCCCCGAGGCAGAACAATTTCCTTTCCGCGCGTGGCCAGAACGTAAATCAAACCGGCCAGCCCGCCGGCTGCTCCTCCGGTTGCTGCCCCCAATCCGGCTCGACCTGCGCTGATGGTGGAAATCGCTCCGATGGAAGCACTTTCGGCGGCCGTGACGCCCACGGTCTCGGCATCTTTCCCTTTCGTTCCTTGGCCGGTAATCTTCGATTCGGTCCTGTTGAAGCCTTCTTTACCATTCCCGGCATAATTGGAAAGGGTTGCGTTCAGCGAACGAGTGACCCCGTTCGGAAGAGTGATGGAATCAAATCGCAATCCTATTTGGGCCTTGCCTTTGACGTGGCCTGGCCGCTCCACCTGGGTGATCTCACCCTTGATATAGGTATTCACCGGAATCAGGATGCGATCGTTGACGGCAACCGGATAAACCGTGCGACAGTAAACTTTCTGTCCGACGTAGGCCGTGCGGCTGCTGAGGGCGCTGACCAGCACCAGCGGAATCCGTGTTTCTGACGGCACAACCAAGCGGGCGGGCGCTTGAGGCCTGGCTTGAGTCGAGGCAGTCTGCCAAGGCGCGCAGAGTCCGTTTGACACGAGCAAGAGGAGCGGTCCAAGAAATGTTACCCTGGTTGTCATTCTGGTACGCATTTTAGCCTCCACGGTCCATCGGCTGATTTCCGATGGTGATGAGCCTTCGATCTCATCCGTTGCCCCATTTTACGGCGTGCCGTCAAGCCACTTACAGCTTTCGCGGCTAACGGGCTGTCAGATAATAACTTTTCCATTTCGGACCCAATACATCCCCTCACCCCTGCCCTCTCCCCGCAAGCGGGGAGAGGGTGACGCGAAGCGGCGGGTGAGGGGTGCCTAAGATACTCCAACCTCGGCTTCGATGGCCCCGGCGATTTGTGCGGCGTGATGATCGACGCGGGCGGCATCGTCTCCCTCCACCATCACCCGCGCCACCGGTTCCGTACCCGAGTAGCGCAGGATGACGCGCCCGCGGTCTTCAAAGGCGGCGCGGCAGGCTTCCAGAGCGGTGGACACGGCCGGAAGGGATTCGAGCGGCGGCTTCTGCGTCACGCGCACGTTGCGGATGACTTGGGGAAACTGTCGCAGCCCACCCGCTAGTTCATCCAAGCTCTTGCCGGATTCGGCGAGCATTCGCAACACTTCGATCATTGTGACCAGGCCATCACCCGCCAGCGATATATCCGAAAAAATGATGTGGCCCGAAGGCTCGCCGCCCAGGTTGATGCCGGAGCGTTGCATTCCCTCCAGCACGAATTTATCTCCCACCAAAGTCCGAACCAGGCCGATGCCTTGCGCCCGCAGGGCAAGCTCCAGGCCGAGGTTGGTCATCAGTGTGCCCACCACCGCGCCACCCTTCAGTGAATTTTGCGCCTTCAGAAACGGGGCCATGGCAAACAGGACGTGGTCACCGTCGTAAATTCGGCCCGTGGGTCCCGAGAAGATGGCGCGGTCGGCGTCCCCATCGAAGGCCACTCCAATGTTGGCCCGGAAGGCATGGGTTTCAGACGCCAGACCTTGCGGGTGAAGCGAGCCGCAATTCAAGTTAATGTTCCGCCCATTCGGCTGATCATTCAGGAATCGCGCTTCAATGCCGAGCCGTTGAAGAACGGCGGGGGCCACCTGGAACGATGCGCCGTTCGCCAGGTCCACCACCATCCTGAAACGGCTCAGGGTGGCCCTTGGCGGAGCAAGCCTTTCCAGGAAATCGAGATAGTCGTCCACCAAGTGCCGCGCGGTTTCCGTGGTTTCATCCCGCCAATCCTCAATCCGTTGTGGCGCGCTGGCCAGCAGGCGCTCAATTTCCAGCTCGGCAGTCTCCGGCAATTTCACCCCGGCGCTCGCCAGCACCTTGATGCCGTTGTCCTGGTAAGGATTGTGCGATGCGGAGACCATCACGCCGGCGCTGAACTGATGATGGCGGGTCAGGAACGCAATGCCTGGTGTGGTGATGACGCCAGCGTGGAAAACTTGAGCGCCGCCCGTGGCAAGCCCCGAGCACAAAGACTCTGCAATCCAGGCGCTCGATTCTCGCGTGTCTTCGCCGAGCACCACGCGAAGCGGCGCTGGTTGACTTTGGCCTGTAAGGAAATTGGCCAACGCCCAGCCCAGCTTGCGAACAGTCTCCCGGTCCAAGGGAGGACGTCCCGCCACGCCCCGAACGCCGTCCGTACCAAAAAGCTTTGGCTTTTCCTGCATCTTTTCAAATTTTAGCATCAATTGAAGGTAATCAGTGCGGCCATACAGCCGGCTGATAAAGCTGCTGAATCAGGGGCAATCGCTTCGTGCAAACACTTCGTTTTGTGTGCCGTCACCATCGCGAAATTGGGAATCTAAGCCCCGCTGGATTCCCGCGTTCGCGGCAATGACCGCCCGCCCCGGGAACTGTGGCTCGCGGTGGGAATGACCGCCCGCCCCGGGAACGACGCACTTACGTCAATGTCGCAAGAAGGGTGTCAGCCAGGCGCACGGCGGGAAGAACGGCCTTAACGTTGTGAACCCGGATGATGTGCGCACCGGACAGGATAGACACGGCGGCCATGGCTGCATCGGCAAAGTCCATCAATCCAAGGTCATCGATCTTTAATGTTTTGCGGGTTGACAGACTGTCGGGACCTCCGGCCCCTTTGCGCTGGGCCGGGCCAGTCAGAGGCCAAATTTGGCCCCGGGTGGCAGGACCCGGCGCCATGCCCGCTCCGGATGCTACTGCCTGGATGAAAGATTTGCGTGAAGCGCCCGCCAGGATGGGAAGACCGAACCCTTGCAACTGGTGAAGGTTGGCTAAAATTTCAAAGTTCTGGCGGCGGCTTTTCCCGAAGCCCAGTCCGGGATCGAGAATCAGTTGGGAGCGGTGAACTCCGAGGCTCAATGCGCGCCGGACCGATACTCCAAGTCCCTGGTTCAGCGACCGCCAGATCGATTTTACAAACGGTTTACGTTGCATGGTTGCGGGGCGTCCCCGCGAGTGCATCAGAATGAGTGGAACGTGGTGGGTCCTTGCCACCCCAGCGATTCCTGGATCAAAACGCAGGCCGCTGATATCGTTCAGGATGTTGGCGCCAGCGCGCACCGCCTGCTCCGCAACCTCAGCCTTGGTGGTGTCGATGGAAATGGGCAGGTTGGGGAGCCGGGCTCGGATGCCGCGAATGACCGGTATAACACGGCGGATTTCCTCCGCTGCGGTGATGGGAAGCGCGCCGGGCCGGGTCGATTCGCCACCGATGTCAATCCAGTCTGCGCCCGCCTGTGCCAGGCTCAAACCGTGGCGGACGGCATTTGCGGGATGGAAGTAACGCCCGCCATCGGAGAAGGAGTCCGGCGTAACGTTTACGATGCCCATGATAATGGACTTCTCACCCAAACGGACCTTCCGGCCCGAAATCGAGATCCAGGTTTTAAGGCGTTTTCTCACAGCCCTCAAGCCTTTGAGCCAGCAGGAATGAACTTTTTCACCCAAAACGGCATCGTAACAGTATACTGAATATAGAGTTGGGAATGTTCGCTTGGAAGACTTTCGGTAACGGCTAAATCTGCTTGCGGCGGCGGTCGATGTTTGCCCGCAATCTGAATTGTGATTTCGAATTGTAGGGGACGCCGTTGGTGATCGGGGGCGACCACACGGGTTGCCCCTACCTGAAGCAGGAGGGCATTGGGATGGTTGACCGTAAAGGTTTTTCGAATCCGGCAAACGCCATGTTCGGCTTGAATGATCCGAAAGCCGATGAGGCGGAGAGGACAAGGTCGCGCGCCGTACCGGCAGCTCCCGCAAACAGCGCTCCCCCGCAAACTGGCCAACCCAGCTTTCCATTTTCCGCCACAGTCAGTTTCGGAGGAGCGCAAAACAAGCCCGGCCCAGCCGCCAATCCTTCCTCGCCTGAACCGCCGGAAACTTATGCGACCCACCCCGCCGGTTCCGTGCCTTTGCAGGGTCCGTCTCCGGCGCCGCAATATGTATACGTTCAACAGCCCCCCGCGCCGGTCGCGCCCCGGCCGCAAAGTAAGGCCCTGCTGTGGGTTGCCATCGTTTTGGGGGTATTCTTGGCAGCGACCTTTGCCTTTGGCTATTTCACAAGGCAGCAGCTCAATACGATCAGCCAGACGCAAACCGACCAATTGAATCTTTTGACTCGCCGGATGGATTCGAGCGACGAGCGCTACGCCCAACTGCGCGCCCAATTTGAAGTGACGGCAGGAAAATTGGGGATGACCCAGCAGGAACTGGCCCGCGCCAAGTCGCTTGCCGCAAATATTGAGAAGCAACAGCAACAGGCGGTTCAACAACTCAATTCCGCGATCGCCAAGAAGGCCAGTGCGGACCAAGTCAATAGCCTGCAGCAGCAAGCCAATGCCAAGTTCGGATCCCTCTCCGGCGACATCGCAGGGACCCAGAAGGACCTTGAAGCGACCAAAGAGGCCCTGACTGGAGCCAAGGGTGAACTCTCCGGAGCGATTGCCAAGACCCATGACGAGCTGGTGCAACTTGCCCACCGGACCGACCGTGACTACTTTGAATTCCACCTGAATACTAAGGGCGCCAGGCAAAAGCTGGGCGGCATCACCATCCAGCTCGTAAAAACCAATACCAAGAAGAATCTGTTTTCTGCTTACCTCTACTTCGACGACAAGAAGACTCTTCGTAGCAACGAATCGATCGATCAGCCGGTTTTCTTCTACGTGGAAGGCGCGCCGAGCTCGCTGGAGTTGGTGGTGAATAAGCTGGCGAAGAACTCCATCTCCGGCTATGTCAGCGCCCCCAAAGGCTTTTTCCAGAATACGCCCAACGTCCTCACCGCCCGGCCCAATGGGTAGCCCGGCTGTAACTCAGTTTGCTGTAGCGGCGGTCTCTGACCGCCGGAAGCTGTTGAAAAACAAAATTCGGCGGTCAGAGACCGCCGCTACAGCAGCGAAAATGTACCACTACCGTAGCCCGGGAGGACGTGGAGTTTGATTGCGGTCGCTGCGGTTTGCAACCGCCAAGATTGTGCTGGCATCGATTGTCCTGCCGTTTGTCCTAAACTGGCCGAGTGGTCCCTTCCCAGGTCTTACCCTCCATTATCACTAATCCAGTTGCCCCGCAATGGGAGGGAGTGACTCAATTTGTTCCTTCATCGTCATTCCCGCGAAAGCGGGAATCCACTTCGAATATCGCCGCGGCATTCCGAACTCGTGCAGAAAAAGGGATTGTCGGGTGGATGGATCCCCGCCTTCGCGGGGATGACGGTGGCGAACCATGTCACAAACCATCAAACTGAGTCACTACCCGATGGTGGCGACCCTTGCGCTTGCCCGTGGGCGAGCATGAGACCCGCCCAACAATCGTAACCGGCTCGCACCGTGGCGGCCCACCACCCCTATTAACAATTTCATAATGCCGTCAAACCTGTTAAAGCATTAGCTACGGCAGCATTAGCTACGGCATTGACAGCGTTCGCGGCTTGTGACAAACTTCGCGGGTTTCCCGGCTGGAGGGGCGGAGGTGAAATGCCGCACCGGCTGATCATTTTGGAAGACATTCAATCCGAAAGTGGCGACTACGTCGAGCGCGTCCTCGCTCCAAAGGGGGCATTTGCTTGCCAGCGAATGCGTTGGGACGGCTCCGCTCCCGACAGCCTCACCCGGGTCAAGGCCCAACTGATTCTTGCCTGCCCAGCCCACGACCCTGACCGGGCTCTGAATTTCCTCGATGCGCTTCGCCACCATCCCATCTCCAAACCCGTCCTTGTCATTTTGCCGGAGTCGCCGCCCGACAACCTGATCGATTTGGCTTCTTCCACTGCTGACGATTTCATGTGCTGGCCATTGAAAAATGACGAGCTCTCTTGCCGCGTTCTGCGGCTGCTCGGCCCGGAGCGGGCAGATTGCAGCAACGTGGAAGAAAACCTCTGCCGGGATTTTGCACTTCAGGGATTGATTGGAAGCCACCCCAATTTCGCGCGAGCGCTCGCCAGTATTCCTCCTATTGCCGCCGCGGATCTGCCGGTGCTATTAGGCGGCGAAACCGGAACGGGTAAGGAACTCTTTGCCCGGGCCATCCACCACCTCAGCCCCCGGCGTGATTTCCCGTTCATCCCCGTTGACTGCGGGGCGATTCCTGAGCATCTTGCGGAGAATGAAATGTTTGGCCACGCCCGGGGCGCTTACACGGGCGCTTACTCCGAACAGAAAGGCCTGGCGGCGCTGGCGCAAGGCGGAACCCTGTTCCTGGACGAAATTGACAGCCTTTCACTTTCTGCACAGGGAAAGCTGTTGAGACTGGTGCAAGAGGGAACCTACCGCGCCATCGGCGCGGAGCGATTCAGCGAAGCGCGAGTCCGGGTGATCGCAGCGACGAACCGCGACCTGGGGTCCTGCGTGCAACAAAAGCTGTTCAGGTCCGACCTGTTCTTCCGGATCAACGTGCTTGAAATTCATCTCCCCCCGCTGCGCGAACGGCGTTCCGACATTCGATTGCTGACTTATCATTTTCTAAATTCCATTGGCGCTTCCCAAAACCGAACCATGAAGAGGATTTCACCCGGTGCCCTTCGCCGGCTCGAACAGCACGATTGGCCGGGAAATGTCCGCGAGCTTTATAACGTCCTGCAACGCGCGGCCGTGTTTGCGGAAAATTCACAAATATTGCCTATCCACATTGGGTTCCGCAATTGGAATGAATCTTCAGAACTCCCGGCCGCGTCGCTGCGCGAGGGCCGGCGAGCTGTGATCGAAAACTTTGAAAGAGGCTTCATTGAAGATTTGTTGCGCAAGCACGGGGGTAACATCACCCGGGCTGCGGCCGAGGCCGGCAAGGAACGCCGCGCCTTTGGCCGCCTCGTCAAAAAATACCACCTGGATTCCATCAACTACTAATCCTTTGGGCCAGTTCTGACCCATTGGCGGGTCATTCATCACCCTGCCCTTACAACTTTTCGATCTGCTTCTGTTTCCCTCCAAAAACCCTTATGAAAGGCAAGATGTCCGGGTTGAATTCTACCCAGCCCTTGATTCGCTCCTCCATCTCTTTCTCTCTAACTCGCAGATTATTCACCCCGTTCGATCTCCGGTGTTATGGCCGCTGGATTGCAACTTCGTGCTTCGTACCACCTTTCGCAATTACGGTGACGTATTCTTGCAACGGTTTTGAACACCCCCTCACCCCCAGCCCCTCTCCCCGCAAGCGGGGAGAGGGGCTGGGGGTGAGGGGGTGCGAGAATACGTGAGCGAATTTACGAAACGCTGCACGTAGGAAAATTCGCCGGAGACGATATGCCGCCGCTGCCAAAGGAAGAGATCGCGAGAGACATCCTGAACTACTTCCTTCGCAATCCGCAGGCGGCGGATGACCTGGAGGGTCTGGCGCGCTGGCGATTGCTGCGGGAGGCGATTCACCGCACCATCGAGGAGACGGATCGCGCGCTGGAGTGGTTAGTTGAGAAGGGTTTCCTGGTGAAGCTGTCGCCTCCGGGGTCTGGCGCCATCTTCAGCCTGAACTTCCAAAACCTGGGGCGGGCGGAATCGTTCGTATTGGATAACGGGAAAGATGGCGGGAAGTTTACCCCATCGTAGTTGGGGTCTGGTGATTCCCCCTCACCCGGCGCTCCGCGCCACCCTCTCCCAAAGGGAGAGGGCTGTGATTCAAGATGATTGGCGCATCGCCGGACTAAACCAGGAACGGCTCCGATAATGGTCCATTTTGTAACTCACAGACCGGAGGTTTGCCTTTTCGCAGGTTTACGGATGCTCGCAAAATACAGTGACGAGTTCTTTCTGTAGCGGCGCTCTCTGAGCGCCGAAAAGACGGCGGCCAGAGGCCGCCGCTACAGCCGTTGTTGTCACTGTATTTTGCGAACCTCAATAATTGCGCCCGTCGCATGAGAGATTGATGACAAAGCTTAATACTGGAGTTCGGAGGATTTTGAAGCTCTTGTGCGCTGGGACGTTCTGTGCTGCGTTCCTTGTGCTTTATATCAATACATCAATGGCCGCTTTGGATTCGCCGGGAAGGCCCGCTTCGGGTGCGTCTGCCGCGGCGGGTGGAATTGGGATTTCTGTGGGTGATCTCCTGGAGATTCGCGTCTTTGATGTGCCCGAACTATCGCGCGATTACCGCGTCCATTCCGGCGGTCAGATTGACCTGCCTCTGCTTCGGAAGCCCATACAAGCTGCGGGCCTCAGTCCCGGCCAGCTTGCGTCAGTTCTCTCCGGTGATCTCAAGAGAAGCGGCCTGGTGAGCCATCCGCAAATCACGGTTGAAATCAAGGAATCACTGGCCCGCTCCGTCACCGTTGCAGGAGCCGTCAAGAAGCCGCAGATGATCCCGGTGTTTGGCACCACCACTCTGCTGGATGCGATTTCCCAGGCGGGCGGGTTAGCCAAGGAGGCGGGAAGTGCCGCCACCATCACTCGCGGAAAACCGGCCCGGGAGGCGTTTGCGGCGAATCCGCCAGCGAGCGCGGCGAGCCAGCAAGCGGACCGGGTTGTCAGCGTTAATCTGCGGCGCCTGATGCAGACCGGCGATCCAAGCCTCAATCCGGAGTTGTTCCCGGGCGATCGCGTTTTGGTGGAGCGAGCCGGGGTGGTCTATGTGGTGGGCGCGGTGAACCGTGCCGGTGGATTCCTGCTGACGGATGACCGGGGGCCGATGACGCTCCTGAAGGCGCTGGCCCTTGCCGAAGGTCTGAAGTCAACGGCGGTTGCCAACAAGGCGTTGATCCTCCGGCGATCCGGGGAAGGCCAAACTCAAGTTCCGGCCCGGCTGAAGGACGTTTTGGCAGGGCGCGCGCCGGATCAGCAACTCGAAGCGAACGACATCCTCTTTATTCCCGATAGCAATTCACAAAAGGCCATCCGGCGAGGGGCGGAAGCCGCCGTTGAAATTGCGACCGGGATTGTGATCTGGCGGTTGTGACGGTAAGTCCGGCAGGACCAGCGCTTCCACTGGCCGGCCTCTCGGACTTGCCGCAGACCGCAATCAGGAATTCGGGGTTTCCCGAAAACCCCTTGTAACCAGGACCCCTCACCCATGGAACAGAATGAAGGCTTGATGCCGGTAGAGCGTCTGCGGCCTGAGAATTACCTGCCGCCGGGCGCTCCTTTGGTTAATTCAGACATCGAGCGAACCGACGCGTATTTCTACCTTCGCTCCTATGTTCATATTCTTCTAAAGCGCCGATGGACGGTGCTGACGGTTGCAATCCTGTTGACTTCGGCGGTGGCTGTGGTGTCTTTCAAGATGCAGCCGGTTTACCGGGCCACGGCTCGGGTGGAGGTGGAAGCGGAAGCGCCCCAGATCCAGTCGTTGAACGATCTCTATCGCAACATGCCAAGCGACGATACTTTCCTTCAAACCCAGGTTGACGTTCTCGAAAGCGAAAACCTGGCGTGGCAGACGATCCAGCAGCTCGGTCTGGCTCAAGAAGCGGGCCTTATCACCGGCAGCGCGCCCACGCCTCGCGCGCCCGCGGAGAATCCCGCCGCGCTGGAGGGACAGTTGATTCGCGCCTTCCGCAAGCATCTGGATGTGAAAGTGATGCGCAACAGCCGCATGATTGAAATCAACTATGAAAGTATCCATCCGCACTTGGCGGCGGGCATTGCCAACGCTCTGGTGAAGAACTATACCGAGTATAACTTCCGCAAAAAATATGACGCCACGCGCCAGGCATCGGGTTGGATGGAAACCCAACTGGATGAGCTGAAGGCCAAAGTGGAAAAGTCCCAGCAGGCGCTGGTGGACTACGAGCGGCAGAATGCCATTGTCAATGTGGGCGAGAAACAGAACGTGGTGGAACAACGGCTGGCAGACCTGAGCAAGGACCTGACCATCGCCCAAAATGACCTGATGGAGAAGCAGTCGCAATACGAGCTGACAAAGTCCAACCGCAGCCAGGCCGCCATCCTGGCGCAGGACGAATTGTTGCAGAAACTTGAGGAGAATGCGGCGACACTCCAGTCGGATTATGTGGCCGCCCTCGATCAATATGGCCCTCAATTCCCAAAGGTGCTCCGCCTGAACGATCAGGTTGCTCAGGTCGAGTCGCTGATTCGCCAGGAGCGTTCCAAGATTTTAGACCGCATTCAGAGCCGCTATCTGGCGGCGTCAGACCGTGTGAAACTCCTCTCGGATGCCGTCGCGCGTGAGAAGGTTGATCTGGGGGAGATGAATCAGCTTCTGATCCAGCACAATTTGCTGAAAAGAGAATTCGAAACCAACCAGCAGCTCTACGACAGTTTGCTCCGACGCCTGAAGGATGCCACCGTCTCCGCCGGGTTGCGCGCCAACAATATTCACGTGGTCGATTCCGCCCTGGTTCCGTCCATCCCCGTTCGCCCCAGGAAGCTATTGAATGCCGGAGTGGCGCTTGGGCTCGGCCTGATCATCGGAATTGCGCTGGCTTTCCTCGAAGAGGGCCTGGACAACTCCATCAAAAGCTCCGAGGACGTTGAAAGATTGATTCCTACGCCGGCCCTGGCCATAGTGCCCTCGGCTAGCTCGGTTGAATTGCGCTCAAAGCGGAAAAAGCGCGGTGAGCACGAAACTGCTCCGCTGCAAGGGAAGGTGGAAATGGCGCTGATGGAAGCACCAAGCTCCGCGCTCGCTGAATCCTACCGGGCTCTTCGCACTTCCATCCTGCTTTCCACTGCTTCGCGTCCGCCGCAAACCATGCTGGTAACCAGCCCTAATCCAAACGAAGGGAAGAGTTGCACTGCGCTCAATCTGGCTATGGCGCTCGCCCAGCGTGGGGGCAAGGTCTTGATTGTGGACGGCGATCTTCGCAAACAAGGCATTGCCCGGCACTTCGGCATGAGTAATGAAAAGGGTCTCAGCAGCTATTTGGCTGGCGCCCACCCGTTGGTGGAAACTTTGCGCCGGTTTGATCCGCTGCCCAGCCTTTGGGTTTTGCCCGCGGGTCCCCTGGCGCCCAACCCCGCTGAGTTGCTCTCCTCAACATTCATGGAGCGCATGATCCAGGAGTTGCGACTGAGCTTCGATCATATTGTCATTGACTCGCCTCCCGCGCTGATGGTGACAGACGCGACGATCCTGTCGCGGTTGGTGGATGGGACCATTCTGGTGGTGGAAAACGGCATGACGGTTCGCGGCGCCCTGGTCCGCACTTACCGAATGCTGAACGCCGCAGGCGGTAAAGTTCTGGGCGTGGTGATGAACAAGGTGGACCTGCGGCGTGATGGCTATTACTACTATGGACGTTCCTACGGACGCGACGGCTATCCCTACTATAACAATGGTAATGGGAATGGCAACGGTAGCAACGGCCATTCTCCGCGGCTGCCTCGCGAAGCCGGGCCGGAGGCCAACCTTACGCCGGAAGCTCCGGTCTCGAACTAGGCATGAGTGAATACGTCGGCGGCGGGCATTTGCTGTAGCGCCGGTCTGTGACCGGCGGATTTCGCCGCTCATAGAGCGGCGCTACAGCAAATGCCGTCTCTGGCTTATGTCCTCATGTATCGTTCTGGTAGCTGTGAGTCATCCTGCCATGCGCCTTTGGCTTTCCACGAGAACGATTGAGATTAGCCTTCGAGGACGGAGGAAAACGATTGTCTGTCTCGTTGTCCTCCTTGTGCCGGTGATGGCCTTGTCGGTTGCCATCTTGCGGGAGACGGTTGCGCAATCCCTCGGAGAATCGTTGCGGCCGGCATGGATCGAAGCCGGGCTTCGGCTTGATCCCAATCAACCCGCGCTCCACCACCGGCTTGGAATGATCCGCTTCTATTCGACGGATCATCCCGACGCCACGGGCGGTCTCAGGTTGCTCCGTCACGCTGTGAAAATGCAGCCGAAGTCCGCGCCCTATTGGAGGGATCTGGCCTCTGCTTGCGCCGCAACCGGCGACACAGCCTGCGCGGATCGCGCTTTTCAACGGGCGGTCGCCCTCAACCCCATGTCGCCGGGCTTGCATTGGGTGATTGCGAACTATGACCTTGAAATGAATCGAACCGAGGCTGGCTTTGCCGAATTCAAGCGGCTTCTCAATCTGGACCCGGGTTATAGCGGTTCCGTCTTCCACATGTGCCTGCAAATGGATATTGATGATGGAGTGGTGTGGAACAAAATCGTGGATGGCAACCGCCATTTCAGAGTGCCCGTGGAGTGGATCAAAACCCTTGCTGGCGAAGGCCGGCTGGATGATGCTTATCGCGCCTGGCGCGAGGAGATGAGGAGTTTGGCCGAGCCCCAAGTCGTAACCCGTCAAATCTCCTATGCTGATGTACGCCCATTTCTGGATAGCTTGATCCAGCCTCATTGGGGAAGGAAAGCGGAAGCTGTGTGGAGTGATCTTGGCCGGATCGGCCTTGTTCACGCGGGTAGAACGGCGTCGCGGCAAGCGAATCTGATTTTCAATGGAGATTTTGAGCATAACCCTTTGAACTCCGGCTTCGATTGGCAACTCACTCCGGCCTCCAGCATCATGATAAGCCGCGAAGTCGGCGGACCTCACGGCACATCCACATTGCGTATCGACTTTACGCCGCCTGCCAATGCCGCTTTTGAGCCGGTTTACGAATATGTCCCGGTCGAGCCGGACCAGACTTATGAATTGAGCGCGCAAGTGAAGTCGCAAAGCATCACGTCGGACCGCGGCCCGCAACTCCGTGTGGCGGACGCATTCGGCGATACACGGCAGTTGGCTTCAACTCCAGGCATGACCGGAACGAGCACGTGGCAACAGGTCCGTGTCACGTTCCGAACCGGGCCGGAAACTCGCTTCGTGAAAATTTCCGTCTGGCGTGCGCGCAGCCGCGCTTTTCCATTCGACATCTCCGGCGCCTTTTGGCTTACATCCGTTTGCTTGCAACCTGTTCACTCCATGCAGGCCGCTTCTGAAATGCGGTAAGGCGCCGCCAGGCAAAAAAAGTGCCAGTTCGGATCAAACACGCTCCTCCCCCCGGCCCTCTCCCCGCAAGCGGGGAGAGGGTGACGCGAAGCGGCGGGTGAGGGGCGCCGGTTGGAGGATGGAACAGCTACTTCCGAATGCCCCCAAAGCGCGGTGCTGATCCCATGCCACAGCTCCTGGAAACTCATGCCGGTCTTGTGCAGCGTGCCTACGCCATCGAGCCCGAAGCGCGGCCATTCTCGAAGACGGTCGAAAGTTCCGAGCGCAGCGCAGAGCGCCTTTTTGCCGCTGCAAGAATTCTGATTCTCCTGACTCTTTTCTTCTCGCCGTTGGCATTTGGGGCGGTCGAGCCGTGGGCCTGGGGGATCATCGGGTTGGCCTCTGTTTGTTCCTTCATGTTGTGGGGCCTGGGCAACCTGCGCAGGGATTTGCTGCGGGTCACTTGGACGCCGCTTTACTCAATTGGAATTTTGTTCCTGCTCTTGGCGAGCGCCCAATACTTCTTCCACCTCACCGAAGACCGCGCCGTGACTTGGGAAGCGATGCTCAAGTTTGCGACCGATTTCCTCATTTTCTTCCTCGCCGGCCAGCTTTGGAAACCGTGGGCGGGGCGTCCCAAGAACCTGGACCCCTGCAATCGCCGCGGGGTGTCCAGCGCGGACACTGTTTCCGCCTCACGCGGCGCTCGCGCCACGGGGCAGGAACATGGACAGGGACACATGGCGGTGTTGGGAGTGTTGGTATCCGTCTACGCATTCTCCGTGGCGCTGTTTGCCATTCTCCAGTGTTTTTCGAGCCACGGTTTGATCTATTGGTGGGTTCATCCTCGCTGGGGTGGTTGGATCTTCGGTCCCTATGTGAACCACAACCACTTCGCAGGGCTGATGGAAATGCTGATCCCGTTGGCCGCGGTTTTTGCGCTCGCTCAAAGTGCGGACCCGTCCCAAAATGTTCGCGCTCACGATGGTGGTGGAACTCTGGCATCGCGAGTTTGGCCCTTGGGGGCGATGCTGGTGGGGCTTACCTCCGTGCTGCTTTCCGGCTCGCGCGGCGGATTGATCGCCTTGCTGGCGGAAGGGTTGATTTTCTTTGCCGTGCTGGCCCCTGCGCATTGTCTGCCTCGCCGCCACGCTGCGCTCGCGGCACTTTCCATCGGCTGCGCGGTTCTGCTGTTTCTTTGGCTCGCTCCGGGGAACGTGGCTTCGCGTTTGGCAACCGTTGCACATCTGCCGCAAAGTCCCGAAGCCACCTTGGGGCAACGCGAGGCCGCCGCCCGGGACACCTTGCATCTGTTCAAGGACCACTGGTTGACGGGCACAGGACTTGGCAGTTTCCAAACGGCCTTCACGCCTTATTTGACGTTTGCGAGTGACTTCGTTTGGGAACACGCTCACAACGATTACCTGGAATTGACCGCAGAGACGGGAATTGCGGGAAGCCTGCTGGCGCTCGCCGCCCTTGTCATCTTCCTGGGTGCAGTATTCCGGCGTATTCGCGCCTGGCCCGGCTCGACGGACCAGTGGATTCGCCTGGGCGCGGCCGTGGGATGCATGGGGATTCTGGTCCATAGCCTTGGGGACTTCAATCTCCACATTCCGGCAAACGCCGCGTGGTTTGCTATGCTGGCGGGCCTTGCGACGGCGTTCCCCCTCACCCACCGCTTCGCGGCACCCTCTCCCCGCTTGCGGGGAGAGGGACGGGGTGAGGGGCGTTGAGGCTAACACCCATGAACGATGAAACCGTATCGCAACCCGCTTGCGCCGTTGCCGGGCCGGGGCCGGATGGCGCTCGTCCTGCACCTCTTTCCACGCCCCGTGCTTATGCCCACTGCACCCTCGCGAGCCTTGCGGTGAAAGTCTTCGGAGCGGCCACCGGAATCCTGGCGGCTAGGCTGCTGGGTCCAGAAGGCCGGGGAGAATTGGCCGTGATTGTGTTTTTCCCGGTCATGGTTGCGGCGATGGGCGGACTTTCCCTGCCCCAGGCGATTGCCTTTGAAGTCAGCCGGGCGCCGGAACGGGAAGCTGAGTTCATCGCTTCCGGTGTTTGCGCAGCCCTTATCCTTGGCTTCCTGGAAGCTGCGCTCCTGATCCCGCTGGTGTGGGTTTTCCTGCCCGCGGACAAGTTGCAACTTGCTCCGGTTGCCGCCGCCTTCATGGTCTACGTTCCTGTGGTCTACGCCGGCTGTTGCCTGTTGGGAGCCGACCAGGGCGCAGGGCGGTTCCGCGTGTACAGCTTTTTTCAGCCTCTTTCCGGCGGCGTTTACCTGGCAGGCGTCTTGCTGCTGGCCACCATTGGCAAAGCCACTCCCGTGGGATGCGCTGTGGCGATGCTGGCGGGCGCCTTTTCTGTGCCGCTCCTGCGTGGCCGCCGTCTGCGTCTGGCCCTGAGCCGCGCCAAGGTGGGCTGGCCGGCCGCACGGACATTGCTCCGCCGGGGTTTGGCCTTGCACCTGCCGGCGCTGGCCGGGCTGGCCCTGATGCGAAGTGACATGCTGGTGCTGGTTCGCACTGTGCCGGCCACGGCCATTGGACTTTATGCAGCGGGCCTGGCAGTGGCGGTGGGCCACATCGGAACTGCCAATCCATTCGTCCAGATTGGTTTCCGGGCGGTGGCGGCGGAGCGAGACCGCGCCCGCGCCTTGTCCACCTTGAGCCGCCATTTCCGCATGGCCCAAGTGGTGGTTCTGGCGGGTGGAGTGTTGACGGCGCTGCTTGCCCCCTGGCTGATTCACCTTGCCTTCGGAGCGCGATTCGCCGGGGCGGTCCCGGCAGCGTATTGGTTGATCGCCGCCACCACTTTGTGGGGGCTGGCCCAGATTCTTGACCAGATGCTGCGCGCCGTGGAACGGTCCCTGCCGGGAATGGTCTCAAACACGGTGGGATTGGCGCTGGTCTTTGCCATCGGGATTCCCGCATCGTTGCGTTTTGGCATCGTGGGAATGGGCGCGGCAGTGTTCGTTGCCCAAGGCGCGAATCTCTGCCTGCTCCTTCGCTATTGCCTCAGTGCCCTTCAAATCCACAGAGACCAATTGTGCGGAGTCTCCCCGGCCCGGCTGGCCGAAGCGTGCGGCCAAGCCTGGCGCCTGGCCCGACCTGCAATCTGAAGCCGGGCCGCAGGGTTGGGTTTGAAATGGGTTCTTAGGGTTCGTTCCAAACCTCGATCCTTTGTTTTCATACACTCTTAGGGTTCGTTCCGTAAATAATAATGATGCAAGCCGCTCTTTTCGGCGGGGTATTAACCCCGCCCTTCCGTTGCGGCAGCGAACCGGGTGAGAAATGGGTTCTTAGGGTTCGTTCCAAACCTCGATCCTTTGTTTTCATACACTCTTAGGGTTCGTTCCGAAAATTTCGGTTGCGCTCGCCACTCCGGCCACCTCCGGGAAGCCCTCTGCCGGTTCCAAACCGCTATGGAGCCCATACCATTTTAACCAAGGGCAGGGTGCATGGATGGAAAAAGAGCTTTGTATGGATGCGATACATTGTATATAGGGGACAGGTGGCCCCTGCCTGGAATGGTAAAGTGTGTGCCGCTTGGTTGGGGTGAAGCTGACATTCAAGAGGTTCTCCGCCATACGCGGTATTCACAAGTTTTTTCAATTTGTCAGTGAGAAATGCGGGCTAACTGATTGTTCCTAAGCAGATCAAGATCATGCTATCCACTCGAATGCTTACCTCCGGCCGATCTCTGATGGGACCTAGCCGCGCCGGGCTGAGGACTGCCGGAGTTGCCCTTGGAGCGTCTCTGTTGGCAATGCCCCTTGTGTTCTACGGTCCTATCGTAGCTATGTTGGCGACAGTCGGCGTGGTTGCGGCCGTAATCGCCCTTGCCAGTCCCGTGGCCGGTGTCTCGATAATGTTCTTCCTGGGATCCATCGGTGACCTCCAGCATTTCCAGGGAGGATACAGCTTGGCCAAGGTCCTTATACTGCTCCTCTTGGTAGGCCTTTTGGCAAAGTTGGTTGTGGGCAGGATGCCCATACGCAGGTCGGGTCTAATGCCGCAGGTGGTGCTTTTCCTTCTGGTTTTTGTTGTGATTTCCGTCCGAGGGCTTGGCAGCGGGGTCCACACCCGCGATGCTATCACGGTGCTCGGGTATCCAGCCGCGTTTCTGCTGACTCTAAATCTGCTCCGTTCGGAAAGGAGCATTCAGTGTGCCCTTGGAGCCTTGGTGACCGGGGCCACGTTAACCTCGATCGCAGCAGTGCTCCAGCGATACGCGGGCTTCAGCCTGCTGACCGCACTTCGAGGTCAGCAGCCCGTACTCGACGGAAGCGGAGTGCCGGGTCTACAGAGGATGGCGGGTTTGATGCACGACCCCAACGCAGCAGCGTACCCTAGCATTCTCGTTATCCCGGTGCTGATTGCCACCGCTGCGAGCGCCAGGAGGCGGTCAGTCAAAATTGGGTTGCTCGTCCTTGCTGCGCTTTCGGGCTTGGGACTTGCGCTAACTCTTTCCCGGAGTGGATATCTGGCAGCGATTTGCGGTGTGCTCTGCTTGGTTTTATACCTGCCGTACAAGCAAAAGGTGCGCATTCTCGCGGTAGCGGGTGCAGCCTTGGCGCTAATTTTGCTTTTCGTTCCCAGCCACATGTTGACGGCACGATTTGAGATCATCCCGACCGAGTTGGGGGGTGTTTCCGACAGGTCAATTTACTACCTCACGGCAGTGAAGCTTGTGAGTGAAAGTCCATTGCTAGGAGTGGGGGATGCCAAGTTCATGTCCAGCATGCAGCACGTGGTGGGTGTAAGACAGGGGCCGCACTCGAATATTCTTTCAATTGTAGTCGATTCCGGCCTCGTTGGGGTGGCTTCCTTGCTGTGGCTGGTGTGGACCTATGTGGTCTTTGTCAACCGGGGGATATTCCGCATGGCGGGAACACCCCTTAAGACCTACGCAATAGGGGCCTATGCAGGACTAATCGGATTCCAAGTGCAGGGGCTCTTCATCTCCAATATGGGTTGGTTCTTGATCTGGGCCATGGCAGCCGTTCCCTTGTGCTGCGTGCTTGTTCATAGCGAACGCATGAACACAGTGTTTGGGCGCCCGGCGCCGGGAAGGGGAGAATATGATGGCGAAATGCCTCCGGAAGCTCTGCTACACCGCCGGGGTATGGACGGCCCGGGGCGACGGTTGCCACCTCGCGCCGCACCGATTTACTCGATTGAACGAGTCGCTGCTGGCAATCCCAGCAGCGATTGCCCTAGTGTGCCCATTGGCGGAGGGCGTGGACCTTCAAAGGGCTGAACCGTGCGGGCCGCCGCTAACAGCCCCGAATATCGAGGTCTGGCCCCTTTCGATGCAAGGCGGACGTCTGTCACGGTACATTCGCCACTTTAGCGTCCTTTGGAAGTTGATCCCGCAAGCACGTGCGGCCTGTCTTGACATGCCGCAGGAGCACAGCCTGCTAGCCGGTATTATCTGCCGCCTACGGGGTACGCCTTACTTTGTCCGCCTGCTTGGAGATTGGCCAGAGGCGATCTTAGCGAGCGGCCCCAATTCCCGGGTAAGGCGCTTGAAGGCCTTCGTAGCGGAAACCGCGAGCCGCTTTCTGGTGAGGAATGCGGCTCTCGTGTTCGCCCAGGGAAAGGCTTTGTCCGCCAAGTATTCACGATTCAACCCAGCCGCGATGAAAGCGGACCTCGTCCACACTACCCTTTCTGCTGACGCATTCTGTGAGCGCGAAAGCGGCACCTTCCATGACCCTATCCGTGTGATCTCGGTCGCCGGCCTGGTGCCATTCAAGGGTTTGGAGGCTCTGGCAAGTGCAATCAGCCTGCTTCTTCGCGGGAAAAGGCGAGCGGAGTGGTGGTGCGTCGGGAAGGGACCGGAGCGGCCGGCTTTGGAGAGCTTGGCCCGCAGCCTCGGAATCGCCTCCCAAGTGAAGTTCCATGGATACATTCCGCTGGGACCGGACCTTTTCCGGCTGTACCGGGATGCCGATGTTTTTGTGTTGCCCTCGAAAGGGGGCGAAGGTGTCCCGCTGGCAATGCTTGAGGCTATGGCAAACTCGCTCCCCGTTGTGGTCACCAGGGTTGGCGGAATACCCGGAATGATTGCCGACGGTGTGGACGGGATATTAGTTCAACCGGGCAAGCCGGTTGAAATCGTGACGGCCATATGTTCTTTGGTGGACGACCCCAGCTTGGCCAATCGAATGCGCCGGGCTGCCTTCGAGAAGGCAAGACGATACTCTGCCGCTCGCGTCTGGGATGTGCAAAGGCGGCTGATCGAGGCAACGTTTGGAACATTTGAACATGAATCCGATGAATCGAGGGGCCGGATTGCTGGCCCTAACCAATATACCTGCCCCGTATCGCATCCCCACATTTAACTGGCTGGCACAGCACAGCGGCGGGCGGCTCCGTGTGGCCTTCATTGCGCCGGGAGACCCAAGACGAAACTGGGACCAGAATTTTGAAGGAACGGATTTCGAGTTGACCTTTCTCTCCCGGTCTCCTAACGGAATCGGCCTGCTTGCATCCGCCGCCGCTGCTGTGAGAGCCGTTGTCCTGTTGCGCCGGTCGAACCCTGCTGGCGTGATCTGTGGCGGTTACGATAGCCTCGCGGCCTGGGCCAGCTTCCTTTGGTGCAAGGCGAAGCGGCGGCGGTTTGTGTTGTGGCTGGAAAGCAACGCGCGCGACCAGCGCACGCCGGGCAGGCTCAAGAATTGGTTGAAGCGATGGATCGTCTCGCGGGCAGACGCCATCGGAGCTTCTGGCCAGGCAACCGCCGAATATGTGAGGCAGCTTGGGGCGCGAGAAGAGCAAATTTTTATCGCTCCGTTCGGGGGTGACAACAGGCTATTCACGCGAAAGGCCGCACAGGTGGACGCGGCGCGAGAGAAATCAGAACGCGGTTGGCCGGAGCGGCTGGTGATGTATTCCGGAAGGCTTGTGGTTGAAAAAGGGGTCTTTGTCTTGCTCGAAGCCTTCCGCCGCATTTCGCAAAGGCTGCCCGATGCTGGCTTATTGATGGTTGGCCACGGCCCGGAACTCGAAGCCATGCAGGAGTTTTGCCGGCGCCATGATTTGAATCGCGTCTATTTTACCGGCCCGCAGCCCTACGAAAACATGCCTTTCTTTTATGCCCTGGCGGACATTCTGGTGCTTCCCACTTTCAGCGATGCGTGGGGTTTCGTGGTGAATGAGGCCTTTGCTTGCGGCGTTCCCGCTCTGGTTTCGCGCGTGGCCGGAGCTTGCGATGACCTGATTGTGGAGGGCGAAACCGGATATGGGCTAGAGCCGGGAAACACAGAGGAACTGGCGTCGAAAATGTTGCGGCTGCTGGAAGATCCAGAACTCCGGGCGCGCATGAGCGCGAATTGTAGAGAGCGGGTGAAGCCCTATTCGGCTCGCACCTGCGCGGAGGGACTGCTGGCGGCAGTGAAGGGTGAACGAAGAAATTTAGCTGAGTCCACCGTGCGGGCCATGTAGGGGCAGGCCTCTTGCCTGCCCTCGGGCGACCACAAGGGTCGCCCCTACTACTAAGGATGAACGATGAAGTTTGTAGTTGAAGGCTTGGGGCTGACGTCGGGCGGCGGAAAGGGAATTGTCTCCGAGCTTCTACCGGCGCTTGCCAGGCATACGGAGCACGAGTTCGTGGCGATTTTAACGCAGGCGCCGGAATATGCGTCGATAGCCGCTCCGAATATGAAGGTCATGGCATACGGGAAGCCACGAAGTCTGCTACGGCGTGTCTTGTTCTTGCACCGAACGGTTCCCAAAATCTGCCAAGAAGAACGTGCGGATGCCCTGTTGTGCCTGGGAAATTTTGCGCCGCGCCGCGCAACCGTGCCGGCCATCATCTCGCTGCGCAACGCCTTTTACGTCTGTCCCGCGCCCGAAGCCTGCGCCGGGCTGTCTTTGCGGGAAAAGCTGATTGTTCGTTACGCGCGTTGGAATTTTCGGCGGCTCCCGGAGGATGTTTTCCTGACCGTCGAGACAGAATTGATGCGAGAGCAATTCCTGAATACTTATCTTGCGGAGCCGTCAAGGGTGGCCGTGATTTCAAATGGCGCGGGCCGGTTGCCTTCGCCGGCAAGATACCGGCGCACCATCGAGCCGGGGCGCCACGGTGCCCACCCAACGACCGGAGATGACCCTGGCGAAGCGGCCCGTGCCCGCAAGCCCGAAGACCCTTTCACTTTCCTTTGCCTTGCCCGCTACTACCCTCACAAGAACATTGAAATGTGCGTTGAAGCAGTGAAGCGGCTCGCCTCAACCGGGCGGCGGGCACGCTTGTTGATGACGGTTGACGCCGCCGACCACCCGCGAGCGCGCATCCTGCTCCAGCGCATCCAACGCGAAGGGCTTGATGGCAAGATTCAAAACCTAGGCACAGTTCCTCAGCCGGAACTGCCTCGCCTTTTCGGGTCCGCCGATGCACTGCTCCTGCCGACGCTGCTCGAATCTTTCAGCCGCACTTATCTTGAAGCCATGAACTACGAGTTGCCGATTTTGACCAGCGACCGGGATTTTGCCCGCCAAATTTGTGGCAGCGCCGCGCTTTACGTGGATCCGCTCGATGTAGAAAGTGTGACGGGCGCGATGATCCGCATCATGGAAGATGCCACTTTGCGGCGCGACTTGGCGGCCCGAGGACGGGAGGAGGCGGCGCAGTTCCCGAATTGGGGCGAAATCGCCGCGCAGTTTGTGGCAGCGCTGGAGTCTGTGGCGGCGGGGTGCGGACTACGAGCCGAATCCCACCCGGTTTTGACCGACGTTAGATTCTGATCGTAGGGGCGGGCCTTGTGCCCGCCCGAGGGCGACCACAAGGGTCGCCCCTACGGATTTCAAGGGCAGAGCTGGGAAATCATGAATAGCGGCAAGCTGGCGGTTCGCGATTATTGGGATTCGTGCCCCTGCGGATCGAGTGAAGTCAATCCCGGGCTGCCCGAAACCGAGTTCTTCCGGGAGCACGCGCGGATGCGCTACGGGCGCGAGCCGCACATTCTGAAGCTGGCGAGCTTTGAAAATTGGCAGGGCCGGCGCGTGCTGGAGATTGGTGTCGGCATTGGCGCCGATTTCACTCGTTTTCGCAAGGCGGGCGCGCAGGCCGTGGGTCTTGACCTCTCGTTGCGCTCGCTCCAACTGGCCCGGCGCAATGTCGAGGTTCATCAGGGTGTTGCGCCTCTGGTTCAGGCGGATGCGGAAGCGATGCCTTTTGCATCGGCCAGCTTCGACATGGTGTACGCATGGGGTGTGCTCCATCACACTTCCGGCACGGCGCGGGCGCTGTCGGAGGTTCACCGCGTGCTCAAACCGGGCGGTGAATGCCGCGCCATGCTTTACCATCGCGCTTCACTGGTGGCACTTCAGGTTTACTTGCGGTATGGACTTCTCACCGGACGTCCGGGCGCGCCGCTGCGCAGTCTGCTGGCCCGCCACATGCAGTCGCCCGGAGCCCAGGCGTTCACTCAAAGCGAAGTGAGGGAGCTATTCGGAGCATTTCAAGACGTGGCGATTGAGCCTGCCGTTACCGCTTATGACTTGCGCTGGAGCCGGAGAGGTTTTGCTCCACGCTGGGCACGGCGTCTGGTCCCGAAGCGATTTGGATGGTTCCTTCTGGTGCGGGCGCGGAAGGGATGCCCGGAGCAAGGGAAAAGCCGTGTGGCTTCTTTTCCTGAGAACGGCAGTGCATAAGCCCCCTCACCCGGCGCTGGCGCGCCACCCTCTCCCCCAAAGGGGGCGAGGGCAACGTCTTCGACACAGAGGCGAGAGCGGTGTCTTCGCACCCGTCGCCCAAAGGGGGCGAGGGCAGTGTCTTCGACACAGAGGCGAGGGCAGTGTCTTCGGACCCATCGCCGGACTTGTGAAAGGCGATCCTAAGCTTCGCGGTGCGGACAAGGCAGGTAGACAGTGAAGACGGGCGAATGGGGGCGCTATTGGCGGACGGCGCGGCACCTGCGCCTGCCGCAAGCCAGCCACTGGATGCTTCGCCGCGTGATGAGTCCGGCGCGGCAAGCCGTGGCGGCGGGCCGCTATTTTCCCTCCGGCCGCAACGTGCAAACCGCCTGGGTTGCGCTACGCCCGTCTTTGGGCATTCCGAATTTCCCAGAATGGCAGCCGGAACTTGCCCGGCGCATGATCCGGCATCGCCGGTTCCAATTCTTGAACCGGAACTTTGACGCAGCCAAGATGATTCCCTGGTCCGGCGGCGGATTCGGCCGCTTGTGGGATTATCACCTGCATTATTTTGATTACATCAATCTTGACCTGACCTCACCGCAGGATGAGCCGCTCCTTCATTCCGCGCTGCAAATGATGTTGGATTGGGTTGACCGCAATCCTTTTGGCAAAAGCCCGGGTTGGGCGCCTTATCCTCTCTCACTGCGCGTCGTCAATTGGCTGAAGTTTCTGGTGCGGCACTCCGAGCGGATGCAAGAACTGGGGCATGACGCTGAGGCACGGAAAATGATGGGCAGCCTAGCCGCACAAGCAGAACACCTCAAAGCCAACCTCGAAAAGGACGTGCTGACCAATCACCTGCTGAAAAACATCAAGGCGCTGATCTTGGCGGGAACGATGTTGGAGACAGCCGGAAGCGATCGCTGGCTGGATCGAGGCTTGAAACTTCTGAGGCGCGAAATTGACGAGCAGATTCTGGAGGATGGTGGGCACTTTCAGCGGTCGCCGATGTATCACGGCCAAGTATTGGAGGACTTGCTCGATCTTGAAACCGTCCTTGCCGGTTGGCCGCAAGGGGCCGCCAGCGCCCGGCGTGAAGACGTGGGCGAAGTCGAGGCAATTCTCCGCGAGAGCATCTTGAAGATGAGTGATTGGCTTGAAGAGATGCTGCACCCCGACGGCGATATTCCGCTGCTAAACGACTCGGCCTTGGGGATGAGCCGGTTGCCCCAGGAATTGCTGCAACGCGCCCGGGCGGTGGCGATGCGACGCCCTGACATCCAGAACCTCACGCACCGCAACCATCACCATCGCGCCGCCTCCGGACATGCTGAAGTGCGGGTTCTGAACGCCTCCGGTTACGCCACGATTCGCCATGAGCCGAGCCGGAGTTTTCTGGTGTTCGATTGCGGGCCGCTGGGTCCGTCTTATCAACCTGGGCATGGACACTGTGATCTGCTGAGCTTCGAGCTTTCCCTGCATGGAAGCCGGGTGGTGGTGGATAGCGGCACGAGCACTTACGAGGACAATCCGGTTCGCTTCAAGGAGCGCTCCACCGCAGCTCATAACACGCTACGAATTGACGGCGAGGACCAAGCGGAGATCTGGTCGAGCTTCCGCGTGGGCCGCCGGCCCCAACCCGGCCCGTTAACCGGCGCAGCGCGTGGCCAACACTGCTTCGTCCAAGGCCGGTACTCTTGTGGCGCGTCTCCCGGCATCACCCATTCGCGCGCGGTGGTGCGTGAGGCGGGAGGCGTCTGGTGGTTCGTGGATTTGCTGGAAGGCAGCGGTGAGCATCGCGTGGAATCCACCCTCCACTTTCATCCGCAAATCCAAGTTGAGCCGGTAAGGGGCGAGTTTGCAAAGCAGGCCATGCCGGATTGCATCCGCCCGCAAGCGCAGATTGATTTTGCCGGGTACCGCTACCGCTTGCTGGGGCCAGGCGCGGCGGCGTTCAGCCTGGAGGAAAGTTGGTATTCACCGGAGTTTGGGATGCGATTGAAGAACAAGGCTGCGCGCTGGACTTGGCGAGGCCGGTTGCCAGTCATGCTGGCGTTTGCCTTGTGTCCCGGCGAATGCCGAATTCCGGAAGTGCATCTTTCTCCTGAAAGCGGTTGTGTCCGGATCGATGATGCCAGGTTTTTGCTTCACTGAAAATTCAGTTCTGGTGCCAAGGCAAGGCGCGGAGGGGTGATGAAGATTCTTTATCTCTCACAATATTATCCGCCGGAATGCTGTGCGCCGGCGCGCATCAGCGAACTGGCGCGGGAATGGTCGCGAGCGGGCCATGAAGTCCGGGTGCTGACGGGTTTTCCCAATCATCCTGACGGGCGGATTCACCCCGAGTATCGAAGCCGATGGAAATCCGGCTTCTGCCGCGAGCAAATGGATGGCGTGGAAGTATGCCGGACCTGGCTTTATCCCTCGGCAAACCGGGGCACCTGGAAACGGTCTGCTAATTTTCTGTCCTTCGCCTTGTCCGCCGCCGTTGCTGGAGTTCGCATCGCTCCCAAGGACGGCGTGGTGATTGCAACGTCGCCCCCCATCCTGGTGGGCGCCGCAGGCTATTTGGTGGCTCGCCAGGCCGGCCTGCCATTTGTGTTTGAAGTGCGGGATTTGTGGCCTGAATCTCTGGAAGCGGTTGGGCAAGCGGCGAAGAACTCCGCGCTCTATCGAGCCGTAGGACGGCTGGCCAATCTTCTTTACAAGCAGGCTGGGCACATTGTGGTGGATGGAGAACATAAGCGCCGCAAGCTTTTGATGGACGGAGTGCCCGCGTCAAAAATCAGCGTGATCCGTAATGGTGTGGCTGCGGAGTTCCTGGATAGGAATTTCGCGGCAAGCGGCGCAGCGGCTCGCGAGGTCCGGCGGCGCCTCGGACTTGGCCAACAATTCATCGCGATTTATGCCGGGACGCTGGGCATGGCCCATCGCCTGGAGACGGTGCTGGAAGCGGCGCACAGGCTTCGCGCCAGGCATGATGTTGCCTTCCTGCTGTTGGGTGACGGGGCCGGACGTGAAAAGCTCTTGGCCCAGATCCGTGAAATGAACCTGCGCAACGTGCGCATCCTGAGCTGCGTTCCGCGAGAATCGGTTCCCGATTATCTGGCGGCGGCGGATGTTTGCCTGGTTCCTTTGCGGGCCAGCAAAGTGTTCCACACGGCAATTCCCTGCAAGATGTTTGAGGCGATGGCGGCGGCGAAGCCCGTCATCTTGGGTGTTGAGGGTGAAGCGGCGGAGATCCTGGAGGAAGCCAGGGCGGGCGTCTGCGTCCGGCCCGAGGATGCGGGCGCATTGGCCGCTGCCGTTCTTCATTTGGCAGACCATCCAGAAACAGCCCGTCAACTGGGGAGAAATGGACAACACGCCATCATCACTCGGTGCTCGCGCCGCGATCAGGCCCTGGCGTATCTCGAACTGCTACGAGGCCTCGTTCAAGGCGGCGAAATGGCGCGGAATGCGCCGGAGGAGATTCATTCTTTGCCGGTTGCTTTGAAAGAAACGGTGTGAAGGTGTAGGAGCAAGAATCTTGCTTTCGCGGGCGGGCATCAAGCCCGCCCCTACACAATCTCTTTTGAGGAAGGGTCACATTTTTGTGAAGCAAGTGGTTCACAGTTTGCGGTCCCGTGACGTGCAGGTTGAAGACGTTCCACCGCCATGTTGCCAGCCCAACGGGTTGCTGGTGTCGACTGTTGCTTCGTTCATTTCGAATGGAACAGAGCGCGAGATGCTCAAACGCGGCGGGGCCGGATTGATCCGGCAAGCTGTGGAGCGTCCGGAACTTATTCGCATGGTGATGCGCCGCGTGCGATCCACAGGTCTTGCGCAGGTGGCTGCGACGCTTCGTTCCCGAATGGATATCCCTTCGCCGCTGGGCTACAGTTCCGCGGGCACGGTGATGGAGATTGGAGCCGGGGCGCAAGGCTTTTCGGTAGGTGATCGGGTGGCATGCGCGGGCGCCGGGTTTGCCGCCCACGCCGCGGTCAACTGGGTTCCGCAAAACTTGTGCGTGAAGATTCCGGGCCAAGTAAGTTTTGAGGAGGCGGCGTCTGTAGCGCTGGGAGCCATCGCCTTGCAAGGCGTGCGCATCGCCGGCGCGAGCGTGGGTGAACGCGTGGCGGTGATCGGTTTGGGATTGGCCGGACTGCTGACCGGTCAAATTCTGAAAGCGGCGGGTTGCTGGGTGATTGGCGTTGATCCCGATCTTGACCGCGTGCTGCTGGCGCGGGAGTTGGGGTTTGACGAGGCCTATTCCAGCCTGGCGGTTCGAGACCGCGAACCATTGGGCAACAGTCCTGGTTGCGATGCGGTGATCCTGACCGCGGCGACGCCTTCCCGGCGGCCGGTGGAGCTGGCCGGCGAACTGGCGCGAGATCGCGGCATCGTGGTGGTGGTGGGGGACGTGCGCGTGGATGTGCCGCGCGAGCTCTATTACAAGAAGGAACTGCAAATCCGCTACTCCCGCTCCTATGGGCCAGGCCGTTATGACCCGGCCTACGAGGAACAGGGCCGGGATTATCCGCGCGGTTATGTCCGGTGGACCGAGAAGCGAAACATGGATGCGTATCTGGACCTGGTTGCGTCGGGAAAGATTCGCGTCCTGCCGATGATTACCCATCGCTTTCCGGTCGAGCGCGCCCGGCAGGCTTACGATTTGGTGGCGGGCCGGACGCCGGAAAGACCCGTGGGAATTGTCTTGAATTATCCTCACGTGGCGCCTCTTGAAAGGAAATGTCAGGTGAGGGCTCAGGATCGGATGAAGCCGAACCGAGCGCAGAAAGAACGTGAGCTTCGAATTGGGTGGATCGGCGCGGGTAATTTTAGCCGGTCGATTCTGCTGCCGGCTCTGCGGCGAATTGAAGGAATCAAGCTGGTGGGGGTGGCGAACGCCAGTGGAATTTCTGCAAACGCCGCCGCCCGCCGCTTTGGTTTTGAATACTGCGCGACCGAAGCCGAACAAGTCCTTTCCGATCCCGGGATCGATATCGTTTTCATCGCCACTCGCCACCATCTTCACGCCACGATGGTTGCGGCGGGGCTGGAGCGTGGCAAACATGTCTTTGTCGAAAAACCTCTGTGTGTGAACGAAGAGGAGATCCTCCAGATTCAATCGGCCTGCCAAGACTCTTCACGACTTCTGGCGGTGGGCTTCAACCGCCGGTTCTCCCGGGCGGCTCGTGAATCGGCTCGCTTCCTGGAAGGACAGCGCGGGCCGCTTTCCATTCTTTACCGGGTCAACGTCCCAACCTTACCGCCCGGGCATTGGGGCCTGGATGCCGAACAAGGTCACGGACGCATCGTTGGCGAGGTTTGCCACTTCGTGGACTTCATCCAATTTCTGACTCAGGCGCTTCCAGTGCGAGTCCAAGCTTGGCCCATGCCTCAATCCACCGGAAGCGTCGAAGACAACTTCGAGGCGCGGATTGAAATGGAGGATGGGTCCTCGGCCCACCTGAGTTATCTCTCCACCGGCGCTTCCACGCTTGCCAAGGAAAGAATTGAGTTGCACGGCGACGGGCGGACGGTGGTGGTGGACGACTTCAAAAAATGTGTATTCCTCGATTCACATCGCACCCGCACCCTGCGGCTGATTCGCCAGGATAAAGGGCACGAAGCTGAGCTTCGAGCCTTCATTCAAGCCATTCGCCAAGGTGCTCCCAGTCCCATCTCCTTTGCATCGCTTGCCGCAACAACGCGGGCGACGCTGAAAATCCGCGAATCATTGCGGACGGGTGAGCCGAGGCTTGTCCTTGAAGCTGAGCGAAGCTCGTCATACTTCGCTGACCGGGCGCAAGCTCGAGATGATTTCGGAATCAGCCGGGACGGCTCGGATTGCGATCCGGTCGTAGGCCGCAAATTGGAGGAACAATGAGAAACCGGTTGCAGCGAAGAGCTCTGGGTTGGTTCTTGATCTTTTTCGCACTCTGCCTGCTTCCCTTTGCCGTCGCCTCCGGCCCCAAAATACTCGGCCAAATCGTGCGGTCGCAAGGAGCGTCCCTGGGGGGGGCTCCGGTACCGAACGAAGGCAGTATCGTTGCAGGAGACCCGCTGGAAACCACGGAAACGGGCAGCGCGCTCTTGAGATTCGGATCCCGTGCCGAAATCGTTCTCGGAGCCAGCACTCGAGTCACCTTCAACGGTGAGCCGGGGAAATTGGCCGCAAACCTCGCGGCAGGGGCCATGACGGTTGAGACACTTGGCGCGACGCCCTTTATCACCGTCACCCCCAACTGCAAGGTTGAGCCGTCGGGCCAGAGTCCCGCGACTTATGGTGTCTCCTTCATCCCGGGTCACGGAACCGCCGTTCAGACAAAGATCGGAACGGTTCGAGTGACCACGCTTCAGCCGGCAAGCACCCGCCTGGTTACACCGGGAAGAGAGGCTCTGGTTGCGGATAACACCTCCAATGCCTCTCCTGTAGCAGGACAACAGGAACAAGGCAAACCCTCGCCCAGTCTACCCGCTGGTCCGGCGCAGCCAGCCTCAACAGGCCAAGCGATTCCTGCTCCAAGCTCCGCAAGCACCCCGCAGGAAGGCGGAAAACCGGCGCCGAGCCAAGCCGCCGGCCCTTCCATGCCTGCCACCGTTCCTCACCACGGTTCCGGCGGTGTTGTCCTGCTGGTGGTGGGCGTAGCGGGCGCAGCGGGGGCGGCGCTCGCGGCTTCCGGTGGGGGTAGCGGTCCTGCGAGTCCCAGCGTGCCTTGAAGGAAGGACCAAAGCCCCGGTCCTTTGTTTTTCATAGACCTTTAAGCTTCGTTCCTTCAAGTTTTTGGGGCTGGCGCAGGACCTGTACATGGATTCCAACTGGCGGGGGAATGACGTGTTGGCCTTTCGGTGGGGCGACCCTGTGACCGCTCAGGGGCGGGCACAAGACTCGACGCTACAAGTCCTCGCCGTCAAAGATCAGTTCGTGAGGGACCCACCCAAGCGCATCGCAGCGGACCGGTACTCGGAATTCGTCGAGGCCAGCGATACCGCAATCCGGTATTGCTCCCTTGCTCCTCGCAAGTTGCCCTGCCTCTCCAGTGCGCTTCCCAGATTGAATTGGGCTCGGGCATCGCGGGGGTTCAGCAGCACGGCGCGGCGATATTCAAAAATGGCACGATTCAAGTTGCCCTGCTGAGCAAAAGCATAACCCAGGTTGGCGTGGGAAGCCGGGTCCTGGGGATTGAGCAAGATCGACAGGCGGAACTCGGTGATGGCGGAAGGCCAATCGGACTTTGCGGCGAAGGCATTCGCCAGATTGTAATGGAAGAGGCTGTTGGCAGGCTCCGGGCGCAGAGCCTCTTCAAATTCGATCACCGCGCCCGGTCCGTCTCCCTGGGCTTGAAGGGCCAAGCCCAGATTGTTATGTGCCGCTGCGTCTTTTGGTTTCAGTTTCAGCGCCTGGCGATATTCCAGAGTCGCATCCTGCCAGTCCTGCAGCGCCGCCAAGGCATTCGCCAGGTTGTAATGGAACAGAGCCGATGAAGGGTTCAGCCGGACCGCCTCCCGGTAATCCTGGATCGCTTCATGGAAGTGATCCTGACGCGACAAGGCCAGCGCCAGGTTGTTATAGGCATCAGCGTCTTTGGGGTTCAGGACCAATGCGCGCTGGTATTCCGCGACGGCCTTTGCCAAGTCTCCCGTGGCCGCCCAGGCGTTTGCCAGGTCATAATGGACAGCCGCCAGGCGCGGCCTGGCCTTGAGGACGGCCTTATACTCCGCGATAGCCTGATCCCAGCGCCCTTGCGCGGCATCGGCGTTTCCCCGGGCCAGGCGTTGGTCAAGCCGGGATTGGCCGAAGCCTGCCATCGCCTCCAGGAGCAACAGACACGTTGTTTGACAGAGACAAGACTTCATTCGCAATGCTGCCACCTGCACAATCCTATCCTTGGGCAAAGGCAAATCTTTATCACTTCGGACCCTCTTTCGAGTTCTTCTGCGTTTTCAAGTTATCAAGCAGGGTTTGATACTCGGTCGCGACGCTGGACTGGTCCGGGACCAGCCGGTGCGCCCGATAATAGGCTTGCAAGGCCCCTTCCCGGTCCCCGGACTGGGCAAGCGCATCACCCAGATCATCGAGCGTTTCCGCATCGTTGGGTTTGATCTCAAGCGATTTGCGGAGCTCGGTCACCGCCAAATCCAGTTCCCCACTTAAGTAGAGAGCAAGCCCCAGCCGCTGGTGAGCGTCAGCATCCCCTGGCCGGAGCCGGACCAGCGCCCGTTCCGCTCCAACCATGCACTTCAGATCTCCCTTCTGTTCCAACAATTGGCCGAGGTGGTAATAGCTCTCGGTATCCCGGGAATTCAGCCGTACGGCCTCCCGATATTCCACAATAGAAGCGTTCACGTCGTTTTTCCGTTCGAGAAGCTTGGCAAGCGCGGCATGAGGCTCAGCGTTCGCGGGTTGGATTTGTAATTCCTGGCGATACGTTGCGATGGCCGCATCCGATTTCCCTTCTTCATTCAGCGTCTGAGCCAAGGCAAACAGCGCCGAAGCGTTGCGAGGCTCCGCCTTCAAGGCTTGGCGGCAGAGGTTCTCCGCTTGCGCCCATTGGCGTTTAGCAGCAAGTTGTGCGGCCATGGCAAGGTCCTTCGCCGCAATCTCGGCGGGCGCCGGAGCCGGATGCGGCTGGGGGGAACGCGCGGCACGGAGTGCATTCAAGAGGCTCTCCTCCGCCCCCGACTTGCGAAGGCTCGCAAGATAGTCATCCGTCGGGAGAAAGTTGATACCGCGTTTCTCCACCAGCCGGGCAAGGCGCAAGCTCGGAACGCCTCCCTTGACCAATCCAGTGATCTGGGTTTGTGTCAGGGGTTTCACCGGCATCGGCGGAGAGGAGAACAATGCCACCGGTAGCAATAGGCTTGCTAGGAAGATCGTTGTGCTTTTCATAGTGTGGTCTGAGGGTTTCCCGCTATTCCCCGCTTGCCCCTGCACCGAGATTATATGCCCGCCGTTTCCCGCCGTTCAAGTGGGGGCGGGTCTTGTGGCCGCCGGTCTCCTCACCCCAGCCCTCTCCCCGCAAGCGGGGAGAGGGAGAAGTAGGGAAGCAGACCGCGCCCGCCCCTGATCCGTCCCTCGCAAGCGGGGAGAGGGAGAAGTAGGGAAGCAGACCGCGCCCTCCACCAACACCCCAAAATGGAATTGACGGAAGCGGGCTTAAACCTCTACTGTCATGTCTTCACGAGGTTCACTCATGCCCTTACACACCATTATCGAGCCCTTCCGTATCAAAAGCGTCGAACCGATCCATTGGACCAACCGCGGGCAGCGGGAAAAGCTGTTGCACGCCGCCCATTACAACCTTTTTCTGCTCGATGCCAGCGACGTACTGATTGACCTGTTGACCGATTCCGGCACCGGCGCCATGAGCATTTACCAGTGGGGCGCGGTGATGGAGGGGGATGAAAGCTACGCCGGCTGCCGCAGCTTTCATCGATTGCGCGACGCCGTTCAAGGCATTTTTGGCTACCGGCATGTCATCCACACGCATCAAGGCCGCGCCGCGGAGCGGATTCTTTTCTCCGTCATGTGCAAGCAGGGCGACTTCGTGCCGAACAACACCCATTTTGATACGACTCGCGCCAATATTGAAGCGACCGGCGCTGAAGCGGTGGACCTGCCGATTACGGAGGGCCTTGAACCTTCGCTGCGGCACCCCTTTAAGGGGAATATGGACGTGGTCCGCTTGGAGGAACTGATCGGGCGCGTGGGCTGCGAGCGGGTTCCCCTGGTGATGCTCACGGTGACCAATAACTCCGGCGGAGGCCAGCCCGTTTCCATGACGAACGCCCGGGCCGTCAGCGCCGTTTGCCGCCGCCATGGGATTCCTCTTTATTTTGACGCCTGCCGCTTTGCGGAAAACTCCTACTTCATCAAGCTGCGTGAAAAGGGTTACGAGTCCAAAGCACCCAAGCAGATTGCGCAGGAGATGTTCGCTCTGGGCGACGGTTGCACCATGTCCGCCAAAAAAGACGGCATGTCCAACATTGGCGGATTCCTTTGCACCAACGACGACCTTCTCGCCCAGCAGGAGAAGGACATTCTGATCCTGACCGAAGGCTACCCGACCTACGGAGGGCTCGCCGGCCGCGACCTGGAAGCGATTGCCGTGGGATTGGAGGAAGCGCTGGATGAAGATTACCTCCATTACCGCATCGCTTCCACCGGCTACCTGGGCAAGCACCTGAGCGAGGGCGGCGTTCCCATCGTCCAACCGCCGGGCGGTCACGCTATTTATCTCGATGCCCGCGCTTTCCTGCCCCACATCCCGCCCGCCCAGTTCCCGGGCGTGGCGCTGGCCAATGAACTTTACCTGGAAGGCGGTATCCGCTCCGTGGAAATTGGCAGCCTGATGTTTGCGGGCGCGGCCAAGATGGACCTGGCACGGCTTGCCATTCCGCGCCGCGTTTATACCCAAAGCCATATCGATTACGTGATCGAAGCCGGGCTTGAAGTCTGGAACCATCGCGACCAAATCCGGGGTATGCGATTGACCCACGAAGCTCCCTTTCTGCGTCACTTCACGGCCCACCTGGAGCCGCTTGAAGGCCGTCAGCCCTCGGCGGTCAGCAACCAGCGATAGGGACAACTTGCCGCAGGCTGGAGTCAGAGGGTTGAGGGCTGGAAGCTGAACGCGGCTTCGCCCTGTGTTACAAAAATTTAACAGGCGAACCGTGAAAACCAGGTTGACATCCGGTCAGGTAATTTTATAATCGCCATAGAAACGTTCGATGATCTCTTGCCAAACGCCGGACCCATGCCGCAAGGAGTTACCAACGAATTGACGAACAATAGCTCGTCCACCGGCTCGCCGGTCGTCCTGACGATCGCAGGCTTTGACCCTTCGGGAGGCGCGGGCATACTTGCCGACCTCAAGACCTTCGCGGCCCACAATTGTTACGGAGTTGCTGCCATCACCGCTCTGACCATTCAAAATACCCAGGGCGTGGCCCAGGTCTATCCCATCGAAGCGTCGAAAGTCCGCGAGTGCGCTGAGAACCTGTTGGCGGATGGGCGAGTTGCCGTCATCAAGGTCGGAATGCTGGCCAACGGCGCGATCGCCACGGTGGTGAACGAATTTCTTGCCGCGAATCCCATGCTTCCCGTGGTGCTCGATCCCATCCTGCGATCCACCAGCGGCAAAGATCTGGTGGATGCGGCGGGCGCTGAAATCTTGCGCAGTGACCTGCTAAAGCGCGCCACCCTCATCACGCCGAACCTGGCCGAAGCTGCGGCGCTCACGGGACTGAAGGTGGAAACCGTGGAGGAGATGAAGGCTGCGGCGCGCAAGCTGAAGGAGATGGGCGCGCAGAACGTGGTGGTGACCGGGGGCCATCATGAAAAGGCGGTGGACGCTTTCTTCAATGGCGCCGAAATGCAGATTTTTTCCGGCGACCGCGTGAAGCCCGAGAACACCCACGGCACCGGTTGCACGTTTTCCTCCGCCATCGCCGCCAACCTGGCCCTGGGCCGCCACCTGAATGACGCCATTATGCTGGCCAAGGCTTACGTCACGGAAGCCATCCGCAAGGCTTTCCCCACCGGACCCGGCCGTCTGCCTTTGAACCACCTCTACCGCATGCAGCAAGCACCGCGCCCCGTAGCGGATCACGCCCCCACTGTTCCCGAAGCCGTTCGTTAGCCGCTCCTACGGTGCGCCAGCGTCTCGCTGGCCGGATCAGCCGCCAGGACGGCGGCGCTACGTCGTTTAACCCACCGTGCCACGAAACCGGGCGGGCGACAGGCCCGTCCCTGCGTCAAACGGTGCCACTACCCATCCCGCTGCTGACAATTTGGCTCATTCAGGCTATCCTAAAGATGGCCGGATTGGTAAGCGCCGCCGTCCCGGCGCCGTATGCCGGCAAGATGCCGGCGCTACGGCACGAAGGTGCACCCTATCGAATGAAATACTCTTATATTGCAAAGTCAGCATTGAAACTGGTGGCGTCGGGGTTCAAGCGTCCCTACATGGTGATGTTTGAGACCACGTTGATGTGCAATATGTTCTGCGAATATTGCATTTTCGGCGAGGAAGACAAGTTTAATGACTTGAAGACGCGCGCCCTGCGGGAGCGCATCTTCCAGCGCATCGACGAATTCTGCGACATGGGCATCTTCGCGCTCAGCTTTTCGGGTGGCGAGCCGCTGCTGAACCCGAACACGGTGGATTACATTGCCTACGCCGCGGACAAGGGCTTGTGGACGTCCATGCCCACCAACGGCCTGCTGATTCGCAAGTACGCGGACGGCGTGGCCCGGCTCGACATGCTGGAAGTCTCCATCGATTCGATGGACCCCAAGCGCTTTGCCAAGCGGCGCGGCATCGACGGGCTGCCCAAAATCATCGGCAATCTGGATTTTGTCCTCACCAAGCGCAAGCCGTTCACCACCCAGATCAACGCCGCCGTCAATATGGAGAATCTGGAGGACCTTCCGGCTCTGGCCGAGTTTTGCAAGCAGCGGAATCTGGTGCTACATCCGGAGGCGGTCCACAACGTCATGAGGGCCGGGGAGCTTCTGCCCGATTCGGAGTTGCACGGCGACGAGATCGACAAAGTGGAAAATGCCTTGCACGCGCTGCGCAAAAACTATCCGAAGAACGTCCGCTTTTACGCTCACTATTATGACTTCTACCGCAAGGGCGGCTTTGGGCCGAAGTTCCCCTGCCGCCATCCCTCCAAGCTCGTGTCCATGAAGCCGGACGGAGCCATCCACCTGCCCTGCGCCTTCATGACGCTTCACCAGTCGCAGGACCCGCTCAAGGAAATATTCGCCTCGGAGATTGCCCGCAAGATCATTGCTCAGGAAGAAACGCTGTGGGACTTCTGCAAAGGCTGCAAGATTGGCTGCCCCTACGAGGTCAGCGCCTTCACCAACAGCCCCAAACTGGCGGTGGAATCGGCGTTGAATTTTCTGAGGATTACGTAAAGCCGCAAGCGAGGCTGCGGCAATCGCTGAGCAGTGACCAGACTGGATTTGCTGGAGCTTGCCGTGTTTCTTTGTGGCAGGTGCTGTACACTCTTTCCTCATGCCAACGATCCAGGGCCTTTCAGGTCCATATCGCCTGTTCTTCTACAGCTTCGATTGCAATGAACCGATGCACGTTCACGTCGAACGTGAGAAAATGGTGTGTAAGTTCTGGCTGGAACCGGTGGAACTGGCCAGGAACGCAGGTTTCTCCCGGAGAGAACTAAACCGGATTGCGCAGTTGATCGAGGGAAACATGGTTAGAATCAAGGAAGCATGGAATGAGCACTGCAATCCAGATTGAAGCGCGGATCAAGTCGGTAAGGGTTACGGACGATTCGATCGTGGCTGATCTTATAGACGGACGAAGCATCAGTGTGCCACTCGCGTGGTCTTGGCGTTTATCTGATGCTACTCCCGAACAGCGAGCCCATTGGGAGATCATCGGGGACGGGCAGGGAGTCCACTGGCCGGATATCGATGAGGACATTAGTGTCGAGGGCATGTTAAGGGGCAGGCCCGCCAGACGGCCTATTCGGTTGCAGGATAAGCATGGTGGCCGGCGCGGGGAGAATCGGCGCTGATTTTTTTGAGGATTACGTAGGCGCAGGCCTGGTGCCCGCCCGTGGGCCACCACCAGGGTCGCCCTTACGGATACGCGGGCAATCACCAGGGTCGCCACTACAGCCAGAAACCTATTGCGCTGGCCCCTGCTTCGATGCAAACTTAATAGAGGCGCCTGGGGCCAAAGCCCAGCCTTAACAAGCCGCTGAAGAAGGCTTTGGATGGTGAGGCGCCGCATTCACCGGAATATGGCGGTGCTTGCGCCCGCTTCCTGGAGCTGGATTCTTGCTTCCTAGCCTTGACCTGACCCTAAATTGCGATCTCACTGACGACAAGTTCCACGACGAATGTGGCGTGTTCGCCGTTCACGGCCATCCGGAAGCGGCCAAACTGGCGCATCTGGGGCTGTTTGCGATGCAACATCGCGGCCAGGAAAGCGCTGGAATCGCCGTTTACAACGGAGAATCGGTGGTGTGCCACCGCGGCATGGGGCTGGTGAATGATGTGTTCAGCGGTGAGGTGCTGCAAGGACTGCCGGGTTCGATCGCCATTGGCCACACACGCTATTCCACGGCGGGCGACACGGACTTGGGAAACGCTCAGCCGCTCATGGTGAGCTGCCAGAAGGGGCAGGTGGCGCTGGCCCACAATGGCAACCTGGTGAACGCCTCCACCATCCGGCGCGACCTGGAAAGCCGCGGCGACATTTTCCAATCAACCAGCGACACGGAAGTGATCCTGCACTTCTTTGCGCGCTCCAAGCACAGCGGCATTCCGGAATCCCTTGCTGACGCACTGGACCGCGTGGAAGGCGCCTATTCGCTGGTGGTGCTGGTGAAGGACACCATTTACGGCATCCGCGATCCGCGCGGCTTCCGGCCGCTGGCACTGGGCAAGCTGGATGGCGCTTGGGTGATGGCCTCAGAGACTTGTGCCTTTGACCTGATCAACGCCACGTATGTGCGGGATGTGGAGCCCGGGGAAATGGTGATTCTGGATGACCGCGGCCTGACCTCGCTGCGCTTTGCTCCGCCCGCCCAACCCGCGCAATGTATCTTCGAGCACGTGTATTTTTCCCGGCCAGACAGCTTGGTGTTTGGCCGCCCGGTGCATGCCAGCCGTGAAATGCTGGGGCGGCTGCTGGCACGCGAGCATCCGGTGGAGGCCGACTTGGTGGTGCCGGTGCCGGACTCCGGAGTCCCCGCCGCCTTCGGCTTCGCAGAGGAATCCGGCATTCCGCTGCGCATCGCCTTGGTGCGCAACCATTACGTTGGGCGCACTTTTATTGAACCGAGCCAGGCGATCCGTGACTTGGGCGTGAAGATGAAGTTGAACCCGGTGCGGGGGTTGATCGAAGGGCGCCGCGTAGTTTTGGTCGATGACTCAATCATCCGCGGCACAACCAGCCGGAAGATTGTGCGCATCGTACGGGAAGCCGGAGCGCAGGAAGTGCATCTGAGGATCAGTTGCCCACCCACGATTTCCCCCTGCTTTTATGGCATTGATACGCCCACCAAGGACGAGTTGATCGCATCCAGCCACAGTCTGGAAGAGATCCGGCAATATATTGGCGCCGATACGCTGGGTTATTTATCGCTGAAGGGTTTGCGGCAGGCAGTGGAGGACTCGCAAGGCCGCTATTGCCTCGCGTGCTATACGGGGAACTATCCCACCCACGTTCAGGAGCCGCTGCTGGCGCTGCGCAACCGGGAGTAGACCGAAAGTGAGCGAAATGGAACCCGTCGAAATCCCCCAGGAAATTCAATCCCAGCCCCAGGAGAATCCTTCCGGCGCGCCGGCGGAACAGCCGCCCATCCACCGTGGGCGCAACGGCCACGACGGCGCGTGGGAGACGCTGCGGTCGCTGCTCATCGTGATTGTGGGCGTGCTTTGCATTCGCACCTTTGTGGCCGAGGCCACGGTGATCCCCACCGGTTCCATGGAGAACACCATTCTGATCGGCGACCACGTCTTCCTGAACAAGCTGCTCTATGGTCCGCGCATTCCTTATACCACTTTGCGGTTTCCTGAGCTGCGCCGGATTCACCGGGGAGATATCATTGCCTTCCGCTACCCGCGGAACCCGTCCGTGATGTTTGTGAAGCGGACAATTGCTGTGGGCGGGGACGTGATCAAGGTTGTGAACAAGAAAGTCTTCCTGAACGGCAAGCCGCTGAACGAACCCTACGCCCATTTTGCTTACGCTTCCATCTTCCCGTTGCGGGATAATTTTCCGCCGCCCATCGATGAGATTGACCGCCTTCCCGCTGCCTGGGGATTGGACCCGGGCTGGGCTCGCGACATGCCGGATTACATCCAGCCGGATGGCCTGCACGTGCCGCAGGGTTACGTCTTCGCCATGGGAGACAACCGGGACAACTCACTCGATAGCCGCTTCTGGGGTTTTGTGCCGCTCCAGAATATTGTGGGCGAGCCGCTGTTCGTTTATTGGTCCTACAACGCGCCCACGCGCGACTGGACGGATGACGACATCGCGGGACGTTTAAGATTTGATGGCTCGATCCTCTGGAACTTTTTCTCCAGGACGCGCTGGTCTCGCGAAGGAATGGTTTTTTAGCAGGGCGACGGTCCCCTCTGTTTGGCATGCTGTGCGGAGCGAAGCATCTGCTGGGTGTCTTCGAGGCGAAGACCGTCAATCCTTCACCGCGCGATGAGTCAACTTTCCATTGCCCCCTCGCCCGTGCCGCAAGCGACCCTCGCCCCTCCGCCGCCTCGAGCCTGCCCCCTCCTTGGGGGGTTAACCTTTAGTCATATCTTTTGCTGGACGCAGAGGTGCGCCGGATTTGTGTCTCATTTGTCCCCCTTGTCTCAATCGCTCCTGCTAGAATGGGCCTGCCGCTGGGTAAGCCGCCCGGCGACGCAAGGGGGGCGAACAACAAAATTTACGGAACGAACCCTAAGTTATGTTAACCAGAGAAGATAGTCCTTTAGAATCAATAAGACCGGTTTCTGACAGTTCCTGGGGATGGACAGGACGGGGTACAACAAGGTTTAGAACAGTCAGATCTGGATAATTCACGAAGCCCTGTTCAAAGACCGGAAGGGTACGGTTTCAACTGTGTCGATTGAGCGCGGGATACTTCTCCATTGGTTTCGCATCCCGAACATTTCAGGTTCCAAACGTATATATGCGATACCGTGATGCGGGTGTCGATATTGACGCCGCCACCCGCGCCAAATCTGAAATCAGGAAGATTGTCCGCCGCACATTCAACGGCCGGGTGCTGAAGGATGTAGGCGCATTTGGCGGATTCTTCTCGCTCGAAGGCCTTGCGCCGGACAGCGTGCTGGTGGCCAGCATGGACGGTGTGGGCACCAAGCTGAAAATTGCGTTTGAGTTGGGCGGGCACGCCGGGGTAGGACGCGATTTGGTGAACCATTGCGTGAATGACATTGCGGTGCACGGCGCCGAGCCTTTATTTTTTCTGGATTACGTGGCCAGCGGAAAATTGCGGCCGGGAGTGGTGCGGGAAATTGTGACCGGCTTGGCTGGGGCGTGCAAGCAAGCAGGATGCGCGCTGATCGGCGGCGAGACCGCAGAAATGCCGGGCTTTTATCCTGCCCATGAATATGATCTTGCTGGCTGCATCGTCGGTGCCGTGTCTCGTGACCGCATGATCGATGGGCGCGGCATCCGCCTCGGAGATTTGATTTTCGGCTTGCCATCGCTGGGATTGCACACCAACGGCTATTCGCTGGCGCGCCGTGTGCTGCTTGAAAAAGCGAAAATGAAATTGGGGGCGTGGGTGGCGGAGTTGGGCAGGACGCTGGGCGAGGAGCTGCTGGCACCGCACCGCTCCTACCTGCGCGCGCTGAAGCCGCTGCTGGCAGAAGGATGGTTGAAGGGCCTGGCGCACGTCACCGGCGGCGGCATTACGGAGAATCTGCCGCGCATTTTGCCGAAGGGCTGCGGCGCGGAAATTCTTCTGGGAAGCTGGCCGGTGTTGCCGGTTTTTGAGTTGATCGCCCGGACCGGTGAAGTGCCCGAAGAAGAGATGCTCCGCACCTTTAATATGGGGATTGGCATGTTGCTGGTGGTGGCGGAGAAAGACGCGGAGAGCGTGACGGCGGCATTAAGAAAGCGCCGGGAGAAATTCTACCGGGTGGGCCGGGTCAGGCGAGGACGCGGAATCGTCCGCTACGCGCGGGCCGGCGCGCATGGGGATGACCGGGCATGAAGAATCTTGGCATCCTGTTATCTGGCCGAGGCTCTAATTTTGAGGTAATTGCCCGCAACGTTCAGGCGGGAAGGATTCCCGCGCGCATTGCCATTGTTATTGCCAACCGCGAGGAGGCTCCGGGCCTTGCCCGCGCCCGCGAAATGGGCCTGAAGGCGCTTTGCATTCCCTCGCGTGGAAAGGATCGCGATGCGTTTGACCAGGAACTGGCGGGCGCGCTCCGGGCGAGCGAAGTGGACCTGGTCTGCCTTGCCGGGTTCATGCGCGTGCTCGGGCCCACGCTGATTCGTGACTTTCCGGGCCGCATTCTGAATATTCATCCCGCTCTGCTTCCGGCCTTTCCCGGCGCCAACGCGCAAAAGCAGGCGCTCGAATACGGCGTGAAGTTCACCGGCTGTACCGTTCACATTGTGGATGAAGGCGTGGATACGGGTCCCATCGTTTGCCAAGCGGTCGTTCCGGTGCTTGATGAGGACGCGGTGGAGACGCTCTCCGCGCGTATTCTTGCCGAGGAACATCGCATTTATACCGAGGCCATCTGCCTGATGCTGGAAGACCGCATTGAGATCGCAGGCCGCCGGGTGAGGATTCGCCCCTAGCCCCAATACAGTTCAGAAAAGGGGATATCTTGTAGGGACAACCCCTTGGGGTCGCCCACGGGCGGGCACGAGGCCCGCCCCTAGCCCGGCGCGAGAAGCATCCCAGGTGGCGACTATGGAGTTTGAAGATGACCCTTGACCAACAATTGGCGTATCTCATAAAGGGCGCGGAAGAAGTGATCCGCGTGGAAGAATTGCGCGCCAAGCTTGAACGCTCCGCCACCACCGGCAAGCCGCTGAAGGTGAAAGCGGGATTTGATCCCACCGCGCCGGACATTCACCTGGGGCACACGGTGCTGATCCGCAAGCTCAAACACTTTCAGGACCTCGGGCACACGGCCATTTTCCTGATCGGTGATTTCACAGGACTGATCGGCGATCCCTCGGGCCGCTCCGTCACGCGCAAGCCCATGACCCCGGAGGAGGTGGCTGCCAACGCCGAGACCTACAAGACCCAGGTGTTCAAAATCCTCGATCCCGCTAAAACGGTGATTGATTTCAATAGCCGCTGGCTCGACGCGCTGAGCGGGCGCGACTGGATCACGCTGGGCTCCAAGTACACCGTGGCGCGCATGTTGGAGCGCGACGATTTCTCAAAACGCATGAAGGAGCAACGCCCCATTGCCATCCACGAGCTGCTCTATCCGCTTTCGCAGGGTTATGACTCGGTGGCGCTGGAAGCGGACGTGGAGCTGGGCGGCACCGACCAGAAATTTAATTTATTGGTGGGCCGCGACCTGCAACAGGAATACGGCCAGCCGCCACAGGTGATCTTGACCATGCCGCTGCTGGAAGGACTTGACGGCGTGCAGAAAATGTCCAAGTCGCTGGGCAATTACGTGGGCATCAGCGAGCCGCCTGCGGAAATGTTCGGCAAAGTGATGTCCATTTCGGACGAATTGATGTGGCGGTATTACCTGCTGCTGACGGATAAGACTGCACCTGAAATTGAGGCGATTCGGGAGGCCGTGCGTGCGGGCAGCCAGCATCCGCTGGAGTTGAAGAAGGCGCTGGCCACCAAGATTGTGGAGGACTTTCACGGCACGGAAGCCGCAGCGGCGGCGCGGCAGGACTTCGAATTGCAATTCCAGCGAAAAGGCATTGCAGATGTTCCCGTTCAATCACTAACCGACTTCGTGCCTTCCAAGTTACCTTACTTTCTTGCCTTGCACGGGCTTGCAGAGTCAAAGTCCGAAGCGACCCGCAAGATCAAAGAGGGCGCCGTCTACATCAGTGTCGGAGACCATGATCCCCCGCGTTGGGAGCGCCTTACAGACCCCACCTGGGAATTCGACCCCCAAAATTACCGGGGCAATCCCGTAGTGACATTCAGGGTCGGGCGGCGTCAGCTAAGATTCAAGATTGTATGAAACGGCGAATGGTCCGTAGCGGGAGGCCGGTTGTTTGCGGAAGCAAATGAGATTCTTACGGTCTGGGCAGCGAGCGCGCCAGCAACCCATTTTTTCTGGAATTGGATTCAGGGCTTGGCGGGAGCCAAAGTCAGATTAATCACGACCTGATTGAACGGACTGACGGAGCTGACGGTGCGGACGCGGGATATCTTGTTTTGGAACTTGGCCTGGACCTGGTAATCATGGTGGGGATCGAGTCCGTCGAAGGAGTAATGGCCGCCATTCAGCGTGTAGCTGGCGAGTGTCTTGTTGGTTTGGAGGTCGGTCAACTCCACCGTGGCGCCGTCCACGCCATTGCTGGCGGCATTCATCACTTCTCCGGAGATGCTGCGCAGGACTGGTGGTTTCTTCTTGGCGGCAAGGAGTGCGGGTAGAAATAGCAATGCTACCAAGGCTGCGCCGCCCGCCCCGCAAAGCCTTATCAAATTTGTGCGCCCGTTTTCCAGGTTGCCGGAGACCCTGGCGCCCGAAGGCCAACTACCATTCCTCATCTTCCTCATCCTCTTCATCATCATCCGCAATGGCATTCAGTTCGAGTGGATCGATACTGATGACCTCCAGTTCCACGCCGCACTCTGGGCAGTCCACGATCTGTCCTTCTTCCAATTGGTCTTGCTCCAGATCGATTGCGGCTTCGCATTCCGGGCACTGGGCCATAAAACACCCCCGACTTGATGAGTTTCGATCTCCACTAAAGAGTCTATTCATTTCGATTGCCGATGTCCAGCGGTTCAACCTGCAGGATTTGTTCCTTTTTTCCCGGTAGCAATGCCCGCTGTCTGGACGGGAGACAGGCGGTGAGAGGCTATAGAAATCGGCTGATGGAAGCATCGAGCGCGACAGAAAAACGAGCCGGGACGGAAGACCGGAGCGGTGAAACCATGCTCGGGCGCGGAGCCCTTGAGAGCGGGTCTTCCGTGAGAGGGATTTAGAATGGGTTGTAACGGTGCGGGGTTCGGTGCGGAGGTTCGAGGGGAATATTGGAAGGCAGGTGCCTCACGGAATAGACCCGCTAATGGGAATCTGCCACGAGCCGCGGTCATGGCTGGATTAGACGGCCCGTGGCTTCATCCCTGCCCCTATGGTTCGCGGCGGTTACTTCCGCTGCTGTACAGGGGAAACTGTTGTGACGGTGATGGTGTCACCCCGGAGCGATCCTTGAACGGTTACAGATTTCCCGGCGTAGTCGGCAAGCTGGTCTTGTGGGATCACCTGGAAAACGTTGCCGCTCGAAACCAGGACGTACTTCGCTCCCCTTGCGACGCACTGGGAAACACAATGCGCGGCCTCGTCGCTCGCCGTGCTGTGCTTGGCTCTGCAATTGCTGTCGCTCACCACCCCAGTCCAGGATAATCCAGCCGTTTGGGTTGGGGCTGCTGACTCGCCGCTCTTCTGATCCGGCTGAAGTTGTTGCCCTTGTGGAGACCGGCGGGCCGGTTGAACCGCCCACACCAACGTGAGACAGCCGAGAAGCATCAGAAGCGGAAACGGGATGTACCTCAAGTACACTGAAATTTCCTCTTGCCGCGCGGCATCACCGCAACCCGGCAGCCTTGAAGTGACGGGTGATAAGTGACAAGCAAATATCTTCCGTGCCGGTGAAGAGCTCCGCGATTGGGTGCGAACAGGTCCATTGGATGCGCTCGCCTTCGCCAGCGGAGTCGATAAATTAAAAAGATTTCCCCAGACGCTTCATAGCAAAATCAACCAAACCAATGGTCAGGCCTTCCTGAATTCCTTTCCTTCACGTCTGCGTCCATGCATTCATATGTGCAAGGCCCTCTCCAAAGTAAGCCTTTTCGCAAGGTAGTCATGCAAACCGTTCTTATATTTCCACTTATCGCCACAATGTTATTGAATTAGGAAAGTTTGACGTCTGGCGGAACGGAAAAAGCTGCCGAAGCCGAGCAAATTTTTCCACCTTCTTCGGACGCCTTCTTGCCAAGCGGCTCAAAGGGATTGTTAGCGAAAAGTTGGTTGATCCGCACCTCTCTGGCCAGAGCCAATACCGTTCAGCTAGTGTCCTGTCACACCTAATTCTTGACAATGTAGGGTAAGGCGGCAGCTTCGCAGCCGCACTCCAAGGCGCCTGCGGCGCGGCCGTGAACTTGCAGGCGAAGCCCGCCGTGGACTGCGGTAGCGGCAGCTACCGCCTTCTCTCGTAAGCGGCGAGCAAAGAGTAGACATCACCCACCCGAGCACTGAGCGCCTGTAAAGAATTGGTTCCTCAGCAAAATTTGTGGGTCCATTCTGGTTCTGGTAACGCCCCAAGGCTATGGTAGAGCGCCACTTCAACCGCTTTGAAGGTTCGAAAGCCATAGGCTTTTCTGAGAGTCAGTTTCAGG
>Ga0307372_10001029_pt1 | contig 48886 bp, 58 predicted proteins | sample OX1MG_FD_202533 | JGI IMG/M metagenome (GOLD analysis project Ga0307372, IMG submission 202533) | Soil microbial communities from Risofladan, Vaasa, Finland - OX-1 | ecosystem: Environmental > Terrestrial > Soil > Coastal area > Acid sulfate soil | place: Finland: Risofladan, Vaasa | collected...
GCCCCGTGAACTGGGGGCCCGCGCCCGGCCGCAAAGGGCCGGGCGCGGTCGCCGTTAGCCCCCGACGCCGGCCGGAACCGGCGCGAGCTCGCGGGCGAGGGGATCCTGGCCCGTGAGCGTCCTGAAGGCGGCGGGAATCTGCCGCCGCCGGGGCACGCCGAGCTTCAGACGGAGCGCGTCGCAATGCGCCTTCGCCGTCCGCGGCGAGATGCCGAGCCTGCGCCCGACCTCGTCGTTCGAGCATCCGAGCGCAATCAAGCCGACGACCTGGAGCTGCCTCTGCGTCAAGGCGGGAGGCGTGCCTGTGAGGGTCGTGCTCATGGCGCGGCACGCTACGCCGCCCGAGGCGGCGCCGGTATCGGTCGATGGGAGTATTGGCGCGGGCTAGACCCGGGCGGCGCGGAACCCGCCACGCACGAAGCTCGCCTCGTGGCCGCGCGCGTTCGCCTCGTCCAGCTCGTCCTGGCCGAGCGCGCCGATGCGCAGGAGCAGGTCGAACTCGTCACGCAAGTGTGTCCGCATCATCTCCGGCCCGTCCGTCGCGATGGTGAACCGGACGCCGTTCTCCACGAACATGCGAAAGACCGTGCGCACCGCATCCTCGTCCGCAAGAGCCTTCGTCAGCAGGTTGGACGTCGGACAGATCTCGAGCACGACCTCCGACTCGCGTAGCTCGCGCATCAGCTCGGCGTCGCCGGCAGCGAGGATGCCATGGCCGATCCGGTCGGGGCGCAGCACCTCGAGCACCTCTCCGATCTCCTGCCGCCCGAAGTCGCCGCCCTCTTCGCCCACGTGGATGGTGACGCCGAGGCCGGCGCTGCGCGCCTCCTCGATCATCGGCTGCACGCTGCGGTACTCGTACCGCGCATGCCCCGGACGTGGGCCGGCGATGTCGACGCCGACGATCCCGCGCGACGACCACCCGATCGCCTTCTCGACGATGACTTCGTTCTGCCGCTGCGTGAACGTCCGGTCCATCATCAGGATCAGCCCGGCGCGAACCTGCGGATACTCGAGACTCGCACGGTCGAGCCCGCGGATGGCGGCGAGGATGATGTGGTCGAGGTCGCGCTCGCCGCCGCGGTTTCGCTTCATCGGGTTGAAGCGCACCTCGAGCGTCGTGATCCCCTGCGACCGGTACGCGCCGCCGATCGCCTGGTGCACCGACGTCTCCACCGCGATCGGGCTCGACTGGATCAACTCCGTCCAGTGGTAGATCTGGTCGAGCGCGTCGAGGTCGGGCACGCCGCGCGGGTCGCTAACCGTCACGAGCCGGTCGAAGTCCCAGTAGTCCTTCACCGGCAGCGCGATGCCCTGCTCGTGCGCGAGCGTCCAGAGGATGTCGGACGAGACCGAACCGCCCAGGTGCGTGTGCAGCTCTGCCAGACCGTCCATCGTCCGAGCATAATCCGACGGATGCTGGCCACGCCTCCGTGCCCGGTCCACGTTGTCGGGAAGCGCGTCGTCAATGCTTCCGGCCGCACCGTTTACACGGATCCGGACTATCAGGCCGTCACGCATGAGATCCGGTGCAGCGGCCGCGCCGTCTGGATCATGTTCCACGGCGGCGCCGCGTCGAGCCAGGAGGCGTACGTCCTCGTCCGCTCGGCCGACGGCGGACGGACGTTCCACCGCTACGCGGTGCCCGCGCTCACTGGTTACGGTGCGACTCTCCGCTCCGACGGCGTCTCCGGCTCGACCGTGACGATCAGCGCCAAGGGACGCACGGCGACCGTTCACACGTAGCCGACGACCGCCCAGCGTCTCCCGGCGAAGCGCGCCGCGAGCAGGACGAGCCGGGCGGCGATGAGCACGTCGAGCCCCGCCCACACGCCGATGATGCCCCAGTGCAGCTCGAGCGCGAGCGCGGCGATCGCGATGTACACGGCGCTCGCCGCGAGCATCGACCACATGAGGTACGCCGTGTCGCTCGCGCCGATGAGGATGCCGTCGAGCGCGAAGACCGCGCCGCCGAGCGGCTGCATCAGGGCGAAGAGCGGCCACAGCTTCGCCGCCTGCGCAAGCACGGCGTGGTCGCTCGTGAACGCGCGCGGGATGACGTGCCCGAGCGGCAGCAGCACGAGTCCGAAGACGCCGCCGACGACGACCGACCAGGCGATCATCCGCAACGCGGCCGCGTGCGCGCCCGCAGCGTCCCCGGCTCCAAGCATCCGGCCGACGATCACCTGCCCCGCGATCGCGATCGCGTCGAGGAGCAGCGCGAGAAAGATGAAGAGCTCGAACGCGATCTGGTGCGCCCCGAGCTCCGCGTCACCCATCCGCGCGAGCACCGACGCCGCGACGAGGAACGACGCGTACAGCGCGGTCGTGCGCACGAAGATCTGGCGTCCGACGCGAACCATCGGCCGCATCTCCTCCAGGCTCGGACGGCGCGATGCGGCGCGCGGGCGGAGGAGCTCGCGCGCGAACGCGATACCCATTCCCGCCTGCGCGATCGCCGTTCCTGCCGCCGACCCGGCGATTCCCCAGTGCAGCCCGTACACGAACACGAGCTCGAGAACGATGTTGACGAGGTTCGCCGCCACGACGATCTCGAGCGGGCGGCGTAAGTTGGACACGCCGCGCAGGTAGCCCTGTCCGCCGAGCGCGATGAGCGCGGCAGGCAGTCCGATCGCCGCGATGCGGAAATACACGAGCGCGTCGTGGCCCGACTGCCCGTGCCCGCCGAGTGCGCGCAACAGAGGCGCCCCGGCCGCCTCGCACAGCACGAGCAGCGTGACGCCGATCGCGAGCGACACCCAGAGCGCCTGCGCCGCGAGGCGCGCGGCCCGGTCGTGCTGTCCCGCTCCGGTCGCGCGGGCGACGACCGCGGTCGTCCCGTACGTGAGGAAGTTGAAGATCGTGAACATTCCCGCGAGCACGGTGCCTGCGAGCCCGAGCGCGGCGATCTGCGGACGGCCCAGGTGGCCGACGATGGCCGTGTCGGCGAGGACGTACAGCGGCTCCGCAGCGAGCGCGCCGAGGGCCGGCAGCGCCAGCCGCAGGATCTCCCGGTCGTGAGGCGAGCGGAGGCGCACTGCCTGCCGACGATAATGCTCACGTGAAGGTAGGCATCGTCGTTCCGTACTCGTGGTCGTTCTGGGGAGCCGTCGTCGAGCACGCAGAGCTCCAGTCCGAGGCGCTGCGCCGCCAGGGCTGCGAGGTCAAGACGATCATGGGCAACGATCCGCCCGGCCAGTTCACGCGCGCGCTGCACCCGCGCCACGGCCGCGACGGCCCGCCGCCGCCCGACGTGATCCCGATCGGCCGCTCGGTGATCGTCCCCGCGAACGGATCGCTTCCGAACGTCATCCTCAGCCCGCGATCGATCCTCCGCGTCCGCCAGGTGCTCGAGCGCGAGCGCTTCGACGTGCTCCACCTGCACGAGCCGATGACGCCGATTCCCTGCATCGCCGCGCTCGCCCTGTCCCGCGGCCCCATGGTCGCGACCTTCCATGCCAGCGGCGATCTGGGCTGGATGCACCTCGCCAAGCCCACGTGGGGCTTCCTCGCCGACCGGCTCGACCGTCGCATCGCCGTCTCCGAGATGGCGCGCGCGTCCGCGCAGCGCTGGCTGCCCGGCGAGTACGAGATCGTCCCGAACGGCGTCCTCATCCCGCCCGCTGCCGATCCGCAGGGCCGCGCGCACCGCATCGTCTTCGCCGGCCGCCACGAGCAGCGCAAGGGCCTGCACGTGCTCCTGAGCGCCTGGCCGGACATCCGCGCGCGCACGGGGGCGGACCTGCACGTCGTCGGCGCCGACCCGCTCCGCGTGCGGCTGCTCATGCGGCGCCTGCGCATCCCGGACGACGGCATCGAGGTGCTCGGCTTTCTCGATCAGGATCGCTTCACCGCCGAGCTGACAGGAGCGAAAGCGCTCGTTGCACCCTCGCTCGGCGGCGAGAGCTTCGGGATGGTGCTGACGCGCGCGCTCGCCTGCGCGACGCCGGTCGTCGCATCCGACATCTCCGGGTACCGTGACGTGATGACGCCGGAGACGTCGGTGGCGTTCCCGCCCGGGAACGAGCACGCGCTCGCGGACGCGGTCGTGTCGCTTCTTGCCGACGAGCCGCGCCGCGCCGGCATGGGCGCCGCGGGACGCGAGCTCATGCAGCAGCGCTACGCGTGGGACGCGATCGCGGCCAGGCTCGTCGGCATCTACGAGTCCGCCGCGGCGTGAGCCGCATTCGCCCGCCGAAGTCGCTCTGGGCACGAGTCGCGCTCACCCTCGTCTTCATGGGCGCGGTGTTCGCGCTCTTCTGGTGGCGCGGCCCGAGCTTCCGCGCGATCGGTGACGCGTTCACCGCCGTCGTGTGGGAGTGGATCGTCGTGGCGATCGCGTTCAACCTGCTCTCCGTGGTCGTGCGTGCGCTTGCGTGGACGACGGTCATCCGCTCGGCAATGCCGGCGCCGCATCCGAAGCCGCTGACGGTCTTCTCCGCGTTCTCGGTCGGCCTCTTTGCGAACGCAGTGCTCCCAGGGCGCATCGGCGAGCTCGCGCGGGTTGCCGTCCTCACGCGCAAGCTGCCGCGCCGGAAGGGGCTGTGGGCCACGCTCGTCGGCACGGTGCTTGCGCATCGCGTGTTCGACATCGTCCCGGTGCTGCTGCTCATCATCTACGTGCTCATCACCGCGAAGGTGCCGGCGTGGGCGATCACCATCCTGGCCGCGGTCGTCGGCATCGGCGTCGGGTTGTTCACGTTCACCCTCGTGAGCGCGCGCACCGACCACGGCCTCCGCAACGACGGAGTGGGTGCGGTGCGGCGCGTCGTCGCGATGGCGCGGCAGGGCCTCGGCGTGATGCGCTCGCCGCTCGGGATGGCGCTCGCGATCTCGTTCCAGATCTCCGGCTGGGTCTGCCAGTTGTTCGCCGTGTACACGGCGATGCGCGCGTTCCACATCCACGCGCCGCTTCCGGCCGCGGGCGTCGTCCTGCTCGTGATGAACGTCGTCACACTCTTCCCGTTCTGGCCGGGCAACATCGGCGCCGTCCAACTCGCGATCGCGGCGCCGCTGTCGGCGAGCTACGGCGTCGCGTACGCGCGCGGCGTTGCGTACGGGTTCGGCCTGCAGGCGATCGAGGCCTCGGTCGGCATTGGGGTCGGCCTGATCTTCCTCGCGCGCGAGGGGCTCTCGGTCGCGATGCTGAAGGTCATGCCGTCGGCCGCGCAGGCGGAGCTGCCGAACGCGGGAGAGGAGAGCGACGATCGTGCCGAGCGCGAGCGCGCTCGCGTGTCCGGCTAGCCTCAAGGGCGTCCTCTCCGCGCGCGAGGCGGCAGCTGCGCTCGCGCGCGGGCTCGGCGATTGCGATCAGCTTCCGCTGGCCGACGGGGGAGAAGGGACGGCGGACGTCGTGCCGGGAGTCGTCGAGGCGGCGTCGGTCATCCCCTTCGATCCGGTCCGCCTCAATCCGTTCACCTCGAGCCGCCCGTTCGGCGAGCTGCTCGCGTCGTTGCGCGTCGACCGGCTGATCGTCGGCCTCGGCGGCACCGCGAACATGGACGCCGGCGCCGGCCTGCTCGAGGTGCTCGACACGCTCCCGCCCACGATCGTCCTGTGCGACGTCGCGACGACGCTGTACGACGCGCCGCGGTTGTTCGGGCCGCAGAAGGGCGCGACGCGGGAGCAGGTCGTCGAGCTCGAATCCCGCTTTCGCGCGGACGTGCGGCTCGCGCCGTATGCGCACCTTGCCGGCTCGGGCGCAGGCGGCGGCCTGGGTGCTGCGCTCGCCTCCCTCGGAGCCGAGCTCGTTCCGGGCGCGGCCACCGTGCTCGACCTCGTCGGATTCGATCCGACGGCGTACACGCTCGTCGTCACGGGGGAGGGGCGCGTCGACGCGACGACCGCCGAGGGCAAGGTCCCGTTCGAAGTAGCACGCCGCTGCCGTGCCGCCGGCGTTCGCTGCGTCGTCTTCGGCGGCATCGTCACCGAGCGGCTCCCGGGCGTCGAGACGGTCGAATTGTCGGGCGACCCCGCGCGCGCCGCCGCCGATCTGGAGGAACTAGGGGCGCGCATACGCTGACGGCGGGGGAGTCCGGCAGAGCAGACGGACGCGCGGGAGACCCGCGCGTCCTGAGGGTCGGCATCGCAAGCGACGACTAAGGCCGCGCCTGCTCGACGCGGCGGGCTAGCTCCTCGACCTTGCCCTCGGCGGCGTCGAGGCGCGCGCGGCAGAACGCGTACAGCTCCTCGCCCCGCTCCCACAGCTTGATCGCTTCGTCGAGCGACGCCTGGCCCTGCTCGAGGCGCGCGACGATCTGCTCCAGCTCGGCCTGCGCCTCCTCGAAGGTCGGCTCAGCCATGCGTGTCCTCGACGCGGGCGCCGAACCCGCCCTCGGCGAGCGCGACCTCGACGCGCGCGCCCGGGGCGACGTCGGCCGCCGACCGGACGACCTTCGACTCCGTCCGGACGACGGCGTAGCCTCGCTCGAGTGTTTGCAGCGGTGACAACACGCGCAGCTTACCGGCAACCGACTCGAGCGCCGCCCGCTTGCGCTCGACCGCGAGCGCGGGTGCCCGGTGCAGCCGTTCCCGGGCCTGTTCGATTCGACGGGACTCCCGCTCGAGTGCGAGGCGAGGTGCAGCCCGCAGCCGTTCGAGCATGTGCGCGAGCGACTGCCCGTCGCGCGTGAGCGTGAGCTTGACGGTGCGTGCGAGCGACGCACGCGCGCGGTCGAGCCCGGCCAGCACAACCGAGAGCTCGGGGACGACGAGCCGCCCCGCGGCGGTGGGTGTGGACGCGCGAACGTCCGCAGCGAGATCGCACAGCGGCGTGTCCTGCTCGTGGCCGACGGCGGAGACGACCGGCACGCGGCACTCGGCGACGGCGCGCACGAGTCGCTCGTCGCTGAACGGCAGCAGGTCCTCGAAGCTGCCGCCGCCGCGCGTGAGGACGATCACGTCGACGTCGTCGTGCTCGCACAGCGCGCGGAGCGCATCGACGATCTCGAGCGCAGCGCGCGGGCCCTGCACGTACGTCTCCGCGAGGAGGACATTCGCGGGCGGAAAGCGGCTCTGGATGGTGGTGAGCACGTCGCGCTTCGCGGCGGCGTCGTTCCCGGTGACGAGCCCGATGCGCCGCGGCAGGAACGGCAGCGGCCGCTTTCGCTCGGCGGCGAACAGGCCCTCTGCGGCGAGCTTCGTCTTCAGCCGCTCGAGCGCGGCGAGATGCGCACCGATGCCGAAGCGCTCGATCGTCAGCGCACGGAGGCGGAAGTCGCCGCGCTTCTCGAACAGCTCCGGCCGCCCGTACACGTGCACGCGCTCGCCGTCCGCGAGCTCGAGGCGAAGCCCGTCGAACTGGCCGCGCGGCATCGTCACGCCGAGGCACGAACCGTCGGCCGGATCCTTCAGCGTGAAGAAGACGCTCGCCCAGCGGTCGTGCCGCCGGAGCTCGGTGATCTCGCCCTCCACCCAGACCGTGGGCAGCCGGCCGAGCCACTGCGCGACGCCACGGTTGAACGCCGCAACGGAGTACACCGTCTTGTCGTCATACGGAAGGGCGTCGACCTTCGCCACGCCCGCAGCGTATCGCCGCGAGTGTTACAGCAAGATCTCTGCGGCCGTCGCGTGCTCGCAACCCTGGCCGACGAGCTCGACCGCAACGTGCAGGTCGGCCTCGCTCGCGGCGAGCCGCTCGGCGACGTGGAGCGGGTAGCCGGCCTCGATGAGCACGTGGAGCCGCCAGCTCTCGACCTTCGAGCGCTCGCTCGTCTCAGGCTCCAGTATTTCGGTCGTCTCGCTCATGACACCGTGGGTTCGTGCTTGCTTCGACGAACCCTGCCCGGGTTTGTTGGGAGCCCGTCGAAGAGTTAACGGTGTCTTTACGGGCTCTGGACGGCGGCGGTCGCGTCGATGCGCCGTAACAATTCCTGCAGACGCGCGTCGAGAACGGCACGCTCGGCGTCGGCGTCCGAGCCCAGCTCCTCGAGCCGGCGGCGGACGTCCTGCTCCAGCTCGCCGATGCGGCCGTCGAGCGCCGACATCCATTCGTCGCGCTGGCGCTCGAGCGACTTCGCGGCGTCGGCCAGCCTGCGCTCCAGCCGCTGGGCTCCCGCGTCGCCGACGTGCGCGAGGCGCTCGGCGAGGACGACCTCGGCCTCGCGTGCGAACGTCTCGACCGCACGGTCGAGCTCGCGGGCGAGTCGCCGCGCCGCATCCTCGCGGCTCGACTTCACGAGCCCCGCGAACTGCTGCGTCGCCTCGTCTGCATAGGCCGACGTCGCGCGCTCGATCGTGCGCGCAACCTGCTCGATCTGCCGGCGCTGCACGTCTTCGAATCCGGAGCGGATGCGTTGCGCGGCTTCGACCTCCTCGCGCTCGATCCGCTCCATCAGCTCCTTCTCGCGGCGTCGCATCCGCTCCTCGAGTTCGTGCAGCGCGCGGCGGCGCTCCGCCGCTTCTCCCTCCACCTCGCTGCGTGCGGCGAGGAGGAGATCCTCGAGCGACTTGTCCAGGTCGGCGCGCAGGCGGGTGACCGCCTCGCGCTGCGCCTCGCTCTCCGCCGAGAGGCGCTCGCCGTCGGCTTGGAGGCGCGCGCCGGCATCATCGAGGAGAAGCTTCTGACGCTCCGCCAGCTCGACGAGCCGCTCCTTCGTCGAGTCCGCCGCCCGGTCGAGGTCGCGCTTCCAGTCCGCAAGTCGCTGCGACACCTGGGCCTGGGTCTCGGTCAGCGCGCCCGTCATGGACGCGATGAGCTCGCGCTCGCGGTCGCCGAACGCGGTCCGGCGCTCCTCGGCGATGCGGCGCTCCTCGTCGGCGAGCCGTGAGATCGAGTCGGCGCGGGCGCGCGCGAGCGTCCGCTCGAGCTCCTCGGCGCGGTCGGCGGCCTCCTGGTCGACGACCTCTTGCAGTCGTTTCTGCGCAGCGGTGATGTGCGCCTCCGTGTCCGTCGCGCGCGCGAGCGCCCAGGCGACGACGAGCGAAGCCCCGCACGCGAGAGCGGCACCGGTCAGGCCTCCCGCAGCGACTGCGAGCTCGCGCGGATGGCTGTGCCGGAGCGCGAACGTCACCCAGCCGCCGGCCGCGCCGCCCAGGATGAGCAGGCTGAGGAGGACGAGGACGACGCGGCCGAAGAGCCGGAGCGCGGCGCCCGCGAGCGCCAGGGCCGCGCCGCCGATCGCGACGGCGAACCCGATGTCGAATCCGGTCGTCAGGGACATCGCGGCATTTTAGTGATGTACCCGGCAACGTTCGCCGGTCCCCGGCAACGCAACCGGGCACATCACTAGTAATGCCAGCGCGTGAGCAGCAGAGCGCCCGCGAGGAGCGGCATCGAGGCCGCGAGCAGCTTCAACCCGACTTCCGCCGCTCGTGCCTGTGCGGGATCGCCGGTGTTCCGCCGCGCGAAGCGGACGTCGACCGACAGCCGCTGCTGGGCCATGCTCGTGACGAAGGCGAAGCCGGCCATCGCGACCGCCTCGCCGCGGATCGTGCGCGCCGAGGCGAAATAGCCGGTAAGGGCCGGGAACGATCCCCATGCGGCCGCGAACCAGAACGGCGTGTGCAGCGCTCCGCCGAAGAGCTCGAGGTTGTAGACCACGACGATCGCAGCGCCGAACGCGATGAATGCGAGCAGCCACCACGTCGTGTAGATCGCGACGTGGATTCCGATCACGCACGCTCCCGCGATCGACCACGCCGCGAGGAGCACGAGGACACGGTCGGGGATGCGCGTGCGCAACGGCCGGCTCTTCATCTCGTCGAGCGCGTGGGCGCCGATACCCATCGCGAGCAGGAACGCGAGCACCGTCCAGCCGAGCACGCCCCAGCTCATGCGCGGCGCGATGGCGGCGCCGAGCGCGGCGTACGAGAGATGCCACAGGGTGTACGGCGGGTGCAGGAGCGTGACGTAGTCGCGCCACCCGCCGGAGCGAAGCGCGTAGAAGGCGGGGCGAACATCGGCGCTCACGCGCGAACGCCCCACACCACGACGCCGCCGCCGAGACTGAGGCGACGCGCGCGCACGTCCGCGATGCCGGCCTCGCGCCACAGATCCTCGAGCGACACGCGCGCGTGAAAGCCGCGAATGCTCGGCCCGAGAAAGCCTCCGACCTCCCGCCAGCCGGGCGAGACGATCGCCCCCGCGAGCGGCAGGCCGATGCGCACGTACAGCTCCCACAGCGGACGCCACACCCCGCGTGGGACGTCGAACTCGAGCATCGCGACGGTGCCCCCTGGCCGGACGACGCGTGCGAGCTCGCGCATGGTCGCCGGCGGATGGTCGACGTAGCGCAGCAGGTACGTGAAGGTGAGCGCGTCGAACTCGCCGTCGGCGAACGGCAGCGACTCCGCTCGTCCCTCGCGCAGCTCGATCCGGCCGCCGAGCCCGGCCCGCTCAACGCGCGCTCTGCCGGCCGCGAGCATCTCCGGGCTCTGGTCGACGCCGACCACCGTCCGCTCCGGAACCGTCCGGGCGAGCTCGATCGCGACCGCGGCCGTACCCGTCGCGACGTCGAGCACCTTCACCGCCGAGCTGGGAACGCGCGAGACGAGGAACCGCCGCCAGCGCGGATCCTGTCCGAACGAGAGCAGCCGCGCGTAGCGGTCGTACGTGGGGCCGAGCGGTGCAAAGAGCTCACGCGCGGTTGCTTCGGCCACACTGCGCATCATGGCATCGGTCGACGAGCTGGAGCGGATCGCCTCCGCAGCGGCGCGGCCCGGCGAGCAGGTCACCGGGATCCTCGCGGCCGAACTGCTCGACGGCGCGCGCGTCTACCTGTGCGCGTACGAGTCGGGCGGCTGGCTCGCGCTCGACGACGAAGGCATGCCCATCACGTCGCGGCAGCTCGTCCACGATGCCGTCTCGCTCGTCGCGCTGTGCGAGGTGGCGGAGGAGACGGCCGGTGGCGGACACCTGGACGAGCTGCGCGCGCGGCTCGCGGAGCTGCGGGCGACGGAGGCGCCCGAGGGCATCGAAGCGGCCGAGGAAGCTGCGACGGCGCTTGCCGACACTCTGCGCCCGCCGCCGCGTCTCGCCACCACGGAGTACCTCGACGCGCTCGGGGTGGCATCCCGCCGGCTCGAGCAGACGCTCGGCGACGAGACCGGCTCGCCCTTCGCGAACGCGCTCCAGCAGGCGCTTCCCGCGGTGGAGGAGCTGGCCGAGCAGGTGATCGCGCGGCACCTGACACCGCTCACCTAGAGTGAAGTGGATGGAAGGCGGCTTTCCCTTCGGCGGCGATCCAGAGGACCTCATGCGCAGCCTGCGCGAGTTCGCGGAGCAGCAGGCTGAGCACGTGCAGGAGGCCCAGCGCGAGCAGTTCGCGACCCTCACGCTCAACACCGCGGTCGAGCTGACCTCGTCGGCGCTCGCGCAGGTGCAGACGCAGGGCACGGTCGACGAACAGGCGATGGCGCTCCGCGACGCGATGCGCGTGCTCTTCCCCGAGGCGGTTGCGCTCGTGAGCGCCGCGCGCCAGGGCTTCATGCGCGAGCGCTAGTAACAACTTGTTACTTGACAGAGCGCTCGTCCGTCTGCTCCCGGCCGTGCCGAAGCCGGTGGTTCAGCATTTCTCGTCGCGCTACATCGCCGGCTCCACGCTCCCCGATGCCGTCGGCGTCGTCCGCCGGCTCAACCCCGAGGGGTTGCTCGCCACGATCGACGTGCTCGGAGAGGAGATCACCCGCGCCGACGAGGCGCGCGCGATCGCGCGGGCATACCTCGACGTCTTCGATGCGATCGAGCGCGAGCAGCTGGACGCGAACGTCAGCGTCAAGCTCACCGCACTCGGGCTGAAGCTCTCGCACGACCTGTGCAGGGAGAACGTCCTCGAAGTCCTCGCCCAGGGCCGCTTCGTGCGCATCGACATGGAGGACTCGACGACGACAGACGCCACACTGCGCCTCTACCGCGAGCTGCGCGAGGCCGGGCACGACAACGTGGGCATAGTCCTGCAGGCGTACCTCCGGCGGACGCTCGACGACGTTGGAACGCTCGCCGACCTGAAGCCGAACGTCCGGCTGTGCAAAGGGATCTACGTCGAGCCGCCGTCGCTCGCGTACAGCGGCGCCGACTCGGTGCGCACGAGCTTCGTGCAGTGCCTCGACGCGCTCCTCGCAGGCGGCGCGTACGTGGCGGCCGCGACGCACGACGAGCGGCTGATCGGCGAGGCCCTGCGCAGAGACGTGCCCGAGTTCCAGATGCTGCTCGGCGTGCGCGAGGAGCGCGCGCGGGAGCTCGTCGCAGACGGCCGCCGCGTGCGCATCTACGTGCCGTTCGGCGAGCAGTGGTACGCGTACTCGCTCCGCCGGCTGCAGGAGAACCCGGCGATGGCGACGACGATCGCGCGCGCGGCGGTCGGCCGCGCGCTTCGTCTCTAGACCCGCACGGCGTACAGCAGAAACGAGCCCGGGATGCCGCGGTCGTGCCGCCGGCCCGTTGCATCGAGCGGGTACTCCTCGAGCGCCTCGACGCGAAAGCCGGCGCGCACGAGCGCGCTCACGAGGCGGCCGAGCCGCACGATCCCGTCGTCGAAGTAGTCGGCATGCCAGCGCAGCAGACCGTCGACGCACAGAGAGACGGGATGGTCGTCGAAGACGAGAAGCTCGCCGCGGCGGCGGACTGCGGCCCCGAGGCCAGCCGCCCAGCTGTCGACGTCGGTGAGGCGTCCGAGCACGCCTTCCGGCGAGTACACGAGGTCGAAGCGCGCGCGCCGGAGATTCGCCGGCAGCGCCTGCGGGTCCGCGGCGATCCAGAGGATCGACGGCCAGCGCTCGCGCGCCGCGTCGAGGAGCGCCTCGTCGAGATCGATCGCGGTCACGACCGCTCCCTGCTGCGCAAGCTCGGCGCTGCCCTCGCCCGAACCGCAGTGCAGATGGAGCACGCTCTTCTTCGTCAGGTCGCCGAGCGTCTGCTTCACGATCGGCGGCAGCGACGTGCGCCCGTCGCCGCGGCGCCGGTGCACCTCGTCGAACATACGCCGGTTGACGTCCGTGGGCTCCATGTCAGGCGGGGAGAGAGAAACCGCCGTCGACGACGAGGGTCTGGCCGCACACCATCGCCGCGTCGCCCGAGCAGAGGAAGGACACAGCCGCGGCGACGTCGTCGGGCTCCACGAGCCGGCCGGCCGGCGTGCGGTCGACGGTCGCGAGCATCTCCTCCTTGTTCGGGAAGAACTCGAGCGCCTCGGTGTCGACGACACCGGCGGAGACCGCGTTGACGCGGATTCCACGCGGCGCGAGCTCGACCGCGAGGTAGCGCATCACCGATTCGAGCGCCGCTTTGGACGTCCCGATCAGGATGTAGTTGTCGAGCACGCGCTCCGAGCCGAGGCTGGAGATAGCGACGATCGCCGAGCCGGCTTCCATCATGGGCGCGGTCGCACGCGTGAGCGCGAGCATCGAGCGTGCGTTCGCGTTCACCGTCCAGTCCCAGTGCTTGTCCGTTGTCTCGAGCGCCGGACGGCTGACGCCGGTGGCGGCGTTGTGGACGACGACGCGGTACGGCCCTGCGGCGGCGAGCTTCGCGATCGTCGACTCCGAGGCGACGTTCCCGCGGACGAGATCGACCTCGACGCCCGCCTTGCCGAGCTCCGCCGCCGCGGCTTCGGCTGCGATGTCGTTGCGCATGTAGCCGAGGACGACGCGGCCCGCGCCGTCGCGCACGAGGCGGTGCGCGATCGCGAGCCCGATCCCCCGCGTGCCCCCGGTGACGAGCACCGAGGATCCATCGAGGCTCATTGCGGGGTGACGCGTTCCGAAAGCGGCGCCGAGCTCGGCAGCTCGTCCCAGCCGGGTCGCGAGCGCGGCTCGCGCCCGCCCTCCTCGGCCTTCGAGGACGCGTATCCGAGCCGGTCGAGCAGCTCCATCTTCTCCTCCGCGTACCGCCGCACGGCGTGCCCCTCGTCCAGGTCGCGGACGAGCTCGCGCACGCGCGCGCGAAGCTGGTAGGCGAAGTGGGGCGTCGCAGGCCCGACGAGGGCGTCAACGTCGGCGATGGTCGGATCGGTCATGGCCAGAACCCTAACGGAGGTTAGGGTCGAGATCATGCGCCGAGTCGCCCCGGTGGACCTCATGCTCCTCGGGACGGTGCTCCTGTGGGCGCTGAACGTCACCGTCACGCGCTACGTCCTGACGCACGGCTGGCAGCCGCTCGCGTACGGGACGATCCGGTACGGCGCCGCGACGGCGCTCTTCTGGATCTTCACGTACCGGCGGGAGCGGTCGTTCCGGATCGCAAGGAAGGACTTCCGGCTGGTGGGCATCGCGGCGCTGGCGCTCTTCCTCAACCAGCTGTGCTTCGTCTATGCGTTGAAGCTCTCGCAGGCTTCGACGGTCGCGCTTCTGCTCGGCGCGACACCTGTCTTCATCGGGCTCATCACGCTGACGCTCCGGCTCGAGATCCTGTCGAACGCGTTCTGGCTCGGAGCCATCACGACGCTCGGCGGCATCGTGCTCATCGCGGCCGCAAGCGGCGGGAACCTCTCAGCCGGCCTCGGCGGCGACCTGCTCGCCGTCGGGCTCGCGTTCACGTGGAGCTGTTACACGGTCGCGATCGCGCCGATGATGCGGCGCTACTCGCCCTTCCGCATCAGTGCGATCGTGCTCGCGGCCGGCTGGCTTCCGCTCGCGCTCGTCAGCATCCCGCAGGTGGCGCACCAGCAGTTCCACTTCGGCTGGAAGGTCTGGCTCGGATTCGGCTACGCCGTCATCGGGCCGCTCTTCCTCACGAACATTCTCTGGTTCACCGCAATCGACCGCGTCGGCCCGTCGCGCGCCTCGCTGTTCGGGAACCTGCAGCCGTTCTTCGCGGTGTTCTTCGCGCTCGTCCTGCTGTCGGAAACCCTCCATCCGCTCGAGATCGCTGGCGGCGTGCTGATCTTCGCCGGGATCGCGTTGGAGCGATTTTGGCACCGGCCGCCGGTTGCGCCTCCGGGCGAGCCATAATCCGGTCATGACCGAAGATTTCATGCCGCTGCTCGGCTGGGACTCCCTCGAGCTCTGGGTGGGGAACGCGAAGCAGTCCGCGTACTTCTACGAGCACGCGCTCGGGTTCACGCGCACGGCATACGCGGGCCCCGAGACCGGTGTGCGCGACCGCGCGTCGTACGTGCTCGAACAGGGGGAGATCCGCATCGTCCTCACCTCGTCGCTGCGCGAAGAGCACGAGATCACGCGGCATCACGCGAAGCACGGCGACGGGGTGCGCGACATCGCGCTGACCGTCCCGGACGCGACCGAGGCCTACCGGCAGGCAGTGCAGCGCGGCGCGCGCGGCGTCGCGGAGCCGTCGAGCGTCGAGGACGACTTCGGCACGATCGAGACGGCTGCGATCGCGACGTACGGCGACACGATCCACACGTTCGTGAATCGCGCCGACTACGCCGGCCCGTTCAAGCCGGGCTTCGTATCGGTGTCGAGCAACGGGAAGCGCGGTGCAGGACTTGGCCTGACGAACATCGATCACGTCGTCGGCAACGTCGAGCTCGGAAAGATGGACTACTGGGTCTCGTTCTACGAGACGGTGTTCGGGATGACGAACATCCTCCACTTCGGGGACGACCAGATCCAGACCGAGTACTCGGCGCTCATGTCGAAGGTGATGTCGGACGGCGAGGGGAAGATCAAGTTCCCGATCAACGAGCCTGCCGAAGGCAAGCGCAAGAGCCAGATCGAGGAGTACATCGAGTTCTACGGCGGCGCCGGCGCGCAGCACATCGCGCTCGCCACGACCGACATCGTCCGCACGGTCGAGACCCTGAAGGAGCACGGGATGATCTTCCTCGACACGCCCGACTCCTATTACGACGAGGTGGTCGAGCGCGTCGGCGAGATCGACGAGGACTACGACGACCTGCACCGCCACAAGATCCTCGCCGACCGCGACGACGACGGGTATCTGCTCCAGATCTTCACGAAGACGGCGCAGGACCGGCCGACGCTCTTCTTCGAGGTGATCGAGCGCCACGGCGCGACGAGCTTCGGCGAGGGCAACTTCAAGGCGCTCTTCGAGGCCATCGAGCGCGAGCAAGCGCTCCGCGGCAACCTCTAGCCCGCGCGCTCCGTACTCTTCGCGCCATGACTGCGCAGCGACGCACGGCGCTGCTCTCGGTGTTCGCGGCCGTGGCGCTCATCACGCTGAAGCTGACGACCGGCTTGTTGACGCACAGCCTCGGGCTCCTCTCCGAGGCGGCGCACTCGGGCACCGACCTCGTCGCGGCGCTCCTGACGTTCTTCGCCGTCGGCGTCGCGGGCCGGCCGGCGGATCCCGGCCACCAGTACGGCCACGGCAAGGCGGAGCACCTGGCAGCGCTCGGCGAGGGGGCAATCCTCGTGCTCGCGAGCGCCGCGATCGTGTGGCGCGCGATCGTGCGTCTGACCGGCGGCGCGCACGCTCCGGTTCAGGCGAAGTGGTACGCGCTCGTCGTCATCGGCGTCGTCATCGTCATCGACGTCGCCCGCACCCTCACGTCGACCCGCGTTGCCCGCCGCTATGCGAGCGCGGCGATCGCGTCGAACGCGCTCCACTTCGGGAGCGATCTCGCCGGCTCGGTCGCCGTGCTCGTCGGACTGCTCCTCGTTCGCGCCGGCTACGGCAATGCCGACTCCGTCGCGGCGCTGTTCGTCGCGGTGCTCGTGCTCGTCGCCGCCGTGCGGCTCATGCGGCGGAACGTCGATGTCCTCATGGACATCGCGCCGCTTGCGGACGAGGAGGCTGCAAGACGCGCGATCGTCGCGCTCCCGGAGGTCGACCTGCGCCGCCTCAGGATGCGCCAGTCAGCCGGCCGCCACTTCGCCGACGTCGTCATCGGTGTCTCGGCCGACGCTGCCGTCGGCCAGGGGCACGCCGCCGCGGACGCGGTCGAGCGCGCGGTGGAGGGTGCGTTGCCGGGGTCGGACGTCGTCGTCCACGTCGAGCCACTCGAAGAAGCGGCCGTGCGTGAGCGCGCGCACGCCGCTGCGCTCGCCGTTCCGCGTGTGCGCGAGGTGCACAACGTGAGCGTGCTCTCTGTCGGCGGCGGCACGGAAGTCTCGTTGCACCTGAAGCTGCCCGGCGACCTCTCGCTCGAAGAGGCACATGCGATCGCGGAGGAGGTCGAGCGGGCGATCGTCGAGGCCGTTCCCGAGGTCGCAGCAGTCCAGACGCATCTGGAGCCGCTCTCGGAGACCGCCGGCGCGGCCGAGGTGGCGGGCGACGTCGCCACCGTGCGGTCGATCGTCCGCGAGGTCACCGGCGGAGTCGAGCCGCGCAACCTGCGCTTTCTCGATACCGACGAGGGGCTCGTCGCGCACATGACGTTGCGGCTCGGTGCCGGCCAGGCGCTCGCCGACGCGCATGCGCGTGCGAGCGAGATCGAGGAGCGCATCCGGCTGAGGCTCCCGCAGATCGCAGATGTCGTCGTGCACACGGAGCCCGAGTAGTGAAGCTCTGCATGTTCTCGCCGACAGACCTTGCGCTCGAGCGCGGCTGGCCGGGTCGGATCGACGGCGACCGCGTCATCCAGCTGGCGGCGCAGACGCTGCAGTCGTTCTTCAGCGGCGGCGGGCTTGCACGCGAGCACGCCGAGTACCTGCTCGACGGCATCGTCTTCCGCGCGCCCGTGCTCCATCCGCCATCGATCCGGCTCTTCGACGAAGACGGCGAGTTCGTGTTCGCCAATCCGGCGGCGATCCTCGCGGCCGACGACGTCGTCCACGCGCCCATGGGCGCCGCGGACGTCGTCCCGGTGCGTCGCGTTGCGGCCATCATCGACGCTGACGGCGGCATCGGCGGCTTCACGCCGTTGATCGAGTGGGTCGCTCCGGAGCTCGAGGGCGCGAAGGCGCGCGACTTCGCGCTCTCGCTCGGCCCGATCGTGACGACGCCCGACGAGGAGGTGCCGCTCGGCATCGACTGGGAGCGGCTCGTCGCGCACGCGGCCGCGAACACGCGCCTCTATCCAGGCGACATCCTGGCCGTATGACGCGCGTTGCCGTCGTCGGCGCGGGCGTGATGGGCTGCGCGGCAGCGTGGGCTCTGAGCGAGCGCGGCGCCGAGGTCACGGTGCACGAGCAGTTCGAGCTCGACCACACGCATGGGTCGAGTCATGGACGCTCGCGCATCTTCCGCATCGCGTATCCCGAGCCGTACTGGATCCGGTACGCGCAGGAGGCCTACGTCGGGTGGCGCGATCTCGAGCGGCAGTCAGGGGAGGAGCTGCTCGGCCTGTACGGGCTCGTCGAGCTCGTCGCCGACGCTGCGCTGACGTCGGCGCGCGCGCTCGACGAATGCGGGGTCGAGTACCGCTTCCTCGACGCCGTCGCAGTCCGGGAGCTCGGCGCGGTGCTTCCCGACGGCTGGACGGCGCTCTTCGCTCCGGACGCCGGGATCGTGCTGGCCGACCGCGCGCGCCACGCGTTCCTCGAGGTCGCCGACGCACGCGTGGAAACCGGAAGCCGTGTGGACTCGCTCGCTGGTCTCGATGCGGACGTCGTCGTGGTGACCGCAGGCCCGTGGATCGGACGGCTGCTCCCTGATGTGCCGGTGCGCGTCACGCGCGAGACAATCGCGTACTTCCACCACGACGGCCCGCCGCCGCCGTCCGTCGTCGACCTGAACCCCGCGACCGGCGGGCACGGGATGTACTCGTTGTACGACCCGGTTCATGGGTTGAAGGCGGGCGCACACCACGCCGGCGCGTCCGCCGAACCGGGCTCCGACGGCGCGCCGGATCCCGCGATCGTCGAGCACATCTCGGCCTGGGTGCGCGAGCGGTTCCCCGGCGTCGATCCGGAGCCGGTCGAGACCGACACGTGCCTGTACACGTCGACCGCCGACCAGACGTTCGTGCTCGACCGCCGCGGAGACGTCGTCGTCGGCTCGGCCTGCTCGGGTCACGGATTCAAGTTCGCGCCTGCGGTGGGGCGGCGCTTGGCCGCCTTGGCCCTGGCCGGATAACGCATGGCTGCGTAACGCAACCTTGCGTAACGCAAGTCCGCGTAATACAGTCCCGTTCGTGCCGCACCCGACGAATCCGTTCAACTTCGGGGACATCGCCGTGGACGAGGGCTTCACGGATCGCGAGCGGGATCTCGCCGAGCTCGAGGCGGACATCCGAAACGGTCAGAACGTCGTCGTCTTCGCGCCTCGCCGGTACGGCAAAAGCTCACTCATCTGGCGCGCGGCGCAGAGCCTGACGGCGAGCGACGAGGCGCTCATCGCCCAGGTGGATCTCATGCGCGTGGCGACGAAGGAGCAGCTCGCCTCCAAGCTCTCCCAGGCGATCTACGACGGCGTCGCCACGCCGCTACTCCGGGCGCGCGACCGCGCCGCACGGATCTTCGAGAGTCTTCGCGTTCGCCCGATGGTGACCGTCGAGCCGATGACGGGCAACTTCAGCTTCAGCTTCTCCGGCGGTCACGATGCCGGTGACGTGGACGCGACGCTCGAGCGGCTGTTCGAGCTGCCGGCGGAGCTCGCTGCCGAGCGCGGCAGGCGCGTCGCGCTCGTCTTCGACGAGTTCCAGGAGGTGATCGCGCTCGACCCGCGGTTGCCCGCGCTCATGCGCGCCGTGTTCCAGACCCAACCCGACGTGGCGCACGTCTACCTGGGAAGCAAGCGGAGCATGATGCGGACGCTCTTCAACGATGTGAACGAGCCCTTCTGGAGGAGCGCGCGCCAGATGGAGCTTGGGCCGATTCCGGCCATCGAGTTCGGCGAGTTCATCTCGCACCGGTTCGAATCGACCGGCAAGCGCATCGCCGCCGGGCGCGTCGACGGGATCCTGGCCATGACGGGGTGCCACCCGTACGGAACGCAGGAGCTGTGTTATGCGCTGTGGGAGGAAACGGACGGCGAGGTCACCGACGCCGCGGTCGAGCGAGCTCTCGACCGCGTCCTCCGCGCCGAGAACGCGCACTTCACGTACGTCTGGGACACCATTCCGCGGACGCAGCGCATGGTCCTGCAGGCACTCGCGGTCGAGCCGGCGGGTCGGCCTCTCAGCGACGAGTATCGAGCGCGTCATGGACTTCCAGCTCCATCGAGCGTTCAGCGCGCGATCGGCGAGCTCGTCGACTCGGAGCTGGTCATGCGCCATGGGCGTGGCTCTTACACCATCTTCGAGCCGTTTCTCGCCGAGTGGGTCCGGCGCTTCGCGGCCTAGCCTCGGGGATATCCTCTCCGCATGCCTTTTTACCAGCGCCTCGGCGACGTTCCGCGCAAGCGGCACATCCAGTTTCGCGACAACGGCACGCTCCTCACCGAAGAGGTGATGGGGCTCGAGGGCTTCACCGGCAACGAGTCGATCCTGTACCACCTGCAGTCGCCGTGCCGGGTAGTGAAGCTCGGAGGATTCGAGCCGATCGTGCGCGAGGAGTGGGTGCCAGAGCAGCACGCGCACCGCCACTTCAAGACCTTCGACACCGAGCCCGACGGCGACGAGATCACCGGCCGCCGCCTCCTGATGTGGAACAACGACGTGGAGATCTCGCTCTGCCGGCCGACGCAGCGCATGCACTACTTCTTCCGGAACGGCGAGGGCGACGAGGTCGTCTTCGTGCACGAGGGGTCGGGAACGCTGGAGACGATCTTCGGCGACGTCCCGTACAAGGAGGGCGACTACATCGTCATTCCGCGCGGGACGACCTACCGGTTCGACCCGAAGGGCCCGCAGCGCTATCTCGTGTTCGAGACGCCCGGGCTCGTCGAGATCCCGCGCCGCTACCGGAACCACTACGGGCAGATCATGGAAGGCGCGCCGTACTACCACCGCGACATCCATCCTCCGACCGAGCTGCACACGGAGCGCGACACCGGCGAGTTCCCGGTGAAGGTGCGCGTGCGCGGCGGCTACCAGACGTACATCGTCGACTACCACCCGTTCGACGTCGTCGGCTGGGACGGCTACCTCTACCCGTGGACGTTCTCGATCCACGATTTCGAGCCGATCACCGGCCGCATCCACCAGCCGCCGCCGTCGCACCAGACCTTCCAGGGGCAGAACTTCGTCATCTGCTCGTTCTGTCCGCGCAAGCTCGACTTCGACCCGAACGCGATCCCGATTCCGTATCACCATTCGAACCTGCAGTCGGAGGAGATGATCTATTACGTCTCCGGCAATTTCGGCTCGCGGAAAGGCGTGGAGGTGGGATCGATCACGCTGCATCCGTCCGGGCTTCCGCACGGGCCGCAGCCGGGCCTCGCGGAGAAGAGCATCGGCCTGCACGAGACGCACGAGCTCGCGGTCATGTGCGACACGTTCAACCCGTTGAAGCTGTCGCGCTTCGCGCACGGGCTCGACGACGGGAAGTACTGGCGTTCCTGGTACGACAACGCCGGGACGCCCGGCGACGTCGAGGACGCCTCCGGCGCGGGCTTGACGTCGCATCTCTAGCGTGATCTCGGAGCCGCACCACGACGGCTCCGAGCTGTATCTGCTCGCGCGGCCGGAGAAGCCCGGCGATTCCGCCGTCGTCCGCTTGCGGGCGCCGCAGGGCGCAGCCGGGCGCGTCTGGCTGCGGTACGTCGTCGACGGCGAGCCGCATACCGCAGAGGCCGTCCTCGACGAGGACGGAGACGGCGAGACCTGGTGGCGCGCCGAGTTCTCCGTGCGAAACGCCACCACCGGCTACCGCTGGCTCGTCGACGGCGGCAACGCGGGCTACCGGTGGGTCAACGGCGTCGGCGTGCACGCACACGACGTTGCCGGTGCCGATGACTTTGCGCTCGCGCTGGGGCCGCCTGCACCGGAATGGCACGCCCGGTCGGTCGTGTACGAGATCTTCCCGGACAGGTTCGCGACGTCGGGGGCGGCGACAGGCGTCGAGGTCCCGGACTGGGCTGTGCCGCGCGAGTGGGATGCGATTCCCGAAGGGCGCGGCCCGAACACGCCGTACGAGCTCTACGGCGGGGATCTCCCCGGGATCGAACAGCGCCTCGACTACATCGCCGACCTCGGTGCGAACGCGCTCTATCTGACACCGTTCTTCCCCGCGCGGAGCACCCATCGCTACGACGCGTCCAGCTTCGACCGCGTCGATCCCTTGCTCGGCGGCGACGCCGCGCTTCGCTCGCTCCTCGGCGCTGCGCATGACCGCGAGATGCGCGTCGTCGGTGACCTCACGCTGAATCATTGCGGCGCCGCGCACGACTGGTTCCTGCGGGCCGAAGCGGATCCGTCTGCGCCCGAGCGCGACCTCTTCTTCTTCGACGGGTCGCCGCCGGGCGGCTACGCGTGCTGGTTCGACGTGCCGTCGCTCCCGACGCTGAACTGGGGCTCACCTGAGCTTCGACGCCGCATGGCTCGCGTCTTCGAACACTGGTTGGCGGAGGGCCTCGACGGATGGAGGATCGACGTCGCCAACATGGTCGGCCGCTACCGGCTGCTCGATGTGAACCGCGAGGTGGCCGCGTGGGCGCGCGAGCTCATCGGCGACCGGCTGCTCGTCGGCGAGCACGGCCACGATTATCGGCCCGACCTGGATGGGCGTGGATGGCAGGGCGTCATGAACTACGCCGGCTTCCTGCGGCCGACGTGGTGGTGGCTGCACGGCGGCAGGCTCGAAGAGGAGGTCTTCTCGAAGACGCCGGCGCCGTCGTACTCGGGGCCGGAGGCGGTCACTGTCATGCGCAGCTTCCGGGCGGGCGTGCCCTGGGACGCCGTCGTCAACTCGTGGACGCTGCTCGACAGCCACGACACGGCGCGTTTCCGCACCGTCGCCGGCTCGCGTGCGACGCATGTCGTCGGTATCGGCATGCAGATGACGACGCCCGGCGTGCCGATGCTCTTCGCCGGCGACGAGATCGGGCTCGAGGGGGACTGGGGCGAGGACGCACGGCGCACGATGCCGTGGAACCAACCGGAGTCGTGGGACACGGAGCTCCTGGCCGAATATCGCGCGCTGATCGCGCTCCGGCGCTCGAGCGACGCCCTTGCGTCGGGCGGCATGCGGTACGTGCACGTCACCGACGATGCGATCGCGTACCTGCGCGAGACGCGCACGGAGCAGCTCCTCTGTCTCGCCGCACGTGCGCCGCACCGGTCGATCGAGGTTCCTTTCGCGGAGCTCGAGACGCTGTACGGCGAGGATGCGCGCGACGGCGTGCTGCCCAACGGTGGCCCGGCCTTTCACGTTTGGAGAGTCGTCTGTCGCTGATTTACGTCCGTCTTACGTCCGCCGATCCTTTGGCTTACGTTGCGAGGCGATCGTTGGGGACGTGAAGAGACTCGTGGTAGTCGCAGTCCTCGCCCTCGCCTTCGCCGCCGTCCCGACCGCCCTCGCGGCCGGCGGCGCGGGGATCCAGGGCAAGCACGCCCGCATCGCCCAGCTCGCGGAGCGGTTCGTGAAGCACTGTGGAACGAGCTCGACCGGCGCTCCGCAGCGTTGCGTCGACTTCGCGAACAAGGCCCTTACCCGCCTGCAAACGCTGGACGGAAACGTCGAGCAGAGGATGGCGAGCCATCCGAGACTTCAGAAGCTCGACACCTTCCTGCAGACGGTGATCGGCCGGCTACAGGCCTGGTTGGGGTCTACGGGCTAACGGCCAGTACGGTCCGGGCATGGCGTTCCTCGCCGTGTCCGGACCGTTCGACTTCGATCTGACGACCGAGCGCTTCCGCTCGTTCGGCGTCGACCGCGCGAGCCTCTGGCACGAGGGTGGCCTGCACCGCGTCGTCGGCGGACACGAGGTGCGGGTCGAGGCGGCGCCGGGCGGCGTCGAGGTCGAGCCGCTCGACGGAGAGACGGAGGCCGTGGTGCGCGCCGTGCTCGGGCTCGCGTTCGACTTGGATCCGTTCTATGCCTGGGCGACGCATGACGATATCCTCGCGGCGCTGGTTCCGCGCCTCACCGGCTTCCGGCCGTCGCTCAGCCCGGACCCTTTCGAGATGCTCATCGGCGCGATCACATCGCAGCAGGTGTCGCTCTACTCGGCGCTCGCGATCCGCAACCGGCTGATCGAGCGCTTCGGCGTCCGCGCCCGCCAGGCCTGGGCGTTTCCCACGCGCGAGCGGCTGGCCGGCACGCGCGAGGAGGAGCTCGTCGCTGTCGGCTTCTCGCGGCGGAAAGCCGAGTACGTCGTGGCCCTCGCCCGCTCGGACCTCGACCTGGAGGCGCTTGCCGAGCTCCCGGACGACGAGGTGCGCGCGCGGCTCGTCGCACAGCACGGCATCGGCGAGTGGACGGCGGAATGGTTCCTCGCGCGCCATCTCGCGCGGCCGAACGCGTGGCCGGCAGGCGACCTCGCCTTGCAGAAGGCGGTTGCTCCGCTGGAGATCGATGCGGCGCGCGTACGCTTCCATCCCTTCGAGAACCTCTCTGCGCACTACCTCCTGTTGTCGAAACGCGTCCCGTGATCCGTCCAGCAACCGCCGACGATCTGCCCCTCGTCCGCGAGCTCTGGCGCGCGTTCGAGGCCGAGATCCCGGAACCGTCGTGGTACGACGACGACCTCGAACAGGATCTCGAGTGGCTCGCCGGGGCCGTGCGCGACGAGACAGTGCTGCTCGCGGACGACGTCGGTCTCGCCGTGGCGCTCATGAAGGGCACGCGGCTCGGCTCTCTCGAGATGCTCTACGTTCGCCCGCAGGCACGCGGCACCGGACTTGCCCGCGAGCTCACGCGGGAGGCTGCGGCGCGGCTGAAAGAGCGCGGCGCCGAGGTGCTCGAGCTCGACGTGCTCGCCTCGAATGCACACGCGCGCGCCGTGTACGAACGCTGGGGCTTCCAGACGTCCGAGCTGACGTTGGCCGTACCGGTCGAGGCCCTGCAGCAGCGGCTCGCAGCCGAGCCGGACGGCCCGACGTTCGGCATCGCGCACGTGCAGACGGACGACGCGGGCGCCGTCGAGCGCGCGGTGCAGAAGATGCTGCCGCGGCTCGGCCACTCCGAGAGCGTGGATGTCGGCGGAGTCGCGAACGGATGGGTGGCCGTTCGCAGCGACCTGACCGATCGGGAGCCGGAGAAGCTCAAGGCGCTCGCGAAGGAGCTGTCGTACACGAGCGAGAGCGTCGTCGTCGCACTCGGGGTCGAGCGCGGCGCGGTCGTCCGCTACAACCTCTTCGATCGCGGCGCGGACATGGACGAGTACCTCTCCGTGCCGGAGTTCTACGGCGAACTGCCTCCGGGTGACGTCATCGCGCTCGGCGCCAACCCGACCGTGGTCGCGCGGTTGACCGGCGCCGACCCGAAACGCGTGCGCGAGGTCGCGCGCACGTCCGCGACACCCGCCGGGCTTCCGCCTGCGCAAGAGCTGTACGAGCAGATCGCCGACGTGTTCGGAGTCGCGTCCTGATGCTCACGCTCTACGACGCCGCGCGCTGCCCGTACTGCGCACGCGTGCGCATCGTGATCGCGGAGAAGGGCATCGAGTTCGAGACGATCGAGATCGACCTCGATGACCGGCCGGCGTGGATCTACGAGAAGAACGCCACGGGGCGGGTTCCCGTCGTGGAGGAGGACGCCTGGACGCTCCCCGAGTCCGCAGTGATCATGGAGTACCTCGAAGAGCGCTACCCGGAGCCGGCGCTCCTTCCCGCCGATCCGGCCGAGCGCGCGCTCGCGCGGCTGCGCATCTTTCGCCACGACGCATTCACAGGGCCGTACTACGCTCTGCGCCGGGGCGCCGACGGCGCAGACGCGCTCTTCGCCGAGCAGCTCGACCTGCTCGACGCCGCCCTCGAGGAGCGGCCGTGGCTCGGCGGGGCCGAATACGGTCTCGCCGACATCGCCTATGTCCCGTGGGTCTTGCGTGCGCGCGACGCGATGGGAATCGAGCTCCAGCCATATCCTGTGCTCAGCGAGTGGCTCGCGCGGCTGCTCGACCGACCGGCCGTCGCCGAGGAGGCACATGTCGTCGCAGGTCTCTGAGTTTCCGTCCGTCGTCGACGTGCTCTGGCTTGCGTCGCATCTCGGGGACGACGACCTCGTCGTCGGCGACGTCCGCGGCCCGAACGCGCACACGCGTGGACACATCCCCGGCTCGCGGCCGCTCGTGCTCGGATCGCCCTCGCCGTCCGCCGACGCGGGGTCGCTGCAGGAGCTGGCGCAGGAGATCGTCCTTCGTCTCCGGCGGCACGGCATCACCGGACGCGAGCGGCTGGTGCTCGTCGACCGCGGCGACGGCGTCGGCGCGATGCCGTCCGCGCAGCTCGCAGAGCTCGCGGGTCACACGCGGGTGTCCATCCTGCTCGGGGGGATGGCAGCGTGGGAGGGAGACCTGGAGACCGGACCGTTCGAGCTCGTGCCGGTCCGTGAGGCCGACCTCACGCCGAATCTGCACGCGTTGCCGACGCGCGACGAGCTGGCAGGACGACTGGACGACGCGTCGCTGACCATCCTCGACGTCCGTCGCGACGACGAGTACACCGGTCGCGGCGGCAGCGCGTGCGACCCGCGACAGGGGCACATTCCGGGCGCGAAGAACGTCGAGGTCTCGACGCTCTTCGCAGGCCCCGGCCGGCCCGAGTCGCCGGAGCGGATCCGCGAGCTCGTCGGCCTGCCGGCAGGCGCCGAGGTCGTGGCGTACTGCCACTCCGGCTCGCGTTCCGCGCTTGCGACGCTTGCGCTGCGCAGCGCCGGGTATGACGCGCGCAACTACGCAGGCTCGTGGCACGAGTGGTCGCGCCACGCCGAGCTGCCGCTCGAGCGCTAGCGCGTCGCTAGTACCAAGGTGTTACTTGTCTCGAGGAACGCGGAGCACAGCGTTCGCCCGAGCTCGTTCCATTGACCGATCATCTTCGGAGTCTCCGCGCGGAGCCCGTCGGGATCGGGCGGCGGGTCCTCGAAGTCTGCAATCCAACGCTCCAGCTGGACGCCGGTCACCTCGGGATGGAACTGCACGCCCCAGCATGCCTCGCCGAGGCGGAACGCCTGCGTCGTGCGGTTGGTGCGCGCGAGCTCGACGGCGCCCTCCGGCACGTCGTAGGTGTAGTGGTGCCAGACGAGCCCGGAGAACCGCTTCGGCATCGACCCGAGCACCGGGTCCTCTGTCCCCGCATCGTTGAGGTCGATGTCGATCCAGCCGATCTCCGGCTCGTCGAGACGGCGCACCTGCGCGCCGGCCGCGCGCGCGAGCAGCTGGACGCCGAGGCAGACGCCGAGCACCGGACGCCGGTCGACGATGACCTGCTCGAGCCAGGCGATCTCCTCGGGCAGCCACGTGTGCTGAGCCTCCTGATCGGGATGCATCGCACCGCCGAAGACCATGTACGCGTCGTACGACTCGAGGGGCCGGGGCGGACGCCGTCCCCAGGAGAAGCTCCACTCGTCCAGCGCGTGCCCGGCTCGGACGACGACGGGCTCGAACAACTCGGCCCGCGCCTCGGGGCCGTGGACGACGGACAGGATCCTCACGTGCTGAGCAGACTACGCAACTCGAAGGCGTTCGTCGCCGCCTGCGACACGGTCGCGAGCGGATTCCGCGGATCCTGTGCCGTCGCGTTGTTGTTGAAGAGCGCGAACGCCTGCTCGGACTCGTCCGCGAGCTCGCGCAGCGTCGGCACCCACTCCGCGAGCTCTTCCTCGGAGTACAGGTAGTCGAACCGCTCGGCCGCGGAGCCGCCGCGCTTGTTCCACGTCGACAGGTTGCGCCCGTGGAAGCGGACGTACGCGGTCGCCGACGTCACGGCGGGAACCGTCGGGACGAGGTTCTTCGCGTCGCCCGACCTCGGCGCGTCGACGGTCACGTACGTCGCGCCGATGCGCTCGAGGAACGCGAGCGTCTCCGCGCGGTTCTCGTCGTCGAGCCAGGAGCGATGCCGGAGTTCGACGAGCATCTCGTCGCGGCCGAGCTGCTTGCGCGCCCACTCGATGTAGTCGAGCGAGCGGTCCTTGAAGACGACGTAGGACGGGAACTGGAACAGGATCCCGCCGAGCTTGCCGGTGCTGCGCAGCGGCTCGAGCGCGGCGAGGAAGCGGCGGAACACCTCGCCGCGGATTGCCCGCGGGGGCCGGTCGACCCGCCCGCGCTCGTCGACGGGCATCTCGTCGCGCAGGTCCTCCGGCAGGACCTCGATCTTCACCGGGTGACGGGTCATGAGCCCGAATGCCTTCACGTGCATGACGAAGCCGGGCGGTGTCCGCTCGGCCCAACCTTCCACAACCGATTCGCTCGGCAGGCGGTAGTACGTGGAGTCGACCTCCACCGTGTCGAAGTGCTCCGAGTACCACGCGAGCCGTTCCTTCGCCGGCATCTTGGGCGGATAGAAGTACTTCGACAGCGCCTCGTCCGCCCAGGAGCAGGTGCCGATCCGCACGGTCGCCGCTATTTCGACACCGCTCGTTTCAGCACGGAGAGTGCGAACGTCTCGCGCCCGACCGTCACCGATGCGCCGGCAGCGACGCCCGTCGCATACACGGGCGCATTCCCCGAGGTCGCGGCGAGCGTCACGACGAACTTCGCGCCCGCGGGGACACGCACGCTCTCGTTCATGAAGTGGATCTGCGCGACGCCGCTCGTCCCGGTGAGTGCGCACGCGCCGGTGCTGATCGCCGTCGGGATCCCGTTCGCCGACAGGACGGCGACGAGATGGCCCCAGTTCTTCATGCCGGAGTAGTGCACGGTGAGCGTCGAGTCGCCGAACGTCTCGTGCGGACCGCCCGTGATGCGTACGCCGCGCACGACCTTCCCCGACGGGCCGATCCTCGTCGTACCCGGCAGCGAGACGGTCACGCGCCTGGTCGGAGGCAGTCCCGCGAACGACGTCAACTTGCCGTCCCACGGATCGTGTGCGAGCTGCACGCCCGTGCCGGCGCTGCCGCTCCCCTTCAGGTACGTGTCGAACCACTTGACCGCGAGGCCGAGGTACGTCGGCGTCTCCGCCGGTGGGTTCGGCGCCGGCACGTGGCCGACGTCGCCGAGGTACAGCTCCTTCGGACCGGCGAGCTCCCTGTACGCCGTCTCCGCCTGGTCGATGTCGAAGAGAAAGTCGTGGCGACCCTGCACGAGCAGCGTCGGCACGGAGATGGATGGAAGCTGCGCGAGCGGCGAACGTGCGGCGGCCGCTGCGGCTGCTGCCGGCGTGACCGTCCCCTGCGCGAGCGTCGCCGAGGCGGCGAGCAGGTCCGGGTCCCAGCGCGACGCGGGCGTGAGCGCGGCGAGGAGCGCGACGAGCTCCGTCTTCGCGACGCCCTCCGGGGCGAGCGCGGTCTGCAAGTTCGTCCACGTGATCACCGGAACGATCGCCTTGAAGGGAACGCCCGCGGCGGTCGCGTTCCATACGGCTCCGCCGCCGAGTGAGATGCCGAGCGCTCCGATCTCGGTGTCGGACACCTCCGGTCGCGCCGCGAGCCAGGTGTAGAGATCCTGCGCGTCCTGGTTCTCTCGCGGGCCGTCGAGCCCGAACTGGCCGCCGGACGCACCGGTGCCGCGTGCGTCGCACTCGAGCGACACGTAACCGGCGGGCGCCAACGCACCGGTCGCGATCGGCTCCATGTCGGTATGGGAGCCGCCGAGGCCGTGGAAGAGGATGACGGCGGGCCAGCCGCCGGTTGGGGGCGTGCCGTCCGGCTCGACGATCGAGCAGGCGAGCGGGACGCCGTCGGAGGCGGTGATCGTGACCGGTTGCGGCGTCGCGACGCCGATGAGCGCGGCAAGAAGGAGAGTGACCACCCCCGTAGCCTACGATCACGCTCTATGGATGGGAGAGCCGTGGGCGTTTTCGACTCCGGAGTGGGCGGCCTGACCGTCCTCCACGAGTGCCTCGTCACCTTGCCGCATGAGGACTTCGTCTATCTCGGCGACCATGCGCGGCTGCCGTACGGCCCGCGGCCGCTCGCGCAGCTGCGTGGGTTCGCGCGCGAGATCGGCGCGTTTCTCGAGGCGCAGGACGTCAAGCTGATCGTCGTCGCCTGCAACAGCGCGACGTCGGCTGCGATGCCGCAGCTCCAGTCCGAGCTGTCGGTGCCGGTCATCGGCGTGATCGCGCCCGAGGCGCGCGCGGCGGTGCAGGCGACACGCAACCGTCGCGTCGGCCTGCTCGCGACGCAGGCGACGGTCGACGCCGGCCGCTACGGCGACCTCGTGCGTGCGCTCGACGCCGGCGTCGAGCTGCATTCGGTCGCGTGCGCGCGGCTCGTTCCGCTGATCGAGAGCGACGATCCATACGGCGACGAGACCGAGGAGGCGGTGCGCGAGTGCACGGCGCCGCTGAAGGATGCGGGTGTCGACACAGTGATCCTCGGGTGCACGCACTATCCGCTCATCCGGCCGCTGTTTCAGCGCGTCTTCGGTCGCGACGTGACGCTCGTCTTCTCGGCCGAGGAAACCGCACGCGAGGTGTCCGACACGCTCGCGCGCAAGCGGATCGAGAACGACGCAGCGCGCACGGGCGTGTACCGGTTCCTCACCACCGGCGATCCCGCGGCGTTCCGCGAGATGGGACGCCGCTTCCTCCAGCTCCCGATCGCCGACGTCGAGCACGTCGCCGTGTCGCGCCTCGAGGGGGCGGCGGCGTGAGTCGCGCGGACGGAAGGAAGACGGACGAGCTGCGCTTTCTCACGTTCGAGCCCGACTATCTCGAGCAGCCGCACGGCTCCGTGCTCGTCACGCAGGGCAAGACGATCGTCCTCTGCACCGCGATGATCCAGGAGGAGGTGCCGCGCTGGCTCCGCAACCAGGGGCGCGGCTGGATCACGGCCGAGTACTCGTTGCTGCCGGCTTCGACCGGAGACCGCGTCGAGCGTGAGGCCTCGCGCGGGAAGCAGCAGGGACGGACGGTGGAGATCCAGCGGCTCATCGGCCGCGCAATGCGTTCAGTCGCGGATTTCCGCGCGCTCGGCGAGCGCACGATGTGGCTCGACTGCGACGTCCTGCAGGCCGACGGTGGCACCCGCTGCGCCGCGATCTGCGGCGCATACGTCGCGGGCCGCCGCGCGCTTGACCGCTTCGGGCTCTCCCGCGCGTTCGCGGACTCCGTCGCCGCCGTCTCGGTCGGCGTCGTCGAAGGCGTGCCGATGCTCGACCTCGACTACTCGGAGGACTCGAACGCGGACACGGACATGAACGTCGTCATGACCGGCGACGGCCGGTTGATCGAGGTGCAGGCGACGGCGGAGAAGGATCCGTTCACACGGGAGCGGCTCGACGAGCTGCTCGAGCTTGCAACGGCCGGAATCGCCGAGATCGGCGAGCGCCAGGCGGAGGCCACGGCTGTCGCCCTTCCTTAGCGCCATCGCCGCGCTCAGCTGGCCGCACGTGCTCCTGCGACTCTCCGTCGCGGCCGGGCTCGGCGGGGCGATCGGCTTCGAGCGCGAGCTGCGCGAGCGGCAGGCCGGCCTGCGCACGCACCTCGTCGTCGCCCTTGGGGCGGCGCTCTTCACGCTCGTTTCCGCCTACGGCTTCCGCGACGTGCTCGAGCAGGGGCAGGTGGTTGCCGACCCGACGCGGATAGCCGCGCAGATCGTCAGCGGGATCGGCTTCCTCGGTGCCGGCGCGATCATCCGGCAGGGTCTCTCTGTCCGGGGACTGACGACGGCGGCGACGCTCTGGCTCGTGGCCGCCATCGGGATGGCGTCCGGCGCCGGCTACTACGACGGCGCCCTCATCGCGACGCTCGGCGCGCTGTTCACGCTCGGCCCGCTCCGCATCCTCGCCTACCGCGTGATCCGCCAGTACCGGGCCGAGATCGACCGCCTGCTCGTCGAGATTCCGGCAGGTGGGAGCCCCGCTCCGCTCCTCGAAGCGGTGGAGCGGCAAGGCGGCCGCGTCGTCTCGCTCGAGATCGAGCAGGAGGGCGACCGGCGCTCGGTAGCGATGCTCATCGAGCTGCTCGGCGCGACGGCTCCCGCGATCGTGGCCGGCGTCGCGGAGATCGACGGCGTCCTCGAGGTGCGATGGACGGAATAAGGGCGATCCTGTGCTCGCGGAACGCGCACAAGGCGCGCGAGCTGGAGCGGTTGCTCCCGGGCTGGACGATCGAGCCGCTCGATGCAGAAGGATGGCCCGAGGAGACCGGCACGGCGTATGTCGAGAACGCGCGCGCGAAAGCGCAGTTCGGGCGCGAGATGCTCGGGCCCGACCGCACGTACGTCGGCGAGGACTCGGGCCTCGAGGTCGCCGCGCTCGGTGGCCGTCCGGGTATCGAGTCTGCGCGGTACGCACCCGAGGGCGCGCCTGCGATCGCGAAGCTGCTCGCGGAGCTCGACGGCGTCGACGAGCGCGCGGCTCGATACGTGTCGGAGCTCGTCTGTCTGATGCCGGACGGCGAGGTGCGCGGGACCGGCACGCTCGAGGGACGGATCGCCGGCGAGTCACGTGGCGCCGAGGGGTTCGGCTATGACCCGGTGTTCGTCCCCGGCGGCGCGGCACGCACCGTGGCCGAGCTCGGCAACGCCTGGAAGGAGCGCAACTCGCATCGCGCCCGTGCGGCGCGCGCGCTGCTCGCGGCGCTCGGCGCGACGTTCGTCCTCGTCGCTGCCGGCTGTGGCGGCATGGACAGAGACACGAAGAAGGTGCTGCGTGCCTTCTTCGCCGGCGCTCCGATCGTGCGCGCGCTCGGCGAGCGCTTCCCACACAAGCCCGGCACGCTCCCGTGTGTGCTGCACGACAAGGGTGTGACGCTGCAGGCGACGTGCGCGACCGACATCTCCCTCGTTCAACCCGCGCGCGCGGTCGTGACGCTCACCGAAGCCTGGAACCACGGTGCGAAGGCGCACACGTGGTTCTTCTTCATCCGCCGCGACGGCACGGTGCAGTCAGTGATTCAAGAAGGCGCTCCTGCGCCGCGCCGCTGAGTGGTCCACCAGTTCAGCTCGGCGCCGAGGACGATGACGTTCGCCATCACGTACAGCCAGATGAGGAGGATGGCCGGGCCGCCGAGCACGCGCAGCGTGACGTTCACGTCCGCGAGGCGGATGAAGATCGGCAGCACCTGGAACGACGCCTCGAGGATGATGGCTCCCATGACGGAGCCGGGCAGCACCTCGCGCACGGTGAGCGACGCGTTCGGAAGCAGCCGGTAGACGGCGAGGAGGAACAGGAAGACGCCGAGGAGCGATACCGCCACGGACAGCGTGTACGCAATGACGGCGTCGCCGACGAATCCCGGTGCGTAGCGCTTGAGGACCTCGACGCCGAGCGCGCCTACGACGAGGCTCGAGAACAACGTGACGAGCACGCTCGCCATCAGCGCCGCCGCCACGGTCTTGCCGCGCAGGAACGGACGGTTCGGCCGTCCGTACACGATGTTGAATGCCGACTCGAGCGCGCTGAACAGCGAGAGCGACGACCAGAGCAGGCCGACGCCGCCGATGATGCCGAGCGTCGCGGCGTTTTCCTGCACCCTGCGAACGAGCGTCAGGATGCTCTGCAGCGAACTGCCGGGGAACGCGCGCTTCAGCTCCCGCACGAGGAAGTCGGAGGCGTCGGCGCGATGGGCGAGGCCGAGCAGCGAGAGCGAGAGGAAGATGAGGGGGACGAACGACAGCAGCGCGAAGTAGGCCACCATCGCGGCCAGATGGGTGCCGCGGTCGGCGAAGAACTTCGCGAAGAGCGCCCGCTTCCTGAGTCGCATCGGCTCAGTTTGGCACCGTGCTAGCCTCGACCACCGATGGACGCGGCCCAGGCACTCGCCGATCTGACCGAGATCTCCTCGCAGGTGGAGGCCGCCGTGCTGTTCGACGAGACCGGCGAGGTGACCGGTTCCACACTTTCGGGCCAGCAGGACGCCGCGGCGCTCGCTCGCGCCGCCGGCGAGCTGCTGGCGCGCGCGGCGTCGTTCGGTGACGGCGGCGAGGTCACGCAGGTCGAGGCTTCGACGCCGACCGGCAGCGTGTTCGTCGTCCGCGAGGGGTCGCGCCGGATTGCGGCCACCACGGCCGCGGACCCGACGACCGGCCTCGTCTTCTACGACCTCAAGAGCTGCCTGCGTGACAGCGCGCCGGAGGCAAAGCCGCGACGCAAGCGCGCACCGAAGAAGGACGACGATGAAACGTAAGGCGCTCGGCCTCTTCGGGTTCGGGACGGGGCTCTTTGCGGGCAGCGTCCTCTACCGGCGGACGCTCGCGCGCCGCCGCGAACGCGTGGATGTCTACTTCGACGACGGATCGATGATCACGTTCGACGACGGGTCGCCGGAGGCGGACGCGCTTCTCCCGATCGCGCGCGACGCCCTTTCGGCAGCCAAGCACTCGTGAACGACGCGGAGCTCCGCTCGGCGCTCGTCGAGCACGCGTACCTCGAGGGCGATTTCGTCCTCCGCTCCGGCCGTCGGTCGAAGTACTACCTCGACAAGTACCGCTTCGAGACCAGGCCCGACATCCTGCGGGCGCTCGGAAAGCGGATCGCCGCCGAGGTCGAGGCGCACGCGCCGGATGCGACACGCCTCGCGGCGCCCGAGCTGGGCGCGGTCGCGCTCGCGGCTGCCGCATCGCTCGAATCGGGCTTGCCGTTCGTCATCGTCCGCAAGGCGGCGAAGGAATACGGCACCGGCAACCGTCTCGAGGGACCGTACGAGGAGGGCGAGTGCTTGTGCCTCGTGGAGGACGTCGTCACCTCCGGTGGCGCACTCCTCGACTCGGTCGACGCGCTGCGCGACGCGGGCCTCCTCGTGCAGACCGCGGTGTGCGTCGTCGACCGCGAAGAAGGCGGTGCGGATGCTCTTGCACGCCGCGCCGTGCGGCTGCGCCCTATCTTTCGGGCAGGAGAGCTCTTGGCAGAGGCGAAAAGCCCCGCAAAACCGCTTGGTTGAGCGGGACCGGGACCCCTGGTAGGGTCACTCAGGCGCGTAGAACCGATCAACGACAGGAGGAGAGGCACGTGACCAAGCAGGAGTTTGTGAACGAGGTCGCGAGGCGTAGCCAGCTGACGGCGCGCGATGCAGGCAAGGCGGTCGACGCGTTCCTCGAGACGATCACGGACACGCTGAAGAGCGGGGGCGACGTTGCCTTCACCGGTTTCGGCAAGTTCTCGAGCCAGCATCGTGCGGCTCGCACCGGCGTCAATCCCCGGAACCCGACCGAGAAGGTGCACATCCCGGCCGCGCAGGTTCCGAAGTTCTCGGCCGGCAGTGCGCTCAAGGCCGCCGTCAAGGGCGGCAGCGGCAGCTAGTCAGCCCGGGCACGTCTCCTCCGAGGATCTGTGAAGGGCCGCGAAAGCGGCCCTTCACGCATTCCGAGGCCCTCAGTACATTGGGCTCAGGTGTCTCGTGTTGCCGTGACGCACTTCGCAGACCGCATCGCCGAGGCGGTCGAGCGCAAGCGGAGCCAGGTGGTCGTCGGCCTCGACCCGGTTCTCGACCAGCTGCCGGTCGAGCTGCGCGGGGAGACCATGCTCCCGCGCGAGCACGCCGCGGCCGCATGCGCGCGCTTCTGCTGCGGGATCATCGACGCAGTCGCTCCCTACGCGGTGGCGGTGAAGCCGCAGCTCGCGTTCTTCGAGGCGCTCGGAGCCGACGGCATGCGCGCGCTCGAGGACGTCTGCGACTACGCACGCGCGGCGGAGCTGCTCGTGATCGCAGACGCGAAGCGCGGCGACATCGGCTCGACCGCGCGTGCGTATGCGGCGGCGTTCGTCGAGCCGCGCGGCGATGCACCGCCGCTCGCCGACGCGGTGACGGTGAATCCGTATCTGGGCCGCGACGCGCTCGAGCCGTTCCTGGCCGCGTGCCGCCGTGAAGGCGCCGGGCTCTTCTGCCTCGTGAAGACGTCGAATGCGGGCGGCGCCGACGTGCAGGACGTGCGGCTCTCGGATGGGACGTTGCTGTGGCAGCACGTCGCCGGGCTCGTGGGCGAATGGGGCGAGGACCTCCTCGGCGAAGGTGGCCTGTCGGCCGTCGGCGCAGTCGTGGGCGCCACGTTCCCGCGCGAGGTCGCGGAGGCGCGCCGTCTGCTCCCGCGGGCCGTTCTGCTGCTTCCCGGCGTCGGAGCACAGGGAGGGAAGCCCTCCGATCTCGCTCCGGCGTTCACGAGCGGCCCTGCCAGCGCGCTCGTCTCGGCCTCCCGGTCGATCCTCTACGCCTCCCGGAACGTGACCGACGACTGGCGCGGGGCGGCCGGCGGCGCGGCTGCGCGGCTCGCGCACGACGTCTGGGCGGCGTCCGCCTGGTGAGGCAGTACGCGGCACCGGCGGCGTCACTTCTCGCGGTGACCGCGGCGGTGCTTGCCATCCACTACGGGCTCCAGCAGCATTCGCCGGCTGCTACGCCGGCGGTGACACAGACGGTCCCGGCCCGGCCGCGGGTCAAGCGCACGGCCGCCTTCACGCGTGTCTACATCGTGCAGCGCGGCGACAGCTTCTCGGTCATCGCGGCGAAGACGCACACGAGCGTTGCCCGCCTCGAGCAGCTCAACCCGGGGGTTAGCCCGACCGCTCTGCGGGTCGGCCAGCGGCTCAAGGTGAAGTAGCCTTCCGCCGGCACGCGCCGGGGATCGCTCGTCCTCGTGCTCGCGCTGGGCGTTGCAGGATCGGCTCGCGCTGCTCCTCCGAGCGTCGACGCACGCGTCTACACGGTCGTCAATGCGTCGAACGGACGGTCCTCGCGTCCTCGAACGCGCACGAACAGTTGCCGATCGCGAGCATCACGAAGCTGATGACCGTGATCGTCGCGCTCCAGCACCTGCGGTCGGACGACGACGTGACCGTGACGGCGAAGGCGGCGCGCGTCGGCGAGGAGCGCATCCCGCTACGTGCGGGGCAGGTGCTGCCGCCGACGCTCTTGCCGCCGGCGCGTCCGGCGACGACGTGCCGCTCTTCGGTATGGGCGCACGTCGTTGTGCGCTTGTCGCGACCCGGCCGTTCGTGCGCGTCGTCCCCGCCGGCCGGTCGGTGGTCGAGCGCGTGGTCGCGCCCTCGGCGGTGACTCTCCCCGTCCATCGCGGCCGGCAGCTCGGCCGTGTCACGGTCTGGGCCGGCGGCAACCTCCTCGGATCGAGGCCGTTGCTCGCTGCGCGCTCCGTTTCTCGGCCCGGGCTCGGCGGGCGTCTACGCTGGTATGCGACGCGAACCGTGAAAGACCTCTGGGGCCTCATCCCGTGATCGTCACCGTCACCCTCAACGCAGCCGTCGACCGCACGCTCACCGTGCCGAACGTGCAGCTCGGGCACCGTCACCGTGCGAGCGCGAGCTTCACGTCGGCCGGAGGCAAGGGCATCAACGTCGCGCGCGCGCTGAAGACGCTCGAGACGCCGGTGATCGCCACCGGCCTCGCAGGCGGCCGCACCGGCGAGCGGATCGTGGAAGAGCTCGCCCTCGAGGCGATCCTCAACGACTTCGTTCGCATCACCGACGAGTCGCGCACGTCGACCGCCGTCGTCGATCCGACCGGCGGGTCGATGACCGAAATCTACGAGTGGGGCCCTGCGGTGCGGGCCGAGGAGCTGGACATGCTGCTCGACAAGCTGCGCTACCTCTCGCGCGTCGCGTCGTTCGTCGTCTTCTCCGGCTCGCTGCCGCGCGACGTCGACGACGATTTCTATGCGGAGGCGATCCGTGAGCTGAACCGTCGTGGCGTGCCGAGCGTCGTCGACACCGAGGGCGAGCCGTTGCGGGTTGCCGTCGAGGCCGAGCCGTTCCTCGTCTCGCCGAACCAGCGCGAGGCGGAGAGCCTCGTGGGGCAGGAGTTCTCCGACGACGCCGACTTCCTCATGGCCCTCGACACGATCGCCGATCTCGGGGCGCGGAACGTGATCATCACGCAGGAGACCTCGTGCTTCGCGCTCGTGCGCGAGGAGCGCACGCTGCGCCGGCTGCGTGCGTCGATCGAGCGCGTCGAGCCGATCGCGTCCGTCGGCGCCGGCGACGTCTTGCTGGCCGGCTTCCTCGCCGCCCGCTTCAACGACCAGCCGGTCGAGGATGCGCTGCGCAGCGCGGTCGGCTGCGCCGCTGCGTCCGTGCTCGAGGTAGGTGCGGGCCGGTTCGACCCGCGCGAGGCGAGCCGTCTCGCGGCCGACGTCCAGCTCGAAGAGCTAGCGCCAGTCTCCGCTTGACACGTCCATGTTGGACGTGAGGCGCCGCACGTCAGTGCCATCGGCCGCCACCGTGTAGAGGTCGAACGTCGGCGCGCCCTTCGGCTTCGCGGCGACGAGGAAATGTGTCCCGTCGGGTGACCAGGCGACGCTTCCGACCTGTGCGAACGGGAGCGCGACCTTCGACCCGTTCACGATGACGGTCGCGCCGACGAGGTATGCGAGGCGGCCGTCCGCAGACCACGCAGGCTCGGTGAGACCGCCCCCGATCGCGCCCACCTGGCGGCGGGCGGTGCCGTCGGGCAACGCGGTCCACACGGTCGTCGGAGCCGTTCCCCCGTTGGCATAGGCGATTCGCGCCGGTCCCCACGCGAGCGTCCACGCCGGGACGTGGAGATCCGTCGGCGTCCCGCCGCCGGCGGCGATCAGCATCGCGTCGGGCGCCGTGTCGCAGCCTGAGTGGACGTACATGATCTGCATTCCGTCCGGCGACCAGCTCGCGGGACCGTCGAACGTGCAGTCGGGCGGCGACGTCAACGTCGTCGCCGCTGAACCGTCGACACCGATCGTGCGGAGCGATTCCGGGCAACCCTTGCAGCTCAGCCCCGTGTACGGCGATTCGCCGAACGCGATGCGCGTCCCGTCAGGGGAGATGCTTGGCTCCACCTGGTTCGCCTGGACGTCCGTGATGCGCCGCAGCCCGGTGCCGTCCGGAGAGACGGAATAGAGATTGTCGAACGGCTCCGCGCAGTGGCTCTGGTACACGATCGACCGCGTGTGGTGGACGGGTTGCAAGAACGCGATCGCGGCTGCCGGACCGCCGTCGTCGTCGCAGCCGATGACGTGCGTGTAGACGTGCGTGTCGTCGCGGACGGCGAACGTCGTCCCCATCGCGATGGTGTTGAGCCCGAGTGACGTCGGTGCGCTCGTGAAGACGACGCCGGTCGGCGTCCAGATCGGCTCCGCAAAGCGATCGGCCACGACCTCGGATGAAACGAGACGGCCAGACCTCGTGTGCACCTCGGCACGATGACCCTTGATCGACGCGAGCTTCGTTCCGTCGGGAGACCACGCGGCGGACGTCGCATCGACGGAGAAGCGCTCCTTGCCGTCGTCGCCGACGACGTGGACGCGACCGTCGTACGCGCCGGTGGCGAAGAGGCCCGTTGCCGACCAGCCGGCCGGGTTGCCTCCGCTCGAGATGTTCCACGCGTGCTTCCCCGCCGGTGTGAACGCGTCGACGGCGCCGCCGCTCGTCTCCAGGGTGACGAGCCGGCCGTCGGGCGACCACGCCGGCCAAAAGAGCGACTTCGCGCGCACGAGTGCCCGCGGCGCGGCTTCGGGCCTGGTGAGCCAGAGCGTCTGCAGAGGACGGTTGGTCCCGCCGGTCGTGTAGACGAGCGTCCGGCTGTCCGGCGACCATGCCAGCTCGGGCGTGTACTGCGAGGGGAAGCCCATCGCGGACACGAGTCGCAGACCGCGGCCGTTCACGGCGATCGTCCAGATGCCGCCGCCGTATCGGTCGCTCACAAACGCGACGAGCATGCCGTTCGGCGAGACGACGGGGTTCGTCTCCTGCCAGGGGCTGTGCGTGAGGTTCACCACGCGGCCGTTCCAGTCAGCGCGATAGACGTCTCCCGACACGGCGGGCGCGCGGTCGGCCGAGAACACGATGAGCGGGGCGGTGGTGCTGTGCGCGCCGCCTCCTGCCAGCGCCGCCGCGGCGACCGCTGCGGCGAGCGCCTTCACGGCGCGAGCATGATGGCGCGGATGCGCCCGCGACCGGCGACGTTCTCGGCCCACGCGATGCGGCCGCCGGCGATCGAGAGGCCGATGGGCGTGCCCGCCGCCTTCGCGACCGTGCGGATGCGTCTGGTGTGGACGTCGATGGCGCGAATGGAGCGTCCGACGCGGAACACGATTGCGCTCGTGCCGGCCGACAGCGCCGGCGACGCGCCGAGCGGCAGCCGCAGCGTGCCGAGCGGCCTGCCCGTCTGGAGGGCATACCAGCCGAGGATGAGCCTGCCGCCCGACCGGCCGAGCACCGCGAGGACCGTGCTCGACAGCCCGATCGCGAGCGGCGCCGCCTCGGGCGAGACGCTCAGGACGAGCGAGCCGGTGTTGACGTCGCGCACCTCGACCGGAACGTTGCGCGACGCGAGCGGGTGCCCGTCCACGGTCGACGCGCCGATTGCCGGGACGTATGCCACGTCGTTCCCTGACGCCGCCACGGCCACGGCTGCCGGCGCGCCCTTGATGCGCGTCGGAGGCTTGCGGCCGACGATCCGGTAGATGCCTCCGCCCGGCGCCACCATCAGCTCGCACGCGCCCGGCTCCGTCGGCGTCGACAGGCAAGCGACCTGATCCTTGTATGCCACCTCCGCGACCGCGTAGACGAGCGTTTCGCCGCTACCGGCGACGCCGCCGAGCCACAGGCCGGCCCCGTGGCTCGCATGCGCGACCTCCTGGAAGCGACGTTCCCTGGGATCGGAGACCGTGGCGCCGAGCACGTAATCGAACCTCACTGCCCGTGCGGCGGATTCGTGCAGCGTCCACAGGAGCGCCGGGGAGCCGCCGTTGCCGGCGACTGCCAGGCTGACGGGCGAGCGGGCCGGGACCTGCCAGCCGCAGGTGACGTTGTGGTACGCAGCTCCCTCGCGGGGGAGCGGCTGCCGCGCGCTTCCGAGCTGCCAGAGCCACACCTCGTTGCAGCCCTTCGAGGCTTTGGGGGCGAACCATGCGACGAGGCCGCCGTCCTGTGCGAACGCGGCGATCGTCCGGCCGGCCGGGCTCGTGTAGAGCGTCTCCACCTGCCCAGCGCGGCTCCCCGTATGGAGGATCGAGGCCGCAAGTGCGAGCGCGCCGAGCAGCATGCGCATCGCCTGCACGGTAGCCCCCTCGTGTTAGGAGGGTGAAAAGAGGTAGTCCGCGCAGGTTGGTACCCTTGCCTTCTTGAGCGTCGACCTCCGTCCCGACGAGCTGCAGCGGCTGCTCGAGCTGGACCGGAAGTTCGCCCGCGAAGGCTTGACGTTTGACGACGTCCTCCTCGTCCCGGCCGAGTCATCGGTGCTGCCGAACGAGGTCTCGACCCGCACGCAGCTCACCCGCTCGATCGAGCTCAGCATTCCCATCGTCTCGGCGGCCATGGACACCGTCACGGAGGCCCGGCTCGCGATCGCGCTCGCCCGTGAGGGCGGCCTCGGCGTCGTCCATCGCAACCTCTCCATCGCCGAACAGGTGGCGGAGGTCGACAAGGTGAAGCGCTCCGAGGCCGGGATGATCGTCGAGCCCGTGACGCTGCCTCCGGGCGCGCTCGTGCGCGAGGCGCTCGAGCTGATGGCGCACTACAAGGTCTCCGGCGTCCCGATCACCGACGCCGCCGGCGTCCTCGTCGGGATCCTCACCAATCGCGACCTGCGCTTCGAGGACGACATCGAGCAGCCGGTCTCGGCGCTCATGACCGCGCGCAACCTCGTCACCGCTCCGGTGGGGACGACGCTCGCCGAGGCGGAGGCGATCCTCCACCGCCACAAGATCGAGAAGCTCCCCGTCGTCGACTCCGACGGCCGGCTGCGCGGGCTCATCACCGTCAAGGACATCCAGAAGAAGGTCCTGTTCCCGCACGCGACGAAGGACGAGCGCGGCCGGCTGCGCGTCGGCGCCGCCGTCGGCGTCGGACCGGACGCACTCGAGCGCGCGCAGGCGCTGGCTGCCGCGGGCGCCGACGTGCTCGTCGTCGACACCGCGCACGGCCATTCGGTCGGCGTGATCGAGATGGTGCGCAGGATCAAGGACGCGGTCGCGGTCGACGTGATCGCCGGGAACATCTCGACCGCCGAAGGGGCGGAAGCACTCGCAGCCGCCGGCGCCGACGCGGTGAAGGCCGGCCAAGGCCCGGGATCCATCTGCTCGACGCGCATCGTCGCCGGCGTCGGGGTCCCGCAGATCACGGCGGTCTACGAAGCTGCGCAAGCGGTCGACGTGCCGATCATCGCCGACGGCGGAATCACCTCCTCCGGCGACATTGCGAAGGCGATCGCGGCCGGAGCCGGCGCCGTGATGCTCGGCTCGATGCTCGCCGGCACAGACGAGGCTCCCGGCGAGGTCATCGTCCACCAGGGCGAGCGCTTCAAGGAGTACCGGGGCATGGGCTCGCTCGGCGCCATGAAGGCGCGCGGTTTCTCGAAGGACCGCTACTTCCAGAACGACGTCGAGGACGTGGACAAGCTCGTGCCCGAGGGGATCGAAGGTCGCGTCCCGTACAAGGGGCCGTTGGCGCCGATCGTCTTCCAACTCGTCGGGGGCGTTCGCCAGGCGATGGGGTACTGCGGCGCCGCGACACTCGACGACCTCAGAGCGGCGCAGTTCGTCCGCATCACCGGAGCCGGCCTGCGCGAGTCGCATCCGCATGACGTGACGATCACGAAAGAGGCGCCGAACTATCGCCGCTGAGCCGTCGAACGTCGTCCAGCTTCCGGCCGCGGAGGACCGGCCGGTGCTGGTGGTCGACCTCGGCGGCCAGTACTCCCAGCTGATTGCACGGCGTGTGCGCGAGTGCCGCGTGTATTCCGAGCTCGTCGGGCACACCATCACGCCCGAGGCGGTGTGCGCGCGCAATCCCTACGCGATCATCCTCAGCGGCGGGCCAGCCTCGGTGTACGCAGAGAACGCGCCGCACGTCGATCCGCGCATCTTCGAGCTCGGCATTCCAACGCTCGGCATCTGTTACGGCGCGCAGCTGCTGGCGCTCGACCTCGGCGGCCGTGTCGATCGCACGGGTGTATCGGAGTTCGGCAAGACGGATCTGCACGTGCAGGAGTCGCGACTGCTGAAGGACACTCCAGCCGAGCAAACCGTCTGGATGTCGCACCGCGACACGGTGGTCGAGGCGCCGGAGGGCGCGACCGTGGTCGCGAGCTCGCCGGCGACGCCGGTCGCGGCGTTCGAGTCGCGGGAGCGGGCGCTGTACGGCGTGCAGTTCCATCCCGAGGTCGTGCACACGCCGCACGGCATGGACGTGCTGAAGAACTTCCTGTATGAGATCGCCGGCGCGCCTCCGGCGTGGACGCCTGCTGCCGTGATCGAGGAACAGGTCGAGCGCATCCGGAGACAGGTCGGCTCCGAGCGCGTCCTGTGCGCGCTCTCCGGCGGCGTCGACTCCGCCGTCGCGGCATTGCTCGTGTACAAGGCGGTCGGCGACCAGCTCACCTGCGTGTTCGTCGACCACGGGATGCTGCGCAGGGACGAGGCGGAGCAGGTGGTGGAGATGTTCGGCGAGCACTTCCGCGTGCCACTTGTGCACGTGCAGGCGCAGGACCGGTTTCTCCAGCTGCTCGCCGGCGTCGAGGATCCGGAGCAGAAACGCAAGATCATCGGGCGTGAGTTCATCCGCGTGTTCGAGGAGGAGGCGCGCAAGCTCGGCAATGTCAACTGGCTCGTGCAGGGGACGCTGTACAGCGATGTGATCGAGTCGGGCGGCACCGAGGGCGTCGCCGCGACGATCAAGTCGCACCACAACGTCGGCGGCCTGCCGGACGACATGAAGATGCGCCTCGTCGAGCCGCTGCGACTGCTCTTCAAGGACGAGGTGCGGCGAGTCGGCGAAGAGCTGGGCATGCCGGAGCGAATGGTGTGGCGGCAGCCGTTCCCCGGCCCCGGCCTCGCGATCCGCATCATCGGCGACGTCACAGCGGAACGGCTCGAGATCCTTCGCGAGGCGGACGCGATCTTGCAGGAGGAGGTGCGCCGCGTCGGCATGTATCGCGAGCTGTGGCAGTCGTTCGCGGTGCTCCCCGCCATCCGCTCGGTCGGTGTGCAGGGGGACGAGCGCACCTACGGCTACCCGATCGTGCTGCGCGCGGTGACGAGCGACGATGCGATGACGGCGGACTGGGCGCGGCTTCCGTACGACCTGATCGAGGCCATCTCGAGTCGGATCGTGAACGAGATCCCGGGAGTGAACCGGGTCGTGCTCGACGTGACGTCGAAGCCGCCCGCAACGATCGAGTGGGAATAGTCGGGGAAGCCCGCTAAGTTTCCGTGCCTTGCCCCCGCGGATCGACCACGTCGTCATAGCAGTCACCGACTACGAGCGCTCCAATCGCTTCTACGCCGACGTGCTCGGGGTCGAGGTGGAGGAGATCTCCCGGGGCCGCTACGCCTACCGCCTGGCGGACGGCCAGCAGCTGAACGTCCACGGCCCGGGCGCGAGCCCGGTGCCGCGCGCGGCCGATCCGGTCAAGCCCGGCAACAGCGACCTCTGCTTCCGCTGGGACGGCACGGCGGAGGAAGCGGTCGCGCATCTCCTCTCCCGCGGCGTTGAGGTCGAGCTCGGCCCGGCGGCCCGCACGGGCGGGAGCGGCCGAGGCACCAGCGTGTACTTCCGCGACCCGGACGGCACGCTGCTCGAGCTGATCTCGTACCGTTAGCAGCGTGGACTTGCGAGACATCCTCAAGCGGCGCCGCATGGTGCGCCACTACACGCGCGAGGCGATTCCGCGCGAGACACTCGAGCGGATCGTCGCCACGGTTCGCCGCGCGCCCAGCGCCGGCTTCAGCCAGGGACAGCGGCTGCTCGTCGTCGACGACCAGGGCCTGCTCGCCGATCTGGCGGCGCTTGCCGGCAACGACGACCCCGAAGTCGAGCCGTGGTTCCCGAGCGCGCCGGCGCACGTGCTCGTCCTCACGCGAGAAGCCGACTATCACGAGCGCTACCGGAGCGACGACAAGCTCCAGGAGGGCGAGGAGATCGAGTGGCCCGTCCCATTCTGGTACGTCGACGCCGGCGCAACGCTCATGCTCGTGCTTCTCACCGCGGTCGACGAGGGCCTCTCGGCCGGCGTCTACGGCGTGCCCGTCGAGCAGGATCCTGCCTGGCGCGCATTGCTGAGCATCCCGGACGAGCTGCGCATCATCGCCGGGGTCACCATCGGGCGCGGTGCCCCCGATCCCCTCTGGAGCAGGAAGACCAGCCGCGCGACGCAACGGCGCCGTGCGCTCGACGAGCTCGTCAAGTGGAACACCTGGAGCTCGTAGCGCGTCTCGCCGGGGCGCGGATCGGCGCCACGTTCAACCAGTACGCCGCCTCGGAGTTGCGGCGTGAGCGGCTCGGCGCCTACCTGGCCGCCCGGGAGGGAGCGGAGACGATCCTCGTCGGCGAGGCGGCCGGTTACCGCGGCGCCCGGATCAGCGGTCTCGCGTTCACCTCGGAGCGGCAATTGACCGGGTCAGGCCCGGCCGAGGCCTCCGCGACGATCGTGCACCGAGTGCTGGCCGAGCTCGGCCTCGAGGAGGGGGTGCTGCTCTGGAACGCCGTCCCGACCCATCCCGGCACGACGCACTCGAACCGCAGGCCGACGCGAGCCGAGGTGGCCGCCGCGAAGCCGTTCCTCGCCGAGCTCGCCCGGGGCCGGCGGGTCGTGGCTGTCGGCCGGGTCGCCGCAGAGGCCCTGGATGCCCCCTCCATCCGGCACCCGAGCCACGGCGGCGCCCAGGCATTCGCCGAGGGATTGCGGGCGGCTTTCGCTACAATCCCGCCCCGGCGCGTCACCCGCGCCCTTTTCCTATGAGAACGTATTCAGCCAAGCCGGGAGAGATCACGCGTGAGTGGTATCTCGTCGACGCCCAGGGCAAGACGCTGGGGCGGCTCGCCACGCAGATCGCGGACACGCTGCGCGGCAAGCGCAAGCCGCAGTTCACGCCGCACGTCGACACGGGCGACTTCGTCATCGTCGTGAACGCGGAGAAGATCGCGGTCACCGGCAACAAGCTCGACCAGAAGAAGTACTACCGCCACTCCGGGTATCCGGGCGGCTTGAAGCAGCGGACGCTGCGCGAGCAGCTCGACCGGCGCCCGACCGAAGTGCTCCGTGTCGCCGTCCGCGGCATGCTGCCGAAGAACCGCCTTGCGCGGCAGCAGATCACGAAGCTGAAGATCTATGCAGGCCCGGAGCATCCGCACGGCCCGCAGAACCCAAAGCCTTTGGAACTGGAGAGCTAAGTGGCCCAACTCGCTCAGTACCGCGGTACCGGCAAGCGCAAGACCTCGGTCGCACGCGTCATCCTCCGGCCCGGCGACGGCGCCACGTGGGTGAACGGCCGGACGCTGGATGAGTACTTCCCGCGCTCCGTCTGGCGCTCACTCGCGACGGCGCCGCTTCGCACCGCGGGCCTCGAGGGCCAGTACGACCTGCGCGTCCGCGTCCACGGAGGCGGCCTCACCGGCCAGGCCGGCGCGGTGCGGCACGGCGTCGCCCGGGCGCTCGTCGACCTGAATCCGGAGCTCCGCGTCCCGCTCAAGCGCGAGGGCTACCTCACGAGGGATGCCCGCCAGGTCGAGCGTAAGAAGGCCGGACTGCACAAGGCCCGCAAGGCGCCGCAGTTCTCCAAGCGCTAGGTCCGCGGTAGTTTCCCGACGCCTCCGAGCGGACATCCGACGCTGCACATGAGGTCGCTAGAGTCACCCGCCGTGGCGCGGGAGCTTTTCGGTACCGACGGTGTCCGCGGCATCGTGGGCGAGTTCGTGACCGCCGAACTCGTCGAGCGTCTCGGCAAGGCGTCGGCGCTCTGGTCGGGAGGCGGCCGCGTGTTCATCGGCCGCGACACACGTGCGTCGGGCGCGGAGCTCGCGGACGCATTCGCGCGCGGCGTCGAATCCGCCGGCGGCGTCGCGGTGGTCGGAGGCGTTGTGCCGACTCCGGCCGTTGCACTGCTCCGACTCGATCTCGGCGTCGTCATCTCGGCGTCGCACAACCCGCCGGAATACAACGGCGTGAAGTTCTTCGACCGCGATGGACGCAAGCTCACGGACGACGCCGAGGAGGAGATCGAAGCGCTCATTGACGCCGACGCGCCCGGCGGCGGTGAGGTCGATCGCGTCGGTTTCGCAGCAGACAGCTACCTCGAGCATGTGCTCGAACGGTTCGGCTCCGACCTCTCGGGCCTGCGCGTCGCGGTGGACTGTGCCAACGGCGCGTATGCCGGCATCGCGCCCCAGGCGTTCGAACGACTCGGCGCCGACGTGACTGCGATCGGGAACGCGCCGGACGGCCACAACATCAACGTGGGCTGCGGCGCGACGGATCTCGCGCTCCTGCAGCGGACCGTGACCGGGGGTGACTTCCACCTCGGCGTCGCCTTCGACGGCGACGGCGACCGGATGCTCGCGGTCGACGGCGACGGCTCGGTCGTGGACGGGGATCAGATCGTCGCCGTGCTCGCGTTGCACCTCGGCGTCGACCTCGTCGCGGTCACAACGATGGCGAATCTCGGCTTCCACCGTTTGATGGAAGACCATGGCGTGCGCGTCGTCACGACCGACGTCGGCGACCGGTACGTGCTCGAGGCGCTCCACCGCGAGGGAGGCCTGCTCGGTGGAGAGCAGTCGGGGCACATCATCTTCCTGCGCGACCACGTCACTGGTGACGGCCTGGCCGCTGCGCTCCTCCTCTGCGACGCGGTGCGTGGAACAACGCTCGCACGGGCGGCCGCGGCGATGACGCGCTATCCACAGGCGAAGCAGAACCTGCCCCGGTCGGAACGCGGCCCGCTGCCGCAATCCCTGCTCGACGCCGTGGACCGCGTGAACGCAGAATTGAACGGCGACGGCCGCGTGCTCGTGCGTCCATCGGGCACCGAGCCGGTCGTCCGCGTGCTCGCGGAGGCTCCCACGGAGGAGGAATCGGAAGCCCTCTGTGGTAGGGTGGTCAAGCTCGTTTTCGAAGAGCTCGGCTGACCGTTCCGCGACGCCGCGGACCGGTCTGACAGCCGGGCTCGTTCCATTTCCAGGCCATGTGCGGGATCATCGGATACGTCGGGGAACGTGAGGCGAAGCCGCTCCTGCTCCAGGGGCTGCAGCGTCTCGAATACCGTGGATACGACTCCGCGGGCATCGTGCTGCGCGAGGACGACGGGCTCGACTACGTGCGGGCGGTCGGCAATCTCCAGAATCTCGTCACCGCGGTCGGGCCGAATGGGTCGAAGTCGCGGCAGGGCCTCGGGCACACGCGCTGGGCAACCCACGGCGGCGTCACCGAGCGGAACTGCCATCCGCTCGTCGGCTGCGACGCGTCGAAGCTCGCGATCGTGCTCAACGGCATCGTCGAGAACTACCGCGAGCTCAAGGAACAACTCGAGGCGGACGGGCACACCTTCACGTCCGAGACCGACGCCGAAGTGGTCGTGCACCTCCTCGAGCGCGAATACGACGGCGACCTGACGGCAGCGCTCGAGCGCGTCTTCCCGCAACTCGAAGGCCACTTCTCCATCGTCGCCATCCACCACGACCATCCCAACCTGCTCGCCGGCGTCAGGCACCAGACGCCGCTCGTCGTCGGCGTCGGCGAGGGCGAGATGTTCATCGCGTCGTCCGTGGCGGCGTTCCTCAGCGAGACGCGCCGCGCGTACTTCCCGATCGACGGCGAGATCATCGAGATCACGCTCGCGGGCGCGCGCTTCATCGTCGGCGGCGCCGAGGTCGAACGGGAGCCAGAGGAGATCCAGTGGGATCAGGAGGTCGCCGAGAAGGGCGGCTTCGAGACGTTCATGCTGAAGGAGATCTACGAGCAGCCCGAGGCGGTGGCGGAGACGATCGGCGACCGCGTCCGAGGCCACAACCTCATCCTCGAGGCGCTCGCGATGACCGAGCTCGAAGTCCAGAACCTGCGCCGCGTCGTCATCGTCGCGTGCGGCACTGCGTACCACGCTGCCGTCGTCGGGCGCTACGTGATCGAGGAATGGGCGCGCATCCCGGTCGAGCCCGACATCGCGAGCGAGTGGATCTACCGCAATCCGGTGCTGTCGAAGGACACGCTCGTGATCGGCATCTCTCAGTCGGGCGAGACGCGCGACACCGTGAACGCCGTCAGGCTCGCGCGCGAGCTCGGCGCGCGCACGCTCGCGATCACGAACCAGATGGGGACGCAGATCACGCGCGAGGCCGAGGCGACCATGTACACGCGCTGTGGGCTCGAGGTCGGCGTCGCAGCGTCGAAGACGTTCACCGCTCAGGCGGCGTTGCTCTGTCTGATCGCGCTGAAGCTGGCGCAGATCCGCAAAACGCTGCCGC